>Ga0180301_10004750_pt1 | contig 10472 bp, 8 predicted proteins | sample GuaBasSediGuay16_FD_121797 | JGI IMG/M metagenome (GOLD analysis project Ga0180301, IMG submission 121797) | Subseafloor sediment microbial communities from Guaymas Basin, Gulf of California, Mexico - Guay16, Core 4569-2, 12-15 cm | ecosystem: Environmental > Aquatic > Marine > Hydrothermal... | reverse complement strand
CTTCTAGAAAGGCCCTTAGCGTCGACGCTTTTAAGCTCGATAACCGTGTCTGCTATGTGTTCGGCCGTTGCCACAACCTTACTTTCATGCATTTCTCTGTTCATGGATGTAAAGAAAAGGTCGTTAAGAAGCTTAACCTTTGACTTGATATCCCATAAGAAGTGCAGACACTTCCCGGGATCCTCTGTGGAAAATATAGTAGTAGAGAACTGGTTATAGATCCAAGTAACCTTCAATTCAGGAAACGGGATACCTCTAAGTTTCTCATCCCTGAACCTTCTCAAAACATACATGATGTGGTTTAAATCGTTTGTCTTAGCCACAACAGCCACGTTTGAATTCTCTGTTCCAGCTACACCCATGGAACTACTAAAAAGGTCTACGTAAAAAAGACGGTTTTCTCTTAAAGCTTCCCTCGTGACCTCTGGAGCATAAAGCTGAGGGTAAGTTTGAGATGGAGGATCCGTCGTGATGAGGATGAGCGTTTCACCCCTCTCTAAAAGGTTTAAACCGAGCATCCCAAGCAATGCGGAGGCGTCCTGCGATGTTCCACTATCACATAAAATCAGCACGAGGGAGCCACGGGGAACACCACCACCACATAGAAAATCTAATCCAGCAACACCAGTACTTACAAGATTTTCATACACCCTATCCGCCCACCCAAACAACATACATATGAAGAATTGAAGGGAAAAGAATAACCCTAGGGGTTCTTTCATTCATTTATTCGTTACCTTCAATTTTTATATTTCCTATTTTCATATAAAATACTTACATTACGAACCTTAATTTATCTTTTCCTCGAGAAATGTATAGAAAGAAGCAAAATAAAGAGGGGAATTCTGGGAAAAATATAGTTAAACGGTAGCTTCCATCACAAGTTTTTCAAAGGATTCGTCGATTTTAGTTGCAATAGAGTTAACGTACTCCTCGATCTTATCATTGGGGATCACTTTCATCCGTGCAATCTCATCCCTTAAAGGAAGAGATAGAATACTTGTTACGGGAACACCCTTAGCTACGCTGTCACGCATTTTATGATAGAAGTGGATGATCGTCTTCAACATCATATATGCTTTTTGAGGAGAACAGTACGTGTCAACAGGGTGTAGTGCGGACTGTTGCAGGAAGTCCTCCCTTATCATTCTTGCCGCCTCAAGAACTACCCGTTCACTTTCAGGTAGTGCGTCGGGGCCAACCAGCTGAACAATCTCCCTAAGCTCTTCCTCACGCTGAAGCAGGTACATTGCCTCCCTACGTAGCTCCGAGAATTCAGGGCTTACTTCGCGTTTAAACCAGTCTTCTAAGCTTTCCAAGTAGAGGCTGTAGCTTTGAAGCCAGTGAATAGCCGGGAAGTGGCGTCTACTCGCAAGATCTTTGTTGAGGGCCCAGAACACCTTAACTACACGCAACGTGTTCGTGGTAACTGGTTCACTAAAGTCGCCGCCAGGAGGAGAAACTGCACCACAGACGGTGACCGACCCATACCTCGGGTTTTCCTCCGTGGAGCCAAGGGTTACCACCCGGCCGGCTCTCTCGTAAAACTCTGCAAGTCTAGACCCCAGATATGCTGGGAAACCTTCTTCGCCAGGCATCTCCTCAAGCCTACCGCTGATCTCTCGGAGGGCTTCAGCCCACCTTGAAGTGGAGTCAGCCATTAAAGCAACGTCGTAACCTTGATCTCTGAAATACTCAGCGATAGTGATTCCAGTATAAATTGATGCTTCTCTTGCCGCAACAGGCATGTTACTTGTGTTAGCAATAAGGACTGTTCTATTCATTAAGGGTTCGCCAGTACGGGGGTCTTCCAGCTTCGGGAAGTCTTCTAAGACTTCGGTCATTTCGTTGCCTCGCTCCCCACAGCCAACGTATACTATTATGTCTGCTGACGCGTACTTTGCCAGCTGGTGGAGCATGACGGTCTTTCCCGTGCCGAAGCCGCCGGGTATGGCTGCTGTTCCACCCATCGCCACGGGGAAAAACGTGTCAATTATTCTTTGGCCAGTCATTAGGGGAACCGAGGATTCCAGCTTCCTCATGAACGGCCTAGGCTGCCTTACAGGCCACTTTGACATAAGCTTAACTTCGTGTATTTCCCCTCTAGGAGTCTCGATCTTTGCAACAGTATCCGTAACTACGTATTCTCCTTCAGGAGCAATTTCAACTATTTTACCATTAACTCCGACAGGCACTAAAACCCTTATTGTAACCAGCTTCTTTTCCGGTACCTCTCCTATTATCTGTCCCTGTACAACCTTTTCTCCTTCCTTAACTAACGGGGTGAAATGCCATTTTTTGTCTCGTGGGAGGGCCTCCGCGGTTACCCCTCTCTTTATGAAGTCGCCAGTCATTTCTTTTATTCTAGGTAGCGGCCTCTGTATTCCGTCGAATATCTGTCCTATCAGTCCCGGGCCCAGTTCAACCGAGAGAGGCATACCCGTCGCTATGGCGGGCTCTCCCGGTCTTAGGCCTGAAGTTTCCTCGTAAACCTGTATTGTTGCCCTGTCACCTTCAACACGATTCACCTCCCCAATCAGCCTTTCCTCTCCCACCATGCATACCTCGTACATTTGAACTCCTGTGAGGCCCTCCGCCTCCACAACGGGACCAGATATCCTAATGATCTTACCTACCCTCTCCTTTGACATTTCCTGCCATCTCCTTTTTAGCCGGGGTCGCTTCAACAATATCCACTATGTAGTGGCTTTTGTTACCCTTTTAAAAAATTTGGTCTTTCCCCTTATCTAGGAGTCTGGCGGAGGCTGATTTCTTGCATCGTTTTATTTAGAAGCGCTTATTAGCGTGTTTTTGTTTTGGGGAACTAGGTGGATAGGAGAGTGTAAGCGGTCGTCCATAGGGTGAGCCACAGGAATAATGACGTTATGAGGCCTGCTGTGAAGTAAGGCATCCATCCTCCTATCTGCTCCTGGGTTATCTTTAGATAGTAGCGTGATAGAATGGCTGGAACTATTAGGATGAGGGCTACTCCCGTTAGCGCTGCTATGGTGGAAGAGGGCGACGAGAGCATTATGTCTAAGAGGGGAGGGAAGAGAATAGGTTTTATGATCGTGCTCGCTATTGATGATAGCATTGCAGTTATGTTCCTCACCCACCATATTTTCTCTTTTGGAGGCTGCGCATCCCACTTACCCTTCACCTTTGTTAATATGTGCTGCTTCATAATTCCTACCTCTGAGGTGATTTTCCTTTGAGTGGAATGTCCAGCTTCGATGTGGCAGCCATCGTTTCCGAGCTTAAAAAGGTGATTGTTGGGGCTCGTATTCGTAACATATATCAGGTCGGCGATGTTTTCCTAGTTAAGCTGCGGGGGATGGGGGAGACGCTACAGTTACTTGTTGAGCCGGGTAGACGGATTCACCTTACATGGTATGAAAGGGCTAAGCCTCGCTTTCCATCTGTTTTCTGCATGACTCTTCGGAAACACTTAAGGCATGGTAAAGTCCTCTCTGTGTGGCAGTACGATTTTGACCGCGTTGTCGTTTTAGAGGTCGGCGTTGCTGAAAATAAGGTTTCACTCGTTTTTGAGCTTTTCGGAGAGGGGAACATAGTTTTGGTCGATAGAGAGGGAAAAATAGTTGTAGCGAAAAACTACGCCTCGATGAGGGATAGGGACGTTCTCCCTAAGAAACAGTATGTTTTCCCTCCTCTCAGAGGTTTAAACCCTTGCACGGTGAGCCTTGAAGAGTTTAAGAAGCACATATTAGAGTCGGAAAGGAGCGTCGCTGCGACTTTAGTTCAAAAATTTAACATTGGAGGGGTACTAGCCGAGGAGGTCTGTGTTCGAGCGGGAATCGACAAAAGCAGGGAGGCAGAGGCCCTATCCGAGGGGGAGGCAGAGGCCCTGTTCAAGGCACTAACCGACCTACTTAAGGGAGTTATTGAAGGTAGAGGCGAGCCAGCCATTGGGTTTAGGGATGGGAATGCTTTCACCGTTTCACCCGTCCCTTTGAAGGCTTATGGTGAGATACGCTGGCAAAGGTTTGAAAGCTTTAACAAGGCTGCAGACGAGTTTTACTCTAGGGAGGAGGAAGAAGGGCTTGAAGAGAAGGAAACGGTGAAGGCAAGAAGGGAGGAGGACAAACTTCAGAGGATGCTGGATGCCCAGAGGAAAGCCTTAATGGAAATGGAGAGAGCGGAGAGGAAGCACCGTAAGTATGGAGATTTAATATATAAAAACTTGCATCTTATAGATCAGCTTCTCAACGTCATACTCTCCGCCAGAAAGAAGAACTTTTCTTGGGGTGAGATTAAAGAGAAACTTCTTTCGGTTAAGGGTAAAGAGGAGGTAGCGAACGTTTTCGTTGACGTTGACCCGCATGTTGGCCGTGTTTTCGTTGAGCTGGAGGGAGAGCGCATTCCTCTTGATATTACCCTCTCAGCGGTGGAGAACGCAAACAAGTTTTATGAGAAGGCTAAAAAGGCTGCTGTTAAGGCTGAAGGTGCACGTAAAGCCATGGAGGAGACGCTCAGGAGGATTAAATCCGGGGAGGAAGTGAGGGTTGAAGTCAAGAAAAGGAGGATTTGGCGGAGAAGGGAAAGGAAATGGTATGAAGCATACAGGTGGTTTATATCTTCAGACGGACTTCTAGTTTTAGGAGGGAGAGACGCTAAAAGTAACATTGCACTTTACAGGAGAATGGAGATGAAGGATGTTTTCCTCCACGCAGAAGTACATGGCGCTCCAGTGGTTGTGGTAAAAACGGGTGGAAAACCTTGCCCTGAGGCAACGTTAAGGGAGGCAGCCCAGTTTGCAGTATCTTACTCGAGGGCTTGGAGAGAGGGGATGCTTCAGGCAGACGCCTACTGGGTTCCACCTGAACAGGTATCTATGACGCCTCCTTCAGGCGAGTATTTACCCAGAGGAGGGCTTATAGTTAGAGGAGAGAGAAACTACTTTCGCAACGTCCCGTTAGAACTATCCGTTGGTGTGATTTTCGAGGAGGACGAGGCGGTGGTCATGTGCGGCCCCCCTTCGGCCATATCAAGCAAAACGAACATATATGTAAGAATTAAACCGGGGGATATGCCTTCAAGCAAACTTGCGGAGAAGATAAAAAGAAAACTGGCCGGCAAGGCTCCGCCTGATAAATCAGAAATGATCCTTCAGATCCCCTTAGAGGAAATTCAAAACGTGCTTCCACCTGGAGGAGGAACAATAATCGAAGAGTAGCGGGAAAATCGTATTAAAGGTTCCCTCTCTAGTTAGGAAAGAAGAGTTGGATATGAAAGATTATGTTATGGTTTGATTAGAAGAAGAAAAATATTTATGAAGAGGCTGCTTTTAGAGACGTGTCTGGTTAAGCCTCATTTAAAGAAATTTTAGTTGCTGGTAGAATGGGAGTGCTAGGAGGTATTAGGTTGGCGAGGGGTAACTGTCCCGAGTGCGATGCTGAGATCGAGGTGGATGATCCTGTTATAAGAGAGGTCGTTGAGTGCCCTGAGTGCGGCGCCGAATTGGAGGTCGTTGAGATAGAGGGGGAAAGGGTTAAGTTCTCCGTCGTGGAAATGAAAGGAGAAGACTGGGGAGAGTAGCTTGATTACGGTGGGCCTCATATGTGACAGGGTTCGATGGGATGAAAAAGCGTTAATAAGAGCAGTCGAGAAGAGAGGGGCTAAGCCGATAATCATAGATCAAAAAAGCATTTTCCTAGACTTAACCGGTAACTTAGATAATGTGCCTGAAGTGGATGTCTACCTTCAGCGGAGTGTAAGTACGATCAAAGGGCTTTACATATCAAAACTCCTTGAGGAGAAGGGGCACATTGTAATAAACTCTTTTGAGGCTTCTAGGATCTGTGCTGACAAGGTTCTTACCACGTTGGCTCTGGCTAGGGAGGGCATTCCAACTCCCCACACCCTAATAGCATTTGATGTTGACTCAGCTCTTAGAGCATTAGAAAAACTAGGATACCCGGCAGTCATAAAACCTACCTTGGGAAGTTGGGGTCGGCTGGTAGCGCCGTTAAAGGATCCTCAGACAGCAAGGGCCATCTTAGAGGATAGAGTTTTCATGGGGGCTCTTTACCAGACATTTTATCTTCAAGAGTATGTTGAGAAGGAAATGAATAGGGACATAAGAAGTTTCGTTGTAGGAGACAGAGTGGTGGCAGCCATCTATAGGGTTGCAGCGGAAGGAGAGTTGAGAACGAATACTGCCCTAGGAGGAAGAGCAGAGCCTTGCCCGGTAACAGCTGAAATAGAGGAGTTAAGCTTGAGGGCTGCTAAGGCTGTAGGCGGAGACGGGGTCTATGGCATCGACATACTAGCAGGGCCTAATGGGATGATGGTTAACGAGGTGAACCACACTGTAGAGTTCCACACAACAGTTCCTGTGACGGGAATAGACATTCCAGGGATGATAATTGACTATGTTTTGGAGAGGGTAAAATGAGGGTTGGCATAGTTGGAGGGTCAGGGTATACCGGAGGAGAGCTTCTCAGACTGCTTTGCATGCATCCTAAAGTTGAAGTAACCTATGTCACCTCAAGGCGATATGCGGGGAAATTCATTGGAGACGTCCACCCGAACCTTAGGAAGCTCGTGAATATAAAGTTTGAAGAGTACGACGTCACGTTGGCTTCGGAGAAGTGCGACTATGTGTTCATGGCTGTGCCTCACAGATCGTCGATGAAGTTAACTCCTGACTTATTAGATGTTGGGTTAAAGGTCATAGACTTAAGTGCGGACTTCAGGCTGAAGGATAAGGTGGCCTACGAGAAATATTACGGGGGGCATGAGAGGCCTGAGTTACTTGAAGAAGCCGTGTATGGTTTACCTGAACTACACAGGGAAGAATTGAGGGGGGCGAGGCTGGTCGCGTGCCCCGGATGCATCGCTGTGAGTGCTATTTTAGGGGCAGCACCCATAGTGGCATCGTTCAGTATCGACCCCGAAAGAATAGTTGTTGATGCTAAAATAGGCTCCTCCGCAGCCGGCAGGGAGGCAACAGAGTCAACACATCACCCTGAAAGGGTGGGCGTTGTCAGACCTTACAAGGTGACGGGGCATAGGCATACGGCCGAAATAGAGCAGGAGCTTTCGATGGTGACGGGTAGGCAGGTGAAGGTGGCTCTCTCAGCTCATTCCATTGACATGGTTAGGGGGATCCTGTCTACAATACATTTTTTCTTGGACGAGCTGCCGGAGGAGAAGGACGTCTGGAGGGCGTTCAGGGCGTTTTATGGTAACGAGCCCTTTGTCCGGATAGTTAAACAGAAAACGGGACTTTACAGGCTTCCTAACCCAAAGGCGGTTGTAGGCTCCAACTTTTGCGATGTTGGATTTGAGCTGGACCCTCACGCTTCGAGGCTGGTGGTTCTATCAGCTTTAGACAACCTTGTTAAGGGTGCTGCTGGACAGGCTGTTCAGTGCATGAATGTGATGGAGGGCTGGGATGAGGCGCTCGGACTGAACGCTCCAAGCATCTTCCCGTGAGGCGGTAGCTTGAGGCTGGTTGTTAAAATAGGTGGAAGCGTATTAGACCGAGATATAAGCGACATTGCAAGGGATGTCAGAGGGTTAAGGGATCATGGAGAAGAGGTCGTCCTCGTCCATGGCGGTGCAAGAAAGGTCACAGAGGTAGCTGAGAGAATGGGGAAAAAGCAGAGGTTTGTACTTTCCGTAAGCGGGTTTAGAAGCAGATACACGGATAAGGAAACAGCCGAGATTTACACGATGGTGATAAGCGGACTGTTAAACAAGCACATTGTTGCCTCATTAAGTAGGGAAGGAGTGCGGAGCGTAGGTCTTTCCGGAATAGACGGGTTCCTCATTAAGGCTGAAAGGAAAGAACGAATAAAGGTTAGAGAGGGAGGAAAAGTTATTTTGATCGACGGAGACTATACTGGCAAGATAGTTGAGGTGAACAGGGGTCTTCTGGGTTGCCTGCTTAGTGCAGGTTATGTACCGGTTATAGGATCCGTTGCGATAGGGCAGGAGGGCGAGTTCCTGAACGTAGACGGAGACAGGGCTGCTGCCAGCGTTGCAGGAGCGATAGGAGCGGACGTGTTGGTGCTCCTAACTGACGTACCAGGGGTCCTGGACGGAGGAAAACTCGTTAGAATGCTTAGCAGGAGCGAAGCAAGACTTACCGTCCCGAAGCTTGAGGGCGGAATGAGAAGGAAGGTTTTCGCGGCGTTGGAGGCGTTAGATGCAGGCGTTAAGAAGGTTTTTATTTCTTCGGGACTAGGTCCCGAGCCTATAACGAGTACTTTAAGGGGAAAAGAGTGTACGGTGATAGTTAATGAGTAAGCTAAGCAGGGAGAAAATTATAGAGTTCGAGGAGCGGTATCAAGCCAAAACGTACTCTAAAAGGCCGGTTGTCATAGTTAAGGGGAGTGGAGCCATAGTCTGGGATGAAAATGGAAGGGAATATATAGACTGCGTGGGTGGGCATGGTGTTTGCGTGGTTGGACACTGCCATCCAAAGGTAGTTGAGGCAATAAGGGAGCAAGCAGAGCGGCTGATCACCTGTCCTGGAATATTTTACAATGATGCTCGGGCTGAGCTGGTAGAAAAACTTGTCAAGATCGCCCCAAAAGGGCTCAATAGGGTTTTCCTATGTAACAGCGGGGCTGAAGCCGTTGAATGCGCTATAAAGCTTGCTAGGAAGTATACTGGAAAGAAGGGGATAATAGCAACGGTCAAGGGATTCCACGGTAGGACTATGGGTGCGTTATCTGCGACCTGGGAGGCAAAGTATAGGAAGCCGTTCGAGCCGCTTGTTCCAGGATTCACTCATGTCCCCTTTGGAGACGCTGAAGCTGTAAGGGCCGCGATCAACAATGAAACAGCAGCCGTGCTTGTTGAGCCGATCCAAGGGGAGGGAGGAGTCAACGTTCCTCCTAGAGAGTACTTAAAGGAGCTAAGGGAAATCTGCGATGAAAAAGGTGTCTTACTGATCTTCGATGAGGTTCAAACCGGATTTGGGAGAACGGGGGAAATGTTTGCGTGCATGCACTGGAACGTCGTACCAGACGTGATGACCGTGGCGAAGGCTATAGCTGGAGGAGTACCCATGGGGGCAACGCTGGCAAGAGAGGATGTCATGTTATCCCTTAAGGAGACGGAGCACGCCTCTACGTTCGGAGGGAACCCGCTGGCGTGCGCCGCCGCGAACGCGGCGATAGACGTTATAGTTGAGGAGAGACTCCCTGAAAGGGCAAGAAAGCTGGGTGGGATCCTCAAGGAAGATTTGGATGAAATGAAGGAGAGCTCTAAGCTTATCAGGATGGTTCGAGGTTTAGGACTTATGATTGGCGTTGAACTCCGCCTGAGATGCAGAGAGTATGTGTTTAAAGCTATGGAGAGAGGCATCCTTCTTTTAACCTCCGGGCTTAACGTAATACGGCTTCTCCCTCCATTAGTCATCGAAGAGGAACAGGTAAGGAGAGTTTCTCAAGTTCTCTCTGAAGTACTGGTGATGTGAGATTGAATCCGGTCGACTTTCTTAAGAGGATGCTTGAAATCTACAGTCCAACGGGGGAGGAAGAGGAGCTGGCAACCTTCCTCTTAGAGGAAATGGAGAGAGACGGTTTTGACGCTAAAATGGATAGTGTAGGGAACGTAGTGGGAAAGTTAGGTGACGGGAAACCGAGGCTTCTCTTATGCGGACACATGGATACGGTTCCAGGGTTCCTCCCTGTAAAGGTCTTAGGGGGGGAGGTAACTGGTAGGGGGGCTGTCGACGCTAAGGGTCCATTGGCCGCCATGGTCATGGCGGCTAAAAAAGTGGCGAATACGCCATTGAATGGAACGTTAATTGTTTCAGGGGTTGTCGACGAAGAAGGAAGTTCTAGAGGTGTTAAGGAATTGATATCTTCAGGTGTGGAGGCGGAGTATGCCGTTTTCGGGGAGCCAAGCAATGCTAGGAACGTAGTCATCGGGTATAAAGGGAACGTTCATGTTTCGGTGAACGTGAGAGTTAAACCAGGTCACCCGGCAAATCCAAACGTGAAGAATGCATCGGAGGAAATAATAAAAATTTGGGGGATGATAAAGGAGAAAATTAAGCCGTTAGAGGAGAAAACACCCTTAAGATCGCTTTCTTGCTCGATAGAGTCCATAAGTGGGGGAAGGAGTAGGGCTAGAATAGACTTATCGTTAAGGGTTCCCTTCGGAATGAGATGCAAGTATGCGGTCGATATCGTTGAAAACACAGTTAAATCGAGTGGGAGTGAAGATGTTAAATGCTGGTTAGAGGTGGCTGATGCCGTCGAACCATACGAGTCTAATAAGCACTCTCGCCTTGTGACTGCCTTCAGGAAATCTGTGAAGGATTTTTTCGGTGAAGAACCTCGCTTAATAAGGAAGACTGGGACAGGAGATATGAACTACTACGGAAACCATTTTAGGAGGGCTGACGTCGTCACCTATGGACCAGGGGATCCACGCTTAGACCATACCGAGGAGGAGAGAATCAACATACACGATTACTTGAAATCTATAGG
>Ga0180301_10004748_pt1 | contig 10473 bp, 7 predicted proteins | sample GuaBasSediGuay16_FD_121797 | JGI IMG/M metagenome (GOLD analysis project Ga0180301, IMG submission 121797) | Subseafloor sediment microbial communities from Guaymas Basin, Gulf of California, Mexico - Guay16, Core 4569-2, 12-15 cm | ecosystem: Environmental > Aquatic > Marine > Hydrothermal... | reverse complement strand
GTTTACGGTCTCGGTGACCCCTGATTTGGGTTGGCCACAAATCCTGCTCCTCTTGCTCGTCTCGTCAATATTTTTAAAGGGCGCGAAAGTCTTCTAAACTGGGTGGGCTAGGCCGGGCTGCTGGGCGTAGCCTGTGACCGCAAATCGTCCTCATGGCGGGGCCGAAGCCTTGGGGGCGGCCTCTTGGGGAGGGAGGACCCATCCCTGGAGCTGCGAAGCCTCGTCCCATGGGGCGTCATGGGGCGTGAACCCGTCAGGTCCGGAAGGAAGCAGCGGTAAGCGCTTCATGGCGTGCTCATGGGGGCGCGGGGTGGAGCGAAGGGGGTGGACAATCTTCCCTTTCCAGGAGTTCCACCTCAAGGCGCGCCCACCCACTTTGGGCCCGTGGTCTAGCGGTATGACACCACCCTTACGAGGTGGGAGTCCCCGGTTCGAATCCGGGCGGGCCCATATGAGGAAGCTCACGTTCCTCTTACTCCTCCTCCTGATCGGCGTCAGCCACGCCTCTTTTTGGGGGATGTGTCAGGACATGATGGGGTGGAACCAAAGCTTGAACCTGAGTTATGAGGGAAATCCCCTGATAGAGGCCCTTGCAGGTTTGAATAAGGATATTCTGGTCAACATAACCTATAATGGGACGAGGTGCACCAGCATCTTCTTGGACGTTGAGAACAGGACCCTGAAGGAGGTGAGGTTCGAGGAGGGAAATTACTCCGTTTTCCTGAAGTTGGACTTGTCCTTCGTGGACGAGCTCCTTCAGGAGTTCGAGGAGGTGAGGGACGAGAAAGGGCTCTCCTTGGTTCTAGGATACTTCAATCTCCTATCCATCTTCCTCAAGGCCCTGGTGAAGGGGGACATAGTGGTGAGGCCCATCTGGTTCGTCTTCGACTTTTGGAACCTCCTTTTAGCCCTCACAACTTGATGGACACTATGTTGGAAATTCCTCTCTTGTTTATGGAGACACCATAAAGATAATCAGCCCTTGCCACGATCTCGTCGTTGTGGCTTATGATGATGACCTGGGCTTTTTTTGAGTGCTCCTTCAGGATCTCCGCCAGCTTCTGTGAGTTCAACTTATCTAAGGCCGCATCTATCTCATCCAAGAGATAGAAGGGGGCGGGGCAGAACTCTTGAATGGCAAAGATAAAGGCGAGGCTCACGATAGTCTTCTCCCCTCCCGAGAGGGATCTTAAGGGCATGAACCTCCGTCCAGGAGGTTTTACTAGGAGGTCCATTCCCCCCTCTAGTGGCTTCTCCTCATCCAAGGAGACCTTCGCCTCCCCTCCAGAAAGCTTCTTGTAAATCTCGAGGAAACTCTTCTTGACCCTTTGGAAGGCGGACATGAAAGCCTTTTCCTTCTCCTTCTCCACTTCCTCTATGGTCCTTAAGATCTCCTCCTTCTCTTTTTCCAACCTCTCCACCCTTTCCAACAACTCCTCATATTCCTCCTTCACCTCATTATAAGTCTCCAGCGCCTTGAGGTTCACGGGCCCAAACCTTTCTAATTCCCTTTCTAATTCCTTCTTCCTCCTCTCCAAGTAATGGAGGTCTTCCCTCACCAACTTCACCTCAAACCCGTACTCTTCGAACTCTTTCTTGAGGCCCTCCAGCTTCGCCAAGATACCTGCTCTTTCTATCTGCCTTCTCTGCTTCTCTTTTTCCAGCTTCTCTATCCTCCATCCCAGTTCCTTCAACCTTCTCTCCATTCTCTCTATCCTTCCCTTTAGGGTCACTCTTCGCTCGTAGAGCCCCTTCAACCTCTTGTAGAACTTTTCCTGTTCTGTCTTGAGCTTCTTCAACTCCCTCTCCTTGACTTTAAGCTCCTCCCTTTTCTCTACACTCATCTTCTCGAAGTCTTTTTTCTCCTTGACCAAACCCCTCATGATGCTCTTGAGCCTCTCCGCTTCCCTTTCCAACATCTCCTTCTCTCTGAGCAAGCTTTTCTCTTCCACCAAGAGAGAGCTCAGTTCGTTCTTCAACACTTCCAATTCCTTTTCTTCTCCCCTTAAAGCCTTCAATCTCTCCAACTCCCTCTCCCTCTCACTCAACCTCAACCTCATTCCCAAGATTTCCTTAGAGTCCACCTCCTTTTCCCTTAATGTGGCCTCCCTTTCCACGATCCCTCTCTCCACCTCCCACAGGTCTCTCTTCAACCCTTCCAATTCTTCATCCACTTCCTTCTTTTTTGAGGATAACCTCCTCAGGAACTCCCCGTACCTCTCCCTCTCCCTTTCCAAGGACTCTATGCTCTTCCTCAGGCTCGCCTCGTCCCCGATGACCTCCCTCCTGTAACCTCCCCTGAACAACCCGCTAGGCTCCACCAAGTCCCCATCTAGAGTAGCCATCCTCAAACCATCATATTTCTTCGCCACTGAGAGATCCTTTATGATGACGGAATCACCGAAGAGCCAGTTGACGACCTTCTCATATTTATCTTCGCACTCCACCACATCCTTTGCCATGCTTATGATCCCCTCTCCCCTCACTTTCTCGATCTCTCTCTCTTTTATCCTTGACAAGGGGAGAAAGGTGGCGAAGCCTAGCTTGTTCTCCTTGAGGTATCTTATGCACTCTATTGCCACGTCTTCATTTTCCACCACTATGATGTTCCTCTTTCCTCCAACTAAGGCCCATATAGCCTTCTCGTAGGTCTTCGGAACGGAGAAAAGAGAAGTTATCTGACCTATGACACCTCTCTTTCCCATCTTAAGGATCTCCCTCGTCCCCTTTCCCATCTTTCCGAGGACCTCCCTCAACTTCTTTCTCTCTTCCTCCAACCTCTTATCGAGATGGCCCAAGTATTCTTCTATCTCCCTTTCCTTCCTCTCGAGCCTCAAGAGTTCCTTCTCTAACTTAGACCTTTTAGAATCGAGTTCTTCTTTTCTCTCCTTTAATTCCCTGAGTTCTTTCTTGAGCACTTCCGCCTCTCTTTCCCTCTTCTCAGCCTCCCTTAATCTCTCCCTCAAGAACTCTATGTCTTTTTCCAGCTCCACGAACTTGAGGCCCACATCGACCTTCTCGACTTCCTTGAGACTCTCCTTTAACCTCTTGGTCCTGTTCCTGACTGTTTGGAGTTTCCTCTCGATCTCTTTTACATCTTTCTCGTTTTCCTCCAACTCGCTCTTCAACTGTTCCTCCCTGTTTCCTATCCTCTTGATCTCCCTGTCACACCCTTCCACCTCTTCTTTGAGGGAGATCACCTCCCTGCTGAGCGAGTTCACCTTTTCCCTCAACTCCCTCTCCTTTTCCTCCCCTCTCCTCCCGAGTTCCTCTTCGAGTTCTTCGAGCTCCTTTTCCAACCCCACTTTCTTCCCTACGAGCTCCTCCATTTTTTTCCTGATCCTCTCTTGCTCCTCATTTATCCTCTCGATGCCCTTCTCCACATCCTCCAATGCCTTCTTGGTTTCGGTGAGGCGCCTGAAAGAAATCTTCGCCTTCGTCCTGGCCAACTCCTCTTTTAACTTGAGATATCTCTCCGCATGCTTCTTGTCTTTGAGCAGAGCCTCCAAGTACTTCTCCTTTTCTGCTAGTACTATGCGTTTTCCCTTTATCTTCTCCTCTACCTCTGCCAGCTCCCTTAATGCCTTTTCCTTCTTCTCCTCATATTCTTCCACCCCAGATATCTTATCGATGATCCTCCTCCTCTGGACAGGGCTCATCTCCACGAACTTATTTATCTCCCCTTGGAGGATTATGTTGAATCCTTCTGGATCTATGTTCGCGGACTTCAAGAGCCCTATCACCTCTCCTAGGTTAGACCTTCTTCCATCTATCCTGAAAATGGAATTTCCATCCTTGTTCACCACCCTGCTTATCCTCCTCTCCTTTCCATCTATGAGGAGAGTTATCACCACTTTAGCTAGGTCCATGGGTTTTCCGTTCTTCCCCCCATTGAATATGAGGTGGGAGAGCTTGGCGGTCCTCATCTCCTTCTTCCTAGTCTTCCCCAACACGAAACAAATAGCATCGACTATGTTGGACTTCCCAGAACCATTTGGACCAACTATGACGTTCAAACCTTCCTTGAATTGGACCACTGTCTTATTGGCGAAGGACTTGAACCCCTTGAGCTCCAAGGACCTTATCATCGGTTTTCAGAGGAAGATCTGGATTTTAAAACTTTGGAAATAAAATGTTGGTCTTAAAGACCAAAATATTTTTAAATGGACAAGAGCTCCTCAAGGCATGGACGAGATCCTGTTCGACTTCGATGACCTCGAAGCCTTCAGGATATTCACCGAGAAGAGGATGCAACTACTCAGGGAAATCATGAGGAGGGAGGTGGAATCCATAAGGCAGTTGGCAGAGGAACTCGACAGGGACGTGAAGAACGTGTGGGAGGACCTATGCTTGTTAAGGAGGTGTGGGCTCATAGACTTACAGGAGAGGGGGAGGAGGAAAGTGCCAATATTAAAAAAGCATAGGATAGTAATCATTTTCAGGTGAGGGACATGAAGGAGAAGGTCATAAGGTTGAAAGTTGCCGAAGCGGTTCAGGACGATGTAGGGAAGGGGATAGTTAGGATAGATACTAACTCGATGAAGGAGATAGGGGTGAGGCCCGGAGATGTGGTGAGCATAAAAGGGGAAAAGGAGACGGTCGCCATAGCTGACAGGGCGTATCCTGCGGATATAGGATTGGGTCTGATAAGGATGGATGGGCTGACAAGATGGAACGCGAAGACGAGCGTTGGAGATTTAGTCGAGGTGAGGAAGGCTGAGGTGAAACCTGCTAAATATGTGGAGCTCGCCCCAGCCCGAAAAGGGGTCTACATCCAGATATCCCCGGAGATCGTTAAGAACAACTTGCTCGGAAGGGCTGTGGTGAAAGGGGACGTCATCTCCCTGGGAGGGACCAGGAGGAGGAGGGCGACCTTGAGCACTTCCCCCTTCTTTTCCGACATATTCAGGCTCATAGAAGAGGATTTCACACCATTCGGGTTTTCCGAGATGAAGTTCATGGTGGTTTCTACAAATCCCAAGAAACCAGTCATCATCACTGAAGACACAGAAATTCGCGTGAGGAGTGAGGCTGTTGAGTTAAAAGAGGAGAAGATCCCGGAAGTCACTTACGAGGACATAGGTGGGTTGGACGATGCCATCAAGAAGATAAGGGAGATGGTGGAACTCCCCATGAAGCACCCGGAGCTCTTCGATAGGTTGGGGATAGACCCCCCGAAAGGTGTGTTGCTCTATGGTCCTCCTGGGACTGGTAAGACTTTACTGGCAAAAGCAGTGGCTAATGAGACCGATGCTCACTTCATATCCATAAACGGTCCTGAGATCATGTGCGTGGGGGGAGACACACCTCTCCTCTTGAACCCTAAGGGATACGTGTCTGCTGAACGAGTATTTGAGATGGCAAAGGAGAGGGGGAGGCTTCTGTTGAGGGATCCGGAGACCGTAGAGGTGGATGGGTTGTGGACGTATTCCTTGAACGAGAGAGGAGAACTCGTCCCTTCCAAGATAACGCACGTGACCAAGATAAAAGCCTTAGGATTTAGGATGAGATTTTCCGATGGTCAGGAGTTGATAGTGTCGGAGAATCAACCCTTCCTCACCATGAACGAGAGAGGAGAACTCGTGTGGAAGAGGACATCTGAACTGAGGATCGGAGAGTATGTGGCCAAGGCAGGGAAGCTGAGAGGAGATTTTAAGTCACAGGAACTCCCTGAGCCAAAACTCACTAAGAGCATTAAGCCCATCTCCTTCCCGAGGACGACCTCAGAACCATTAGCAGAGTTGTTGGGGCTAATGCTCTCAGAGGGGCACATCTCGAAGAGAATGGACGCCGTGGAATTCGCCAACGAAAACGTGAGGCTGAAGGAGAGGTTTAAGGAACTCGTGAAAAAGTTATTTTCCATCCCAGAGGAGAGGATCAAGGACAGAGGTAGTAAAGTAGCCATTTACTCCAAACAACTGGCAGAATTCTTGAACCAATCTTGCGGACTGCCTGTCGGGAGGAAGAGAGATCCAGAAATTCCTAACTTCCTCTTCAAGTGCCCTGAGGGAGAGGTAGCAGCGTTCGTTAGAGGATATTTTGAGGGCGATGGCACTGTTAGCGGGGGGACTGGAGGATATCCCACCATAAGGATCTACAGCTCCTCGAGGAAATTGTTATCCCAACTCCAAGCCCTATTACAACTGAGGTTGGGTATACCCTCGAAGGTCGAGGAGTGGAGGACGAAGTACGCTGACATGCATGCCCTCACCATTCAAGGGTTTGATGGGAGGAAGAGGTTTTTGGAATTAGTGGGAGCCATCACGGAAGAGAAAAGGAGAGCTTTGATGTCCTTAGAAAAGACGAGATTGAAGAGGAGTTCTCGACTCCTACCAAATATCAGGTCCCTCTTGAGAGGGTTGAAAAAAGAAAAGGGCGTGAGATATGAGGATGTGAAGAGCTATCAAGGATACTTCTACGGTGATAAGAGATTGACCAAGAATACCCTGGAGAGAATAAACAAATTGTTGAGGAACGAGAAGTTGGAAAAGATACTTAAACTGCAGGTGGACTGGGTCAGAATCGTTTCAAAAGAAGAGGTAGGCGAATGCGTCCTTTACGACTTCTCCGTTGATGAGTACGGGAACTTCGTTGGGGGTCCCTTACTCATCCTTCACAATTCCAAGTGGGTAGGCGAGGCTGAGAAGAGGTTGAGACAGGTCTTCGAGGAGGCTGAGAAGAACGCTCCAAGTATTATATTCATAGATGAAATAGATGCCATAGCCCCGAAGAGGGAAGAGGTGGTAGGCGAGGTGGAGAGGAGGGTAGTCGCTCAACTTCTGGCTTTGATGGATGGCTTGAAGTCCAGAGGTAAGGTGGTGGTCATCGCCGCCACCAATAGGCCCAACGCCTTAGACCCAGCTCTCAGGAGGCCCGGGAGGTTCGACAGGGAGATTGAGATAGGAGTCCCTGATAGGAAGGGGAGGTTGGAGATCCTCAAGATACACACCAGGAACATGCCCCTGGCAAATGATGTGAACCTTGAAAAGCTGGCAGACATCACCCACGGGTTCGTGGGAGCTGATCTCGCTGCTCTCTGTAGGGAAGCAGCCATGAACGCCCTGAGAAGGGCGATAGCCCACGTGAGGTTGGAGGAAGGGGAGCCAGTCCCAAGGAAGGTCTTAGAACAAATAATGGTCACCATGGAGGATTTCAAGGACGCCCTTAGGAACATATCCCCCAGTGCCATGAGGGAGGTGATGATAGAGGTCCCGAAGGTCAGGTGGTCCGACGTCGGAGATCTCGAGGAGGTGAAGAGGGAGTTGAGGGAAGCTGTGGAATGGCCTTTGAAATATCCTGAGGCGTTCAAGCGAATGGGAATAAAACCGCCTAAGGGCATATTACTCTATGGTCCTCCTGGGACTGGTAAGACTTTACTGGCAAAAGCAGTGGCCACGGAGAGCGAGGCCAACTTCATCTCAATAAAAGGGCCTGAGATATACTCAAAGTGGGTTGGTGAGTCCGAAAAGGCCATAAGGGAGACGTTCAGGAAAGCGAGGCAAGTGGCCCCTTGCATCATATTCTTCGACGAATTGGATGCCATAGCCCCGAGAAGGGGCTTAGATGTGGGTACGAGAGTGACAGAACAAGTGGTGAACCAAATCCTTACAGAGATGGATGGCTTGGAGGAACTATCCGATGTGGTCGTCCTAGCAGCCACCAACAGGCCGGACATGATAGACCCTGCCTTGTTGAGGCCAGGAAGGTTTGACAAGCACATCATCATCAAAGCGCCAGACAAAGAAGGGAGGCTTGCTATCTTTAAAGTCCACACTAAGAAGATGCCATTGGCCAAGGACGTGGACTTGGAAAAGTTAGCGGAGGAGACTGAGGGGTATTCTGGAGCGGACATAGCAGCCTTGTGTAGAGAAGCTGCCATGGCTGCCTTGAGGGAAAACAAGGACGCGAAGGAAGTGAAGATGAAGCACTTCAAGAAGGCCATGAACCTGGTAAAGCCCAGCCTCACCAAGGAGGAGATAAAGTTCTACGAAGAGTTTAGCAAGCGCCTCCAAGCCGCGAAGATAGAAGAACCATCTTACATGGGATGAACATGCACGAGGATAGGATCATTCAATTAATCCCAGAAATCACCTGGGAAGGCCTCATAAGGGAGATCGTGAGGAAGGAGGGAATGAATCCATGGGACATAGATCTCATCCTCTTGACGAACAAGTTCATGAAGGAGGTGAAGGAGAGGGACTTGGTGACCTCTGGTAAGTTCATCTTGGTCGCTTCCATGCTCTTGAGGATGAAGGCGGAATATATGAAGGAGGAATATGAGTACTACCTGTCAGAGCTTGCCGGGGCAATAGATCTGAGAGAAGTCTTTGAGCTCCCAGAGTTGAAATTAGTGCCAAAACTGACTCCTCCCAGGAAGAGGAAGGTCACCCTGGACGAGCTCATCTTTGCTCTGAGGAGGGCTATGAGGGTGAGCGAGAGGAGGGAGGAAAGGAGGAAGGAAAGGGAGAAGATAAGGGCCATAAGGCGCATGTTCAAGTCCATAGATTTGGAGGCCAAGATAAGGGAGCTCTACGACAGGATCAAGGAGTTCTTCGGGAGGAAGAAGAAGATTCACTTCTTCGAGATCGCTCCGAGTAAAGAGAGGGAGGACATCATATGGACTTTCCTCCCTTTGTTACACTTGGCCTCCCAGGGGAGGATAGAATTGGAACAGGAGAGACCATTTGGTGACATCTATGTTAAAGAAGCGAGTTGAGGCGTTGTTGTTCACCTCTCAGGACGGATTCACCCTGAGAGAATTGAGCGAGAGGCTAGGAGCAGATGAGAAGACATTGAGAGGGATCCTCGAGGAGTTGAGGAAGGAGTTCGAGAATAGGGGTTTCAAACTGTCCTCTGATGGTGGGAAGTGGAAGATGATAGTTGACCCGGAGTTGACTCACGTGGTCAAGGAGCTTGCTCCAGCAGAGTTCCCAAAAGCGTTGATCGAGACCTTAGCCGTCATCGCTTACTTGTCTCCGACGACCCAAGCGGAGGTCATAAGGATAAGGGGGAACAAGGCCTATGAGCACGTGAGAGAATTGTGCGAGATGGGCTTCATAACCGCAAAGCCGTGGAAAAGAACCCTCAAGATAAAGCTCACTCAGAAGTTCTACCAATACTTTGAGCTCAAACCTGGGGAGGAGAAGAGGCTCCTCTCTAGAGGTTGACCACCTCACACTCCTTAACGTATTTCAGCATGACTTCCCTGGCTTTGAAGAGGAATTCTTTTGGGAGGGGAGGGACCCTCTCCCCGCTCAAAGTCCTTTGATTGGAATATTGTTGGATGACGTGGAGCCTCGCTCCCTCTATCAACTCCCCAATTTTCTCGTAGTCCTTTAGACCCAGGGAGGGATAGGCTGTGGTCCTGAACTCGTATTTTACCCCGGAGTCCATGATGATTTTTATGGCCTCCACGATCCTCTCTTTTTCTATTTTCACCCCAACAATCTCTTCGTATTTTTCCAGAGGAGCTTTCACGTCCATGGCTATGTAGTCCAGGAGGTTTTTCTCGATCAACCTTTTAATCATCCCCACATTGTAACCATTGGTGTCGAGCTTCACAGCGAACCCCCTTTCCTTTATCTTCCTGATAAATTCAGGAAGGTTCGGGTGGATGGTGGGTTCTCCCCCACATATGACCACGCCATCCAACTTTCCCTTTCGACTTTCTAGGAAATCGAAGAAATACTCCTCCGGCACTTTCGGAGGAAATGGGGGGATCACCAATTCCGGATTGTGACAGTAGACACACCTGAAGTTGCACCCCCCTAAGAAGACCGTACAAGCGACTTTTTCCGGGAAATCTATCAAGGTGAACTTCTGGATCCCTCTTATCATTTCAACGACTTGTCGAAGGTCTTCCTCAACCTGAACTCCGCCTGCTTCCCGTCATTCCACTGGTTCACGGGCCTCAGGTAACCAACTACCCTCGAGTAGACCTCGCAGGGCACGCCATTCATCACATTCAGTCCCATGTGCTTCAATCTCTCTAACTCTTCCTTGGTGTGCTTTTTCGGGCAATACTTATGTTCCCCGGGTATGTAACCGTGGATCGGGCATATACTGAAGGTGGGGGTAAAGGTAAAGTAGGGAAGTTCGTAATTACTGACGATTTTTTTTACCATGCTCTTCAGGGTCTTCGGATTCGGCTTTTCCCCCAACCATATGTGCACCACCGTCCCCCCAGTATATCTCTTCTGGAGGGAATCCTGGTGGTCCAGCAGCTCGAAGACATCATCGGTATAGTTCACTGGCAACCACGTGGAATTCGTGTAAAAGGGGGCTGCCCCTCTTCTCCACTCCTCCTCGTTCGCTACGATTATGTCCCCGAACTTCTCCTTGTCTATCTTTGCTAACCTGTAACTAGTTCCTTCGGCAGGAGTCGCCTCTAAGTTATACATGTTTCCCGTCTCCTCTTGAAATTCGGTTAAGACCTTTCTCATAAAATCCAAGACCTTCTCTGCGAACTTCTTC
>Ga0180301_10004747_pt1 | contig 10473 bp, 13 predicted proteins | sample GuaBasSediGuay16_FD_121797 | JGI IMG/M metagenome (GOLD analysis project Ga0180301, IMG submission 121797) | Subseafloor sediment microbial communities from Guaymas Basin, Gulf of California, Mexico - Guay16, Core 4569-2, 12-15 cm | ecosystem: Environmental > Aquatic > Marine > Hydrothermal... | reverse complement strand
GAGGGGGATAAGCGAAGTCGAACCAAGGGCTGGTTTTGAGATGCACGACCTCATCTAAGCTGAGATCAACCTTTTTATGGACAACCTGGACAAAGCCTGTAACCCTCCCATAATTATCTCGCTTAGGTTGGATTGTCCAGGGGGCAATTATTCTAGGGAATTTGATTTCTGAATGAGCCTCAAGGTAAGCCTCATCAAACAAGGCGAGAGAAATAGCAATCCTCTTAATCAGCTCATAAAACTCAGCCTCCCTCTCTGAAATGTAATCTTCAACCTGCTGCCTTACTCGTTCATCATCCCCTCTGACAGCATAGCCGTTTGCAATAACGGCTGAAGCAATGGCATCAGCACACATCCTCACATGAGGATCTGACATTGCGATATTCAGCAGCTCAAGTTGATCAACTTCCCTCGGCTCTCCCCATTCCCCATAGAGGCCAGGAAGATTGTAGGCCAGGGCTTTAGGCTCATCTTGCTTTTGCTTCTCCAGCCTTTCCATCCTTTCGTTTATGCTTTTATGCAATGGCCTCAGAAGCTTGAAAAAGAAGCTCATCTTTCAAGCTCCTGTTTTCACACTTATTTTATGTGAGAAAAAGGGAGGGGGCATGGATTCCAAGCCCTACAAGTATTATTTCAAGCTGGATGACGGTGTAGAAGGTAAAGCTGTTGGAATGACCAAAAACCCAAGCACTAAGACTGTCCAATTTGAGGATGTCAAAATTGTGGAAAATGACAAAATCAGAGATCATTTCTATTATGTCGTGCCAGAGGAAAAGATTGTTGCCCTCGAAGAGATCAAGCCTGAATCTAAGAAGCCGAAGAAGAGAGCAAAGAAAGCAAAGTAGGATCTTTGACAGCAGGAAACACGATTTGGCTGACGTGATTTGCAGCCTCATATCCAGGGCAAAGCATAGAGTTTATATTTGCTCATACCTTCTCCTCATGCCTTTTTTATTAGTTCAAATAGTTAAAGCCAAGAAAAGAGGCTGTGATGTCAAGGTTCTAGTTGATTCAGATGACAGGAATTGGAACCCCATAGCTTACCTCAGGAAAAATGACATAGAGGTTAGAATTTGGAAATCCTGGGGCAGGGGCAAGCTGCATGCAAAATTCATCATCGCCGACCAAAGGGCTTTAGTCGGCTCAGCCAACATAACCCAAGATGCAATGAATAATAATTTTGAGATCATGATCCTGCTGACTGGGAAAGCTGTCGAAGACCTGGCTCAAATCTTCTTAAGAGAATTCGCTTTCTCAGAGTTATATTAGTTTGGACAGGCAGCCTGCCTGATGATAGAACTCAAAGCATTAGCAACAGGAGTTTTTGCAGGCATATCCTATGCTGTCTCAGGCTACGTGAGAGCTGCATCCAAAGGGGAGAAGTTCAATACAAAGAAGTTCTTTAGAGCCGTTTTGATCGGAGTTGCCATTGGAGGCATTTCCGTAATAATGAGAATCCCCCTGCCAGATGCTGAAATGCTCCTGAGCCAAATAGGTGCAACAGCCATAATTGATAAGCTAGCCTCAGCCGTTTATGAAAAAGTCTCAAGGATATAATACATCATGAAAATCCTCCAAACAAATGAGCTTTGAATCTACTCTAGTTGTCAAGGTTGAAAAAGCAGAACCAATTGAGTCTGAGGAATTTATAGGAGTATTTGAGGGCATTGCAAGCACTCCCGACATTGATCTTGACAATGAAAGATTCCATCCAGATGTTCTAAAGAAAAATGCTGAAAAACTCGTTGGCAAGCCGATCTTGTTTTATCATGGTAAGGGGGAGCTTGGTCATCAGCCAATAGGCAAGATTCTTGAGGCCAGATATGAGGAAGGTGTAGGTCTGAAGATCAAGGCAGGCATCTATAAGGCTTTCAAGAACATCTGGGAGAAGATCAAGGCTGGAGTTTACAAGGCTCTTAGTGTTGGAGGTATTGCAAGGGCAGTTAGAAAGCTTGCAAATGGCATAAAGGAGATAATTGATGCGGAGATAAGGGAGGTCAGCATTGCCAGAAGGGGCAAGAACCCAAATGCAGGCATACTATTCGCATTTGGTAAGGCTTTCATGATGGATGAAGAGGGAGAGCTGGTGGAGTTCAATGACTCAATGTATAAGTCATTTGACATAGCTAAGGTTGATTTCAGCCTTCCAATCGTTAAGAGAACTTCTTGGGATGGAGATGCTGCAACCAAGAGAATTCTTGATTGGGCAACAAAGGATAATGGAGATATAGACAAAAGCAAGGCCAGCAAGCTCTTCCTAGTTGTTGAGGGAGATGGAAAGAATAGAACTGATTATAGCTGGCCTGTCGGAGACATTGTGAATGGCAAGCCAGTCTTAGTTAGCTCAGGCATACTCACAGCCATTAAATATGCTGCTGGAGCCAGAGGAGTTAAAGCCCCTGAATCCGTTAAGAGAGCCCTTGAGAGGCTTGCCAAGAGGCTGGTGAAGGAGGGCATTTTGCCAGAAGATTATGAAGTGCCTTGGAAGAGGAAAGCTGAGGAGGAAGAGGATACATTTGATCTGGCTGCTGAGATAAAGAAAGTCAAGGAGGAGATCCTAGCTGAGGTTAAGAAGATGATGAAGGCCAATGAGCCAAAGCCAATTGAAAAAGGTGAAAATGTGGAAGGGAAAAAAGATGCTCCTGCTGAGGAGCCTGCCCCTCCTGCCAACCCAGAGCCTGCCAATGAGCCAGCCTCTGCCCAGGAGGAGCCTAAGATGGAGCAGCCCAAGGCTCTACCCTCTGATGTTGATCCCAAGGTAACTGATATGAGGCTCAAGGAAGAGGCCAGAAGGGTCTTAGAAAACCTGCTGGCCTACTAAGCCTTTCCCATTTCTTTTTGCAGGAGGCGTTGGCTGTGGGCAGGTATGCACCAGTAGATTCAGATTTCCCAGAATGTGATATTTGTGGACTTAACAGGCATCTCTGCCTTAGCGTGGAGATTGGAGATAGGAAGCTCAGTATCTGTGTTATGTGTGCAAAAAGAATCTCAAGAGTTTATACCAGATTCGTCGCTTCGGCAAAAAGCAGATCCTATCAATATTGGTATAATGAGAGAAAGAGGCTGGCGAAGGCGAAGCTCTCAAGTGGATTAGAGTCATCTGATGCCAGGCTCTAGATGCGGGGTTGGGGCAGGTTTGGTTAGCCCGCCTCCTTGCCAGGGAGGAGCCCTCGGTTCAAATCCGAGACCCCGCATTATTTTCCATTTAGTTAGGACAAAAGAGGAGCTGGAGCTTTTCGAGGAAATCATTAGGCAGCATCACAGCTATGTGCCGAAGCTTCCAATCGTCGGCCCATCATTGGAATATCTGATTGAAGTGGATGGGGAGATAGCTGCCTGTATTTCTCTCAGCTATTTTGGTGGAAGAAATTTCCCCAAATGCTTTGAGAATTACCTGGGCATCAAGAGGCCATATTTCTGTAAAGGTGTCTTGGCCTCAGCTCCTTGCATCTCAAGATTCACCATAGTCAGGAATGAGAAAAATCTGGCCTCCCAAATCCTGGCTCTCTTCTTGAAGAGGATCAAAGTTGATTGGAAGATTAAAACAGGCTATCGCCCTCTAGTTGTTTCAACAGTAGTTCATGAGAAGTATGTTAGGGGCACTTGCTTCTTAGCTGCCGGCTTTCAAAAGATAGGCTATACTAAGGGAGGAATCACAGGTTATGCAAGCGGAGGAAAGGGAATGTTTGAAAATCCTCTCTTAGTCCTGGTTAAGCCTCTTCACAAAAAATTTAGGAAATACATCAGGCAGATCCAAGAGGAAGAGGTAACTCTCATCAGCAAGCAGGCCATGAAAATGCTTAAAGAAATGGAGAGAAAACTGGGCAAACATATCAAGTTCATCCTTTATGATGCAGTCAAGAAATACTATCAGGAGATGGTCAAGCTTAAGTGATTTCTCATACTGATAAAAGATCAAAATAGCCATCCCCCACGATGGAATACCCAGTTATTTATACAGAAAGAGGAAGGGAAATAGCAAGACCATTTGCCAAGGCAGACCTAATTGAGAAAGCTGCAGATTACCTTGTAGAGCTTGCTAAAGCTTACACCAGCTCAGACAGCAACCTTCCAACGATTCAGGTTAAGCCTGAGCTGATTGACATATTTAAGCCCCCATCAATCGCCAGAAGCATCTTCAGAGTCATAACCATGCCTGCCGAGACCATGACATTCTATGTTAAGTCAGATGTGCCAGGCGTAAATACTGGAGCTGAGACTGCAACCCCAACTGAGACCAAGATAACGTTTGGCACTCCAAAGACCCTTTCAGCCAAGCTGCTTTATGGATATGCCAGGTTCACGGCAACAGCCCTAGAATATACTGAGGGAGTTGTTGATCTAGTTGCTGAGCACATAAAAGACCTAAGTTGGAAGCTGGCTCAAACGGAAGATAAAAACGCATTCTATGGGCTTGGAGATGACTCTAGTGCTGATAACGTTTGGACAGGGCTTTACAACCTTTCTGGCACAACTGCGGTAGATGTTGCAAAAGCCTCCCTGTCATACACCCACATAAATGATGCTGTTACCTATTTTGAAAGTCTTGGAGCTGCGGACAACCTAGTTCTAGTTGCCCATCCCAAAGTCTTAAAGAACCTAAGAAACAACATCATAAGCTCTAGCAATGCTGGCCTGATGGCAGTTGCAGGAAGGGTCTTTGAAACTGGAGAAATTGTGAGCCTGCTAGGTCTTAGAAAGATAGTCTCTGCCCCTAACTTAACAACCAGAGACTATGGAGATGGCACTTACGTAAGCGATGCCTTCATCTTCAACCCTGAATACTGCATAATTGGAGACAGGAGAAAGCCGACGATAATTAGGCAGATGGCTCCACTTGGAGAAACTGCTGACATTGCCTGGGATGTAAAGCTAGTTGAAAGAGCTGGCTTCATAGTAACCAGACCTGCCGGAGTTTACATAATCAAGAACTGCCTAGCTCAGTAGAGCTGATAACATCAACGTAACAGCATAGCATCAGGGGAGGGGCAAATGGGCTGGGCAGCATCAGTTAGCGATATTAGAGCCTATAATGGCTGGCATCCCATCAAGGTAACTGGAGATTCTCTAACAAAAATAAATAATACAACTTTTCAAACCAGCAAATATCCAATTGTTGATTTCGATTATGACGATGATGTAACCGATGATGTGGAGGTTTACGTGAATGGGCAAGCTGCCCAGATCCAATCAGTTGATGCTGAAAGAGGCTTAATAACCTTGGCCTCAGCCCCTCCGTCTGATGCAACTGTAACAGCATCTTATTTTTTCCATCCTATTTCTGACACAGAGATAAAGCTTGCAATAGCGGCAGCAGAAGCTGAAATTGAGGCAATAACAGGCTTCAAGTATTCAAGTGAAACCAGAACTGAAAGGCATAAGATTCTCTCAGGCAATGAATTCCAAACAAACGCTCCCATTATTTCTGTCTCATCTATCAAGATCTATTCTGAGGGAGGCACCTTAATTGATTCTGACCCAGATTATGAGGTTCTAAATTCTGAGCTTGGAATAGTCAGGATAAACGATTACAGAGCAGGAGTTCTAACCAAACCCTATTTCCTGCCCTTCATCTATGAAGTGGAGATAACCTATCTTGCGGGAGCCCAGCAGGTGCCTGACTGGGTTAAACATGCAGTCATCAAGATCGCAACCTACAACATCTTGCTCAAGCTCTCATCCCTCATGGTCTTACAGGAAGACTATACCCAGATTTCATTGACATTCAAATCCCCTGAAGAATTCGTTAAGAGGCTCCAGCATCTGAAAGAGGAGGTTGAGCATATCAGGCAAACTCTGCCTAAGAGAGGGGCTGTGGTATGATTGACCTCGATCAATTAACCCAAGATGTCATAGACCTGATTAAAAACTCTGTTGATGTTAGGGTTAAGGCTGGCTGGATAGGCTCAGACGATTCCATCCCCCTTGTAACGGTTCTTGTAAATGGCCATATCATATCCCCTATTTATTCCCCATTCCAGATTGCCAGATATGAGGTTGGATTTCAGATAGATGTCTGGCACAACACAATGAAGGAAGCTGACCAAGTTGCAAACCAAATCATTCAAGCCTTTGTGAATGCTCTGCCAACCAAATGCTGGTATGCTCTCAGATATAGGATTAGAGACATTCAGGAAGAAGGGGCATTTAGGAAAATGATTGACCTGAGCTTTAAGGTGATCGGCTAATGCCCTGCCCCTTCAGAATCAAATACAATGGGAATTATTATTGCGGAAAGCGAATACCATTAGAATGCTCTCCAGAAATTTGCCCCTTCGGCCCCGAAACATGGATTGAAATAGCAAAGAAAGATAGGAATGTTCAAAAAGTCTGGGTCATGCCCAAGTATGAGATCATGGATGTTGATGATGCATTTGAAATAGCTAAAGCAAATCCAAAAATTTATCTGGTTAAGTCTATGAGTTTTAAATCTCAAAGATAAAGCCGTTCATTTTTCAGCAAAAACGAATATGAGCCTGCAAGAAGCTCTTTCTCTAATTAAATTCCCCAAGGAAGAGAAAGGACACAATTGCAGGATCGTCATCATTGACACGGGAATTAACCCAGACCTCCCCGTTGAGGATGCATTAAACCTGACTACTGAGGGTATTGAAGACAGGGAAAATCATGGCTCAATAATTCATGGCCTGATTCACTCAATATTGCCAGAAGCCAAAATTTACTTCATTAAGGTGCCTGACCCCCTCCCAGACTATAAGCTGATAACAGCTCTAAATGAAGCATTAAAGTGGGAGCCTCATGCAATCAACCTCTCATTCAGCCTTGACATGCCAAGCGATGGCTCAGACCCTGCAAGCCTCTATGCAGACCATGTTTCAAAGAAAGCTTCAGTTGTGATTGCAGCAGGAAACTCGGGGCCGAGATATATGACTGTCGGCTCCCCCGCAGCAGGCAAAGAAGTAATAGCTGTTGGTGGATACCTTTCCAAAGGCTATATTTGGAAAAAGACATCTAGAGGGCCGACGCTTGACGGAAGATGGAAGCCAAATATCTTAGCCCCAACAGGCATCAACTTCATGGGAGAAAGACAATATGGCACATCCATATCAGCTCCCTTTGCAACAGTTCTTGCAGCCCTCCTCATGAGAGAATGCAAATCACCATTCATCACTAGGAGAATAATGGAGCTTACAGCCTTTCCTGTCAGTCTTAAATACGCCAAAAAGAGAGGAAAAAAGAAGACTGCAAAGCAATTCAGGAGATTAATTGAGGCGATTCAAATCATAAGTGATCCAAGAAACATTACAGGGGCGGGTCTTATCCAGGTGGAGGATGCAATCTTATACTTGAGGTATTTTCTCTCCCTCTTTTCACACTCATAAGACATCAAACTCTGAGCCAAGCTGATGAGTATAAGCTACTCAGTTAGAAAACTTTATTGGGGCAAAGAGACAAACTATGGAGAAGCAGTAACTCCTGACTCAGTTATGGGCTTACCAGTCAGTTGGGATGCTGGCCTTGAACTACTTGAAGAGGACATTTATGCAGGGCAGAGAGGATATTATGCCAGAGTTTTCATAGGCAGAAACGTAAACCCTTCAGTAGAATTTTACCTTGTTGATGGCAAGATCCTCCCCTTCCTGCTTGGATCTGTGCAAAACTCTGGCACGGGAGCTCCATACACTCACACAGTAACCTTGGGCAACACTCTGCCATCAATGACGATTGAGGCTGTAAGAGGAAGCATTGCCGAAAGAGTAGTTGGAGCAATGGTTAGCGATTGGGAAATAAGCCTTGAAGAGGATGGCCTTGTGGATGTCAGCCTCGACTTAGTTGCAAAAGATATTTCCTTCCTGACCTCTTACACAGATCCTAACCTCTCGCTGCCAACTAAAACTCCATTTAAGTGGGGTAATCAAACAGTTCAATGGGGCACCACAACCCTTAGCAAAGTCAGGAGCATAACCATTTCTGGCTCTAATGAGCTTCAGCCTCTGCCAAGAGATTCAGATGGAGTTATCCCTGGATATTCCATCTTGAATGCTGAGCTTGAAGCCGAGCTTGAAGTCGTCTGGGAGGATTACCAGCTTGCACTCGATTTCCTAAATGCCCAGCAGAGAGACTTAACCTTTAAGCTCGTCAGGACAGAAGGGCAAGATGAAATCACCTTTACATTGACAGGTTGCCTGCTTGAATGGGCTTCAGAAATAGATTATGAGGGAGATGAACTAACCCAGACCATAAGCCTGAGGCCAACCAGCATAACGATACAAGGTCTTGATGACATAACTGAATGGTAAAATGATCATCTTTAGAATCGAGGAAATCAAGTTTGACATAGATCAATTGGTGAAGAAGCTGAATGATGAGACAGAAAAAATTTTAGCTGAAGCTGCCCAAGCTGGCCTTGACGAGGCTTTAAGGAAGGTGCCTGTCAGGACAGGGCTGCTGAAATCCAGCATCACTCTCAGAAAAATAAACGATAAAACATTTGAGGTCTCGGCTGGAGGGGGCAAATACCTAGAGAAGGGCAAGCCATACTATGCACCCTTTGTTGAATTTGGGACACGAAAGATGAGCCCCAGGCCATACATGAAACCTGCCTGGGAAAAAGCTGACAAAATAGTTGGTTCACGTCTCAGATCTATTTCTTTCTAATCCTGAAATCACACGCACAAGGTGCATAACATGAGTGAAGAATTGAAAGCCTTAAAAGAAAAGCTGTTTGCCAGAAAGAAGACCATTGAGATAGAGGGAGTTAGGTTTGTCATAAGGAGATTGACCAAGAGAGAGGTTGTTGATCAACTGGCTCCATTCATGGAGAGGTTACAAAACACCAAGGCAGAAAACCTAACGGAGCTGACTAAGGCAGCAATAGAGTGGGAGAAAAAACTGATTGAGCTGTGTGTCGTGGAGCCTAAGCTTGATCCAGACTTTGACACATGGCTTGATCCAGAGGTTTGGCAGAAGCTTGTGAGGGAAATACAGGAATTCAATTTTTTAGTCTCCAAAGAGAAGACTTCCAGAGGGCAAAGGCAGCCGATCCCAGCTATTTCCTAGAGCATCTGCTTGCGAAGCATTACCATTGGACACATGATGACATCATGAACATGACCGAGAGCGAGATCGCATATTACCTGTTTTGCATTCAGGAGGATGCCCGGCTTGCAGAGCGGGAAAGAAGAAAGGCAGAAAGAAAGGCTAGGAGGCGAAAGCGATGAGTAGTGCGGATTATCGAGTAACGTTATTGTTAATGGCCAGAGACCAACTATCTAGATCCATCGCCTCTGCCAAGAAAGCAGTAAAAGACTTTGCAGACACAGCCCAGAGAGAATCCAAGAAAGTTCAAAGCACCTGGAGCAAAATGGCAGGAGGTCTCAATGATGTCCTGAAGATAACCCTCGGAGTAGGCATTGCAGAGCTTGCAGCAGAAGCTACCAGATCATTGATTGGCTTTGTGCAAGATAGCATAAGGGCTTTTGCAGACCTTGAATATGAATCAAGGAGGCTGGCAGCCCTCTCAAGAGAGGCAGGCCAAGACGTCGGAATGCTGGCACAGATATTCTCCACAGTCGCCTCGGCAGCAGCCTCAGAATACGCTGTTTCAGCAAGAGATGCTATTCATGCATTAGAGGCATTGGTTAAGGCAGGTCTCCCAGCAAGAGATGCTATGCAAGCCCTTGGGGCAGCAATACAGATGGCTAAGATTGAGTCTGTTGATTATGAGACTGCTGGCAACAACTTGGTGCAAGTCATGGCTCAGTTTGGTCTCTCAGGATCTGAGGCTGCAAGAGTAGTTGATAACTTGGTTAATGCCTCAAGGCTCGGAATAGGGACAGCCAATGACTTTGCCCAAGGTCTAGCAAATTGTGGAGCCTCTGCCAGAGCATTAGGATTAGGGCTTTCAGATGCAACTGCATGGCTTGTGGTCTTAGAGCGAAGGTTTGGATCTGCCCAAGAGGCAGGCACTCATCTCAACAGGTTCTTCTTAGAGCTTTATGAGATTGCTGGCAAGCTCGGAGTGCCAATAAGAGATGCAAATGGAGCCCTGAGAAACACGAATGACATAATCATGGATGTGATTGCCAAGGCAAAGAGCTTGGGTGGAGATTTTGAGATGCTTCAAAGCAGGCTTACGGGAGTTGATATGAGGGCAACCAAAGCCCTCTTCACCTTCACCCAAATGACCGAGAACATCGAGGAGCTAAGGGCTGAAATTGAGAGGACTGGAGCTGCCAAGGAAACCTTTGGAGAAATGATGGACACGACAATTGGAAAATTTGAGCGAATGGCTGCAACAGTAGAGAGGAGCCAGAGGAGGATAGGTGAGTCTTTCAGCAATATTGCAACGACCCTTGGCAGCATCTTCTTGCCAGCAGTTCAATACGCTTTTGATGCGTGGTCAGGCATAATAGCAACAGCAGTTGGAGATGCCAAGAGTCAGCTTGAAGCAGCAATAGATAGCGAGCTTCTGCTTGGAAGAATCACAAAGCAACAGGCAGCAGACTGGAT
>Ga0180301_10004746_pt1 | contig 10473 bp, 6 predicted proteins | sample GuaBasSediGuay16_FD_121797 | JGI IMG/M metagenome (GOLD analysis project Ga0180301, IMG submission 121797) | Subseafloor sediment microbial communities from Guaymas Basin, Gulf of California, Mexico - Guay16, Core 4569-2, 12-15 cm | ecosystem: Environmental > Aquatic > Marine > Hydrothermal... | reverse complement strand
GTGCGGCAGGTCAGTGCGCGCGTGATGCGATGGATTTCCACCCAGGACTCACCGCAGGGGCTCGCAGCCGGGGGACCGCAGCCCGGGCACATATTCCGCCGAGCGGGCGATCCTTTCTCGCTGATAGTGGCTTTGTGGCTGGTGCAGGACCCCGGAAACCTCGGCGGCGTGATCCGGACTGCGGATTACTTTGGGGTTGACGAGATTTGGCTGGGACCCGGTTCGGCCGACCCTTACGGTCCGAAGGCGCTACGCGGGAGTATGGGTGCGGCGTTCCGGATGCCGGTGGTGCGGACGACCGAACTCGGGGGTCGCATTGCACGGTTCAGGGGTGAGGGTGCGGAGGTTTGGGCTGCGGTTGTCGGTGATGATCGTGCGGAGACTTCGATCGGGGCTTCGGGTGCGCGAATATTGATGATCGGGGGTGAGAGCCGAGGGCTCGAGGCGCGAGAATTGGAACTTGCCGACCACCGGGTGCGCATCCCCGGCGCGCGACGCTCCGAATCGTTGAACTTGGCAGTCGCCACGGGGATACTGGTCTACCTGGCGACGGTCGGTCGGTGGAATGCGGACAAAGGGACCGAACGATAGAAGATATTATTTGACTGCCGACACCGTTTGGTTTATGGTTCACTTTATAGAATGGTTTGATAATGAGAGGTTTATTAACCTGTATCGGTGCGGTGGTCGTCTTCGCGACGGCGGGTTGCGGGGTTTCGCCCGAAGTCGCGAAGCAGAAGGGGTTTGCGCTCTATGACTTGGGTCAATTCGAGGAGGCGCACCCCTATCTCGAGAAGGCTTACGTCGGCGAGGAGAGCGATCCGGAACTCGTGGTGCGGCTGGCATATTGCCGAACCGCCGTAGCGGGCGACATCACCGGTGCGATAAGCATCCTTCGCGACAGCATGCTTCGGCATCCCGAGTATGCGCGCACCTATTACCAACTCGGCTACATCGCTTATAACTACGGTCCGAAGGAAAAGAACGCCAACATCATTCAAGCGCTCTACTTCACCCGCAAAGCCGCTGAACTGGATTCGACGGATTTCAAGATCATCGACAACCTCGGGATGTATCACCTGCTGTTAGGGGAACTCGATTCGGCGATGGTTTGCTTCCAGACGGCGAAACAGATAAAGCCCGACAACGCGGATCTGAACCGGCGCATCGAGATGACGCGGGGCTTGCTGAAGAAAGAAGCGAAACTCGATTCGATGATGACCGCCGACACGTTGAAACTTCAGCCTTAATCCGCGCAGATGCCGATGATAATCCGTCGTCATCAATATGATTCCCCATGCGTATGAATGACCGTTGATGAACAGGGCGGGAAGGCGGTCCTGAAGCGGCTTGTCCGGACTCCCGCCTTCGCGGGAGTGACATAGAGCACGATTATTAAGTGCAACTATCAGTAATGGGGTCACTAATAGTTGCAGTGCGAAGTTCCTCGATTCCCCCCTGCGTAGTAGGGGGGAGTGAGGGGGGTCAATTGATAGTAATACCACGCTTATTTCCCTTCCTATTGCGTAGGACGGTAACTTAAGGGTGATATTTGTCGATTTTGGGGGAAATCAGATTGGAGGAAACCTAATGCGCTTGACAGCCCACCTCGCTCTGCGAGCGGCTTTTCTGATTTTGCTCTCATTTCTAATCGCCGGCTGTAGCAGAGAGAAGAAGACCGCGGGGGAAGCCGAGACCTTCAAGGTGACCTACGAAAAAGTGAAAACACCGCCGGGGGCGTTGCCCGACGTTCCCGCTGAATTGGGTGGTGAAGGATTCGTCGGGGAAGGATGGGACTGCAACTTCGACTACGAACCGGTCGCCGACCCCCGCGCGAAGAAAGGGGGTCAGTTCACCTGGGCGTTGTTTGAATTTCCTCCCACCCTGCGGATGATAGGCAAGGACTCCAACAGCCAGTTGCTCTATATCATCAACAACCTCATCTACGAGGGGATGATCGGCTTTCATTCGCTGACCTTGGATATAGTGCCCGGACTTGCCACCCACTGGCAGATATCCGAGGACAAGCGGAGCTTCCGGTTCCGCATCAACCCCAAGGCGCGATTTGCCGACGGCAGCCGGATCACCGCCTACGACGTCATCGCGAGTTGGAAGTTACGCACCGACAAGGGCATCCTCGCGCCCTATTCCAATATCCTCTGGAACAAGTTCGAAGAGCCGGTCGCCGAAAGCCCGTATATCGTCCGTGTCCGCTCCAAGGAACTCAACTGGCGCTTCTTCATATACTTCGGTGGAATGAACATTATGCCCGCCAAGTATATCGGATCGCTGCTGTTCTATATGCGCGACATCAAGGACCCGAAGTCCTTGGCGATAAAACTGCGCGACGGAAAGGACCCGGTGTCGAAATACCTGCAGGGAAGGCTTACTGAGCGGGCGACGGCGTTCCTGAAGGACAACGATGAAGCGTTTTTCGCGACCGATTCCGCCCGGCAGGTCTTGATGGACGAACTGAACGATATCATCCAGGGGGAGGACAATATATATGACCCGCAACGTTTCGAAGGCGTCGAACTCACGGCGAGGATAAAGGAGTTGCTTTCCGGCAGCAAAAAATATACCGGCGGCGAGATGAGCCGCGAGGTCGATCAGGAGATGGATTTAGTGCGGCTGAATAAACTTTTGCTGGTAGCGGCATATCCCGACGAACTCGACGAGGGCATCTATCCGCAGGTAATCACCGGCAAGGGTTATATGAAGAAATATCAGTATCTTATGCCGCCGGGTTCGGGAACTTACGAAGTGATACCCGACAAGATCATCAAGGGAAAACAGATCACCCTCCGACGGCGTTGGGATTACTGGGACGAAGACAATCCCAAGGGGAAGGGGTCGTCGAACTTCGATCGACTGAAGTTCGTCGTGGTCAACGACGAGCGGTTGATGTTCGAGAAGTTCAAGAAAGGCGAAATCGACGCTTACCAGGTTGGGCGTGCTCAATGGTGGGTCGAAGAGACCAACTTCGAGAACGTCCGCCGGGGGCTGGTTCAGAAACGGAAGATATACAACGACGACCCGCAGGGGATCAGCGGGTTGGTGTTCAATATGCGCGAAGAGCCGTTCAACGACATCCGGGTTCGTAAGGCGTTCGTCCACCTGTTCAACCGCGAGAAGATGATCGATCAACTCTTTTACAACGAATACGAGTTCATCGACAGTTACTATCCCGGCGGCATCTACGAGAATCCGAACAACCCGAAGTACCGGTATGACCCCCAGAAAGCCATCCAGTTGCTGAAGGAAGCCGGTTGGAAGGAACGCAACAAGGAGGGGTGGCTGGTCAACGATAAGGGCGAGGTGTTTAAACTCCAGATGGCATATGCGTCCAAGGGTGCTGAACGGTTCCTGACCGTTTTTCAGGAGGACCTCGCTAAGGTCGGCATCAAACTCGAACTGAAGCAATCCACTGGACCGACGATGTTCAAGATGGTGAACGAGCGGAAGTTCAAGATCCACTTCCAGTCATGGGGCGGGCTGTTCTTCCCCAACCCGGAGAACGTCTGGTCGTCGTGGACGGCGGACCCGCTCAACACCAACAACCTCGCCCGGGTCAAGGACGAGCGGATCGACGAGTTATGCCGGGAATATAACGTCTGCTTCGATCAGCAACGGCGGGTGGAGATTATCCGCGAGATCGACGGCATCCTGATGAGGATACAGCCTTACGCTCTGGCTTGGTATGCACCGTTCCACCGCATCTTGTATTGGAACAAGTTCGGGCACCCCGATTACTACTTCACCCGCACCTCTGATTTCAGGTCGATGTTGAGTCTGTGGTGGTATGATGAAGACAAGGCGAAGATGCTCGAGAAAGCCAAGAAGGATCCCAACATTCAACTCGAGGTCGGCCCGACCGACGTGCTCTACTGGGTGGAATACGACAAGAAACATGGCCGCAAGTATGAAATCAAGGGACTCTGAGGTGCGGTGGGAGGCTTGATCGATGGGTGGTCTCGGTAACTACTTTCTCCGCCGTCTGCTGCTGATGATTCCGACCTTTCTCGGGATCACGGTCATATTTTTCTTCATTCTCCAGATCGTTCCCGGCGGTCCGCTCGAGCAGGAGATAATGAAACTTCGCGGGGCGCTCGCGTTCGGCGGGGTGGGTGCGGCGTCCACCGGCGCCACGGTGGAAGCCGGCACCGGGGTATCCGGCACCGGCACCCGGCAGGTGACGATACCCGAAGAAGCGCTGGAGGAGATGAAACGTTTCTACGGGATGGACAAGCCGATTCACGTCCGTTACGCGTTATGGCTCTGGAACGTGCTGCATCTCGACCTCGGTCGTTCCTACCGCTACGCGGAGCCGGTGTGGGACGTCATCAAGGAGCGTTTCCCCATCTCGATCTACTTCGGGTTGATCGGGTTCATCCTCAGTTATTCGGTCTGCATTCCGCTCGGCGTCGCCAAGGCGGTCAAGCACGGCTCGCCGTTTGACGTCCTTTCCAGCGTGGTGGTTTTCATCGGGTATACGATCCCCGGCTGGGCGGTGGGGGCGGTGTTGCTGGTGCTGCTCGGCGGCGGGAGTTTCTGGAGCGTGTTTCCGCTCGGCGAATTCCGCAGCGAGAACTGGCAGAATCTGACTATGTGGGGCAAGATCGTCGATCAACTCTATCACACCGTGCTACCGGTCATCTCGTATATGGTGGGCAGTTTCGCTACGTTGACCGTGGTGATGAAGAACTCCCTGATCGACAACCTGAGCCAGGATTACGTCCGCACCGCGTTCGCGAAGGGTCTGCGCGAGAAGCGGGTGATCTTCGTTCATGCGTTGCGCAATTCGCTGATTCCGATCGCGACCGGCATCGGGCACCTGATCGGCTTGTTCTTCGCGGGGTCATACCTCATCGAGAAGACGTTCAACATCGACGGTATGGGATATCTCGGGTTTACGTCGGTGCTGTATCGCGATTATCCCGTCACGCTGGGCTTTTTGGTTATCGGTGCGGTCATCAGGTTGTTGGGCAATATGCTGTCCGACGTCGCATACGCCACCATCGATCCGCGGATACGGTTCAAGTAGGGCGATTCGATGGTCAGAGAAAAACAAGCCAAGTATGCGTCGGAGTCGCTGTTCCGGAAACGGCTGCGCAAGTTCAGGTCGATCAAGCGCGGCTATTACAGTTTCATCATCATCCTCACCGGTTATATCCTCTCCTTCTTTTCGCCGTTCATAATGAACAACAAGGCGTTGATCGTCAACTACGAGGGGAAATTCTACTTTCCGGTGCTCAAATACTACCCGGGGAGCCTGTTCGGGTTGGACATACAGGGCCCCCCGAACTACCGCGAACTGAAGCGGCTGTTCGCCCACGAAAGCAAGGGCAACTGGGTGTTGATGCCGCCCTATCCTTACGGTCCTTACGAAAGTCTAACCGATACCGACCCTCGCATTCAATTCAGCGACGTCAACGATTCTTACGCGTTGATCGCAAATCTCAAGTCGCCGAAGGATCCGTTCACTGCGGATATCAAGCGGCGCTTGTCGCCGCAGGTGCGGGAGGATATAGCGCAAGCGCCGGAATTTCTGAATCCACCACGCAGTTTGGTGAAAAAAGTAGTGGCGGAGTTGAACGAACTCATCAAGGGGGAAGTCTTATTCGACCCGGACCTGTATCCCGCCGAGAAACTGAAACGTTCCACGCGCGAACTGTTGGGACGGGAGACGTGGGGAACCGAGCGGGTGAGGCTGAACCGATTTCTGCTCTGTGACCTTTGGCCCGGCGCGATCGTAAAAAACCGGCAGCCTCCGACGCCGCCTTCGTCATCCCACTGGTTCGGAACCGACGACCGCGGCCGGGATGTGTTCGTCAGGATAGCCTACGGCTTCAATATTTCGCTTTCGTTTTCTCTCATCGTGGTATTCATCTCCTATCTGATCGGGGTTTCGGTGGGCGCCTCGCTGGGTTACTTCGGCGGCAGGTATGACATCATAATGCAGCGTTTCATCGAGATCTGGGGTTCGATACCGTTTCTCTACACGGTCATCGTCATCAGTTCGATCTTGATGCCGAATTTCGCGTTGCTGGTGGCGCTGCTGTGCATCTTCAGTTGGGTGGGAATGACATACTTCATCCGCGGGGAGTTTTACCGCGAGAAGGCGAAGGATTACGTTCACGCCGCCATCGCGATGGGGGCGAGCAACTCGCGGATCATTTTCAAACATATCCTCCCGAACGCCTTGACGCCGGTGATCGCATTCGGTCCTTTCGCGGTGGTCGGGGGGATATTCTCATTGCTCAGCCTCGACTATCTCGGCTTCGGGCTGCCTCCGCCGACCCCTTCGTGGGGTGAGTTGATCGGCCAGGGGATGTCGAACATCTTTTCGTATTGGTTGGTGATGTTCCCGATGGTGGCGCTGTTTCTCACGCTGCTTATGGTGGTGTTCATCGGAGAAGCGGTGCGCGAGGCGTTCGATCCGCGCGAGTATTCCCGGCTCAGGTGATAAATGAAGAGCGTTATGCAGGCTGAAGAGAGTTCATCAACCGAACGGCGTGAGGACGGGGCGGTGGATATGCCCGTCGAGGACGAAAAACTCATCGACGTGACCGGGCTGCGCACCTTTTTTCACACCGAAGCCGGCATCGCCAAGGCGGTGGACGGGGTGGATTTCTTCGTGCGCAAGGGCGAATCCTTCGGGGTGGTCGGCGAATCCGGTTCGGGGAAGTCGGTGACCGCGCTTTCCCTGATAAGGTTAATTCCGGATCCGCCCGGAAAGATCGTCGCCGGGAAGGTGATGTTCCAAGGTCGGGATCTGCTCAGCATCCCTCTCGAAGATATGTACGGCATCCGCGGCGCGGAGATCGCTATGGTCTTCCAAGAGCCTATGACTTCGCTCAATCCGGTCTGGACGATCGGAATGCAGGTGCAGGAGATCGTCAAGTATCATCATTTCATCGAGGAGGATAAGGTCTTCGATCACGCGGTGCAGATGCTGGAGCAGGTGGGGATTCCGGATGCCGCCAAGCGGATGAAGGACTATCCGCACCAGTTTTCGGGCGGTATGCGCCAGCGGGTGATGATCGCGATCGCCCTGGCTTGCGATCCTGCGCTGCTCATCGCCGACGAACCGACGACCGCGCTCGATGTGACCATCCAGGCGCAGATTCTGGACCTGATGATGCAACTCAAGGAGCGGCGCAAGGGATCCGCGGTTATGCTGATAACCCACGACTTGGCGGTGATCGCCGAGACCTGCCAGCGGGTGGCGGTGATGTATGGGGGGGTGATTCAGGAGATGGCGGATATAGTTCCGCTGTTCGATGAACCTCTGCACCCGTATACCCGGGGCTTGTTGAAATCGCTGCCGCGTCCGGATATTCAACAGAAACACCGTCTGTATAACATCCCCGGGGTGGTTCCGAGCATAATCAATCTACCGCCGGGCTGCCGTTTCTCCAACCGTTGCCAAGAGGCGCTGCCGGTCTGCAACCGGTTCGAACCGGGGCTGGTTGAGGTCGAGCCCGGACGGTGGGTGCGATGTCATCTATTTCCCGAATCGACCGCCGCCGGTGAACCTCAGGCGGTCGGGGGTGGAATTCGAGGCGCAACAACGGAGAAGCGGTGAAGGGGAGAAGCGACAAACCCCTCGTCCGGGTCAGGGACCTGGTGGTGCGGTTTCCGGTTTTCGGCGGGCTTTTTTTGGGGAAGGTGGCGGAGGTGCGTGCCGTCGACGGGGTCTCTTTCGAACTTTATGAAGGCGAGACCCTCGGTTTGGTCGGCGAATCGGGTTGCGGAAAAACGACCGTAGGGCGGGCGGTCATCAACGTCCTGCGATTTACCGCGCAGGCGGTTATGGTCGAGGGGGATATCGACTTCCGCCTCGATGGCGATGAATATGTCAACGTGGCGAGGCTGTCGAGAAAGCGGATGCTACCTTACCGTTCTTTGGTTCAAATGATTTTCCAGGACCCTTTCGCATCGCTTAACCCGCGCTTGACGGTGGCGAAGATCGTCGAAGAGCCGCTGTTGATTCACACCGCTATGTCCAAAGCCGAGCGGTTGGAGCGCATCGGATGGCTGCTCGAAAAGGTGGGACTCGACCCGGAACAGGCGCAGCGGTATCCGCACGAGTTTTCCGGCGGTCAACGGCAGCGGATCGGCATCGCCCGCGCCCTGGCGACCAATCCCAAGGTCATCATCGCCGACGAGCCGGTTTCGGCTCTCGACGTATCCATCCAAGCACAGGTGATAAACCTTCTCCAAGACCTGCAAGATGAACTCAATCTGTCGTTTCTGTTCATCGCCCACGACCTGTCCGTCGTCGAGCACATCTCGCGCCGTATCGCTGTAATGTATCTCGGTCATCTGGTCGAAATCGGTATGTCGCGCGATGTGTATCACGATCCCAAGCATCCCTATACCCGGGCGCTGCTGTCGGCGGTACCGCTGCCCGATCCGAAAAGGATCGGGGATCACAAGCGGATAATCCTGCACGGTGACGTTCCGACCCCTTTGGCGAAGCCTTCCGGATGCCCGTTCCGCACCCGCTGTCCTATAGCAAAACCCGAATGCGCCGAAAAACTGCCCGACTTAGTGGACTTCGGCAACGGTCACCAGGCGGCTTGCCCGTTTACGGACGAATTTAATCTATAGGGAGCGAAAAGCAGGAACCGACCCCTTCGAGGATGGGGGCTCATTTCTCCATACCGGCGAGCCTGGCGAGGATGAACAGCGCGGTCATCGCCGCGCTTATGGTCGGTTCGTCGAGCAGGAAATCGTTGCAGTCGTCGTGATATACCACTTCGGAGGTTTGAAACCGCGCGAAGCGGTCAGCACTTCCAACACGAAATTCCGTTACCGGTCCGCAAGCGGCGGAAAGGGCGTTAACCGGTCGCTTGGTGGTGCAGGATAGACGGGGCGGCGATCCCCTTAGAAGGAATCCGACCTCGGGTGCATTCGGCCTGCGGATATCCGAATGGGTCCCCCACCAGATGGAATCGAAATAGCGAGAGACCTCTCGACTCTGCGGGTAACGTCCGGATATCCCGCTTCCCACCGCACTTTTCAACCACCATTTATAAGTGCTTTGAAGGTCAACGGGAAACAACCCGAAGCCGCGCCGCTCACGGACCTGACCGTCACTCGGCGCCAATAGGCACGTTTTGCCGGTCTTCAAAGCCGTCGAACATCGAGATCAACCGGAGGAATTGAATGCGAGTCGCAGTAATTGGAACGGGTTATGTGGGGCTGGTGGTCGGAGCCTGCCTCGCTGAAACCGGGCGCAACGTGATATGCGTCGACATCGACGAGGTGCGGATTGCCAGGCTCCGAAACGGGGAGATACCGATCTTCGAGCCGGGGGTCGAGGCGCTGGTGAAACGAAACTTGGGGGCGGGGCGTTTAAGCTTTACAACCGATACCGTTGACGCGGTGCGGCGCAGCGAGGTGATATTCTTAGCGGTGCCGACCCCGAGCGACGAGGACGGATCCGCCGACCTGAAACACGTGCTCGAAGCCGCACGCCAAGTCGCTGCTGGTATAAACGGCTACAAGATCATCGTGGATAAGTCGACGGTTCCGGTGGGAACCGCCGCCCGGGTGCGCGAACTGATAGCCGGGCTGACCGACCAACCGTTCGATGTGGTCTCCCATCCCGAGTTCTTGAAGGAGGGCGCGGCGGTGGAGGATTTTATGAAGCCCGACCGCATCATCATCGGTTGTGACAATCCCCGCGCCGAGAAGGTGATGGAAGACCTATACGCGCCGTTCACCCGCACCGGTTATCGTATCATCAAGATGCGGGTCGAATCCGCTGAACTGACGAAATACACTGCCAACGCCTTGCTCGCGACCCGGATTTCGTTTATGAACGAGATCGCCCGCCTGTGCGAGAAGGTGGGCGCGGACGTAGGCGAAGTCCGGCTGGGGATAGGTTCTGATCGTCGTATCGGGTCGAAGTTCCTGTTTCCCGGTATGGGGTTCGGCGGTTCCTGCTTCCCGAAAGACCTGCGCGCTTTGAACCATATAGGGCGCGACTGCGGTGTCGAACTGAAGATGGTCCGTGCCACGATCGAGGCTAACGAAGCCCAGAAGCGGTTCATACCCGCCAAGATTCGCGCTCATTTCGCCGGTGAGTTGAAGGGGCTCAAGTTCGCGGTATGGGGGCTGACGTTCAAAGCCAACACCGACGATATGCGCGAGTCGCCGGTTTTGCCGGTGCTCGATATGCTGCTCGAAGCCGGTGCGGTGGTCAACGCTTACGACCCTCAAGGGATGGAAAATTGCCGGCGTCTTTACGGCGACCGCGTCCGGCTCACCGCAGACTGCTTCGCCGCGCTGAAAGACGCCGATGCCCTGGTGGTCGCCACCGAATGGAACGAGTTCCGTCGCCCCGACCTCGAGCGGATGAAGAGGTTGATGCGAGGCCCGGTCGTGTTCGACGGACGCAACCTGTTCGACCCCGCACAGATGAAGGGGCTCGGATTTACCTATTACGGCGTCGGTACGGTG
>Ga0180301_10004745_pt1 | contig 10478 bp, 11 predicted proteins | sample GuaBasSediGuay16_FD_121797 | JGI IMG/M metagenome (GOLD analysis project Ga0180301, IMG submission 121797) | Subseafloor sediment microbial communities from Guaymas Basin, Gulf of California, Mexico - Guay16, Core 4569-2, 12-15 cm | ecosystem: Environmental > Aquatic > Marine > Hydrothermal... | reverse complement strand
GACCTGCATGCCTACCCATCTGAACATCGTTCCACCATCGGTCATCCTGCCCACGACGGTTGGCATCCAGAGAATCTGCCAGATCTTCTTCCCGATTGCCTCTTTCAACTGGTCCGCCTGCTCACCCGGTTTCTCCCAACCTGCTGCGAACTCCTTGTTTATGTCCAGCAGGAATCGCCTGTCTACCGCATCCGCAAGGTCGTCATCACCTGTGAATATCTTTGCATAGCTGTCGTTCACGAGCATCGGCTTTGTCTCTACCATGTGCTCCTGGATAACCGCACCACCAGGCAGCGCATGGTTCAGCACTTCCATGTAATGACTTATGGTATCAGGTGTGACCTCCTTACCCAATCTCGCTTCTAACAGACCGTGCGCATCGTCCAGTCCTAAAACAATCCCTCGCTTCATGTCGTCCCAGCACTGTTGCATCGCGGCATTGTTTATCCAGTGCAGGTCGTCCGCATTCACCATGATGTCCGTATGGTTCATCATGTAGGGCATCAGGTATCTCTGCCCCTGCGGCATCCCCACGTCCGGATTGTATCCCGGTGTTCCCGATGTTCGAGTTTCTACTATCTTCTTCGCATCTTCGATGAACTCTCTCTTCCTCATTCCTCCTTTCTGCGCTATCCCGCCGTACACATAGAACTTTGTCTTTGTGCCTTCTGGTCGCTCCGCGAACTTATCCGACATCGCCTTCAAGAAATTATGCGCTATATCTCCATATGGCATTTTATTCCACACCTCCTCTCGGTACAAATAACTTAAATTTACCTACTCCTATGTCCTTCTTTCCGCCTTTTATCTCTGACATCTTACGCCATGGTTGGAATCCACCAACCGTTCTCTTCCAGTGTATCTGAGCAATTACGTCCATTGACTCCGGGTCGTCTTCTTCTTGCCATAACCCGCCTTGTGCATTCCTGTACATCGTTGTTCTCTTCCGCAGTTCATCCTCCGGCAGCGGCTTTCCTAACGTTACTTCCTTGTCCATCGCACCGCCGATCATGTCCTTCACGTAAGTGACCTCCTTCGTGTTCGGGTCATATGACCATCTCCGGAGTGCATCGAACATCATCCCGTTCTCATCCAGCCGGACCGCGTGCCCGTGCACTGTCCTTCCTCTCAACCCTGTCCTCGCGGTGTCGTAGAGCTCACTATCTACAAGCTCTTTTGTTATCTTCTCTACGTCTCGCTCTCTCGCTTCTGTAATCGTCCTTCCTGATAAGACACCGATATCCACTCCTTTGTATCTGCAATACCCGGACCATGCACGCTGACGTGGCGTTATAGGTGCGAACTGCATCGAGTCGGTGAACTGCACGTATCGAATCCTGTCGCCTGCTTTTGCTCCCTCCGTCGGCTCTACCATCTCACGAACCGCGCATTCCGGCTCCTCCATCTCCTCTAACGGTGGGTGAATGCTCTTGTACTCCTCTCCAGGTGCACGGTGCGCAAGCAGTCGCACTATATCCTCTTCCGGTATGTCTCTCAGCTTCTCTAGCTTGTATTCCGGATTCATATACTTCCTTCTGTTTTCCGCTACATGGCTACTTCCAGCCGTATATTGTGGCATTTTTTTCACCTCCTACATTATCTCCTTTGCACCTTCCGCAACTGCTTTCATCGGCTCTGCAAACTCCGGTATCGCGCCCAGCACTTCGCCATACAACGCTGACGTCCTCGCCGGTGTGAAATACATCGTGTCTGCATCTATGCACATCGCAGCACAGAAGCATGGTATAAACTGCCCCTTCGCATGCCTCGTAACGATGTGGTTCCCGTAGAACACTCCCGGTCCGCCTCCTCCATAAATCGAGTGCGAGAAGAACGAACTCGATACAGATGTTCCCTGGCACATTCCAAAGTCAGGTCCTGGCAGCCCTGTCTCTTGCTCCATTAACTCACAGGCGTACATGATGTTCGACGGTACTGGCTGTCCTGCTCGCATTGATGCACAATTCACACACACCGCAGCAAGCATTCCCGCACATGCGTATGCGTTCCACAACTGCATGTCGTCTGCGTCATACACCACGAACCCGGACGATAACTTCTTTAGTGGCTTTATCACTCCGTCCTCCTTTGCTCTCTCTACTAAGCTATACACCACATCGGCAAGCGTTCCGGTCTTTCCGTTCTCCTTTATCAGGTCGTGCACCAAGTTGTTCGCGTTCAGACCCTCGTATGCCAGGTCTAACAGATGCCCACGCTCATGCGGTCCCATACAGTTGCCCATCTCGAACTGCGCCGCCTCCTCTAATATCATGGTCAACGCCGCACCTTGTAGCGCTCTCTTCCGCACCGTTGCCGCTAAGTGGTTCACCGGTATGTTCCTGAGCACAAATCCCGGTCCCTCGTTCTTTATCGGTAAATCCACCAGCATCTTCACCGCTCCATCCTTCGTGTCTGGGTCCTCTGGATACATACCCCATACTGCCGCATGCACGTATGGTGCGTCCCACATGCTCACGTTGCAGACGTCAATTATCGCATGTGTCAGCGCGCCCATTGCCGCGGTCTGACCTACCGAGTAGTCGCTCAGAATTCTCGCGGTCGGCACCTGCGTCAGCATCCGCTTTCCCCCTGCGATTAACTCGACCTTCGTGTCGTCATCCGGTTCAACGCGCAACATGTCCTCTACCTGTTTCGCTATCTCGCTCGCATTGCCCAGTACATCAATATCCCTGCCTACGCCGCGGATTATCATCCCTTTGCCCGCTATTGCTCCAGTCTTTAACTTCTTGTCTAGACCTGCTAAGTCAATCGCGCCTGAGCGTACGGTCAGGCTAACTATCTTCCTTATCGCTGGATTTCTCAACGGACTGACTGCCTCTAATGGCACACCTTTCGCCAGTACGTTGCCCCTGTCGTCGTACAAATCTATCTCATCCGCCATATCTTCTTTTTCCTCCTTTTTTATTTCCCCTTTTGTTTTTGGGTATCAATATCTATATCCATATTCAACATAAAAGCTTTTCGGTTTCTTTCGTGTTTCCAAAAATGAGAAGCACCTCCTAAAGTGGTTATTTTTATGGTATTTGTTCATACAAATTATGAGAATTAAATAAAAAGTGTGTGGTAACAATTGATGTTTATATATCATAAAACCATAGATATTTTGAGGTCATAGGAAAAGAAATAAAATGGAAGAGAAAATATATGAGCTACCCATTCCTCGTGCGATAACCACGGGTATAATATTTGAAGCCGCGGAGAAGTTCGGGTTAGAGGTGGACCAGGAGAAGCCACCTGAAGATGCCTTTGATCCAAGAACTGATTTGCCCATCAAGGACTATGTGCCACGGATAATAATACGGAGTGATTCTCCAGAGAAATTGCTGGCAGCAAAAGAATACATATACAAAAAGCACGAGGAATGGATAACGAACTTAGAAGAGTGGCGTAAGAGGAGGATGGAGCAAATCCAAAGCAAATTCCGGAAATAACAAAATAAGTGCTTGTGATTTGGGATTCTTCACTATCTATTGATCTTGTTCCCCTTCCTCAATCTCCCTGAGGCACATCTTTACTTTGCTCACGATTTCGTCCAGTTTCTCTTGCGGCACATCCGCATTTCTCACAATGCCAGTCACAATACCCACGACCTTACCCGGCGTCTCGCCCTCTTTATTTCGCGTGCTTACTCCTATTTCCTCGAAATCCTCAAACTCCACCGGGCACTGGCAAAGAACGATAGCAGCTATCGCCACCTTCCTCAACTCAAATCTCACTTTATAAATAAAATGCGATTTTACGTTTCCATGATGCAAAATAGCAAGTTTATGCCTCCCAATTATATCTATCTCCCTTGGCTCCAACCCAAAGGCAACGCCATGACCTCCCGTCCTTGGTGCATCCATTGGCGTTCCATCCCCTGCATTCAATACGATCTCACCCGTATTTATACCCCTACCCCTTAATTCTGTGGTTATCTGACACACCGGCTTTGGCACATGCCTGTATCCCGGCGACATCGCAACCGCTATGACATCGTTCTGCCATGCTTTCGCAAATGTTCCTCGCTGTGCAATACCCCCACCTAAGCCAAGCGCCTGCCCCTTCCTACATGCTACAACCTGCGTCGCTCTTCCAACCACCATTTTATCTTAAAAACTACAGATTACACTGATTTTCACAAGATTTTTAATTTTGCATTGTTACCCCATCTGTGTTAATCTTGTGAAATCTCGTGGTTTTTTAATTTCACGCTGCTCTCAATTCCTCTATTTTCGTTACTTTTCCATCCTTCATGTACGCCACGCGATCGCAAACCATCTCAACAAAATCAGTATCGTGAGAGACAACCAAGAAAGTTATCCCTAAATTCTCGCGCGCAGCCCTTATCGACTCAGCAACGTATTTCTTCGTTATCGGGTCCATCGTTCCCGTAGGCTCATCAAGGATCGCGATTGCCGGCTCCTTCATCAACACCTGTGCGAGAACTATTCGCTGCCTTTCTCCGGCACTTAGCTGTGTGTGATCTTTCGGGAGTATCTCCAGTGCTTCCTCTTCTGTAAATCCTATCCCCTGAAGGATAAAGAGCACTTTCATCCTCGCAAGCTCCTCCGGTATCTTCAGCCCTATGCAGCTCGTTAGATTCTCTAACACCGTCTTTTCCGGGTATAATGAATATTCCTGGTGTAACATGGATACGTGCGTCGCCGCTTGTTCGCCTACACCCGGCGTAGTCGCGCCCCATGCAATCCACACGCCTGTTTCTGCCACTCTTCCTACTTCTATCCACCTCTCGCCAGCCCTTATCTTAACAGAACCACCTGTCAATGCGTCTATTTGAGATATAATCCTCGCTAAACTTGTCTTCCCTGCACCACTCTTCCCTAATAATCCAAATATCTCGTTCTCATATATTGTAAGCGAAACGTCATCTACTGCCTTTACCATCCCTCTCCAGATAGAGTAATAGTACTTCTTACAATGCTCTATCTTTATCTTCGGCTCACCAAGCTTCACATATTCCTCACGCTCTATCGCTCCCACCTCGCGCTTAAAATCTTCTACCACCGTTTTTGAATCCCCATATTCCTTGATTTCGCCGTGGTCAAGCCATAATGCTTTTTCTGTTAGTTCTTCGATGACATAGGGCCAGTGAGAAGTGACAAGCAACGTAGTTCCACCCTTTGTGGTCTCTATTAACGCCTTATGAACGAGCTTTGCCGTCTCAAAGTCCAACGTTCCTGTCGGCTCGTCCGCTAAAAGTAACATTGGGTCCAATGCCAATTGCCTGGCAAGTACTACTCTCTGTTTTTCACCCCCACTAAGGTCACTTGCCGGAAAGGTAATGCGATGGATCATTTTCACGGCTTTCAGCAGCTCATAAGCTCTTCTAAATCTTTTCGCACTCGGATATTTCCTGCTTTCCAGTGCCTGCATTACATTGTACATGACCGTATCATCGCCATATAACCCGAAAGTTCGCTGCAGCATGATAGCAACACCTTTCTTTACTTTCTTCCTCGCTTCTTTGTCCTTCCAGTAATTCACTTCTTTCAATTCCAGTTCAACTCCACACTTACTGCACCTCTCTCCTGCTTCCCTTGGCGAGCCTACCCAACCACATGATGGGCACATCGCTACCCTGAAAATTATCTCGCCAGAGCTGGGTGCGTATTCCTCACTGCCACGCAGCATGTGAAGTAAAACTGATTTCCCCGAGCCACTACGCCCAAGCAACCCCAATGGCTCTCCTTCCCATATATCCACACTCACGTTCTTCAAGACTTCCTTGCCATCAAACTCCTTGCATATATCCCGGATTTTTACAAACGGCTCCTCTTCTCTCATTTTTCTCTTCCTTATATATTCTATTTTATATGAATATAAAACTTTTATGCTAATTAAACCGCCCTCAAATCCTTTATTTCCGTTATTTTTCCATTCTCCATCCTCGCTATTCTATCACATACCCTCTCCGCGAAATCAAGGTCATGCGTGACAATCACGAAGGTAATGCCCAAATTCTCTCTTGCCTTTATTATCGTCTCGCCAACATATTTCTTTGTTACCGGGTCCATTGTTCCTGTCGGTTCGTCAAGCACTGCAATATTGGGCTCTTTCATCAATAATTGCGCGATGAGTATCCGCTGCTTCTCTCCAACGCTCAGTTCCTGATGTGTTTTTGGCAGTATCCGCTCAATTTCTTCATCGCTAAATCCCACACCATTGAGCACGAACTTCACCTTCATCTTCGCGAGATCCTCTGGCATATCCAAACCTATGCCGTGAGTGAGATTCTCCCATATCGATATCTTCGGAATCAACGTGTATTCCTGATGTAACACACCCACAAAATGTGCCCTCCAGTCAGTTGTGCCACCTGTAATCACTCCGTCCTTTATGAAAGTCCCGGCATCCTCCTTTGATGCCTCGAACCATCTATCCCCTATTCTCACCCACGCTGAACCGCCTGTTCCCGGCTCTAAATGACTTACAATCTTCATCAAACTCGTTTTCCCTGCTCCACTCGGACCTACAATCCCGAATATCTCATTCTCATTTATTGTGAACGAAACGTCATCTACCGCCTTTACAACGCCTCTCGATGCTGAAAGGTAATATTTCTTCAGCCCTTCTACTCTTATCTTCGGGTCGCCGAACTTTTTATACTCCTCTCGCTCTATTTCGCCTACTTCGCGTTCAAAATCTGCCACCACCTTCTCCGTTTCGCCATATTCAACTATTTCGCCTCTATCGAGCCATACCGCTTCTTCTGTCAGGTCGCGAATCACGTACGGCCAATGAGAAGTGACGAGAAATGTTGTTCCTCCCCTCGTGGTCTCTACCAGTGTGCGATGCACCACCTTTGCCGTCTCGTGATCTAACGTTCCCGTGGGCTCATCGGCTAAAAGCAGAATTGGTGACAATGCCAACTGTCGCGCAAGTACCATTCTCTGTTTCTCACCACCACTGAGGTCTCTCGTATCTGGCATATTTACACGATGCAGCATCCTCACCGATTCCAATATCTCATATACTTTCTTCATTCTCTTACTCTTCGGATATTTTGCGCGCTCCAATGCCTCTAATACGTTCCATATAACTGAGTCATCGCTGTACAAAGCGAAACTGCGCTGCAACATGATAGCAATCGCACTTTTTAGTAATCGTCTCATCGGCTTATCCTGCCAGAAATTCACTTCTCTAAACTCGAATTCCGTCCCACACTTACTACATCGCTCACCCACCTTACTCGGACCCTCTACCCACGTACACGAGGGGCAATACGCTAACCTGAAAATTATCTCTCCGCTATCCGGTGCATATTCTTCAGTGCCCCTGAGCATGCGAAGCAAAACCGATTTTCCGGCACCACTCTTTCCAAGTAGTCCTAACGGCTCCATCTCTTTTATATCCAGATTCACATTCTTCAGCACCGTTTTGCCTTCGAACTGCTTGCTCACACCTCGAATTTTTATGAACGTCTCAGCTTCTTCGCCCATTTCTCTTCCTCCCTAATTTATATCGTATATCCTTACCCATTCATATTATATAAAATTGAAATTTTTGCATTCATACTTGAACATTTTTTCTTCGTTTAAAAGTTTTTCTATATTTTTTATTTTTTCTCCCTTCTACTAACATCAACTCACCTTCTTTATTGAGTTCAACCCGCACATCGACAAAGCCTGTATCCAAAAGCACTCCTTCTAAACGCTCGGGCGTGAAATATTTGAGCGCATGTGCGTGACTTTCTGTTTTAGCAGCTCCCCCTACCCAGTCAATAAGTAATATCCCCCCGTCGGATTTTAACACCCTGTTTGACTCCTCTAATACCTCCTTAGGATTAGCCATTTCGTGTAATGCCTTTAACGATACAACGGCATCAAAAGTGTCGTTTGCAAAAGCCATTTCTTCTGCAGATTGTACTTCAAACTCAACTTTCCCGAAAGACTTCTTTCTCGCCTTTTCTATCCTCCTTTGCTCCGTGTCAATCCCTGTCACATCACATCCAGTTTTCTTACTTATATATACACTCAATTTCCCGGTGCCGCATCCAACATCCAAAACTCTCATCTTTGCCTTTTCTTCCCCGGCTTTAATCCGCTCACAGAGTTTCTCCACCAACTCGACTTCGTTCTCTAATAAGTCCATAGTAATATAGTAATTACTCAATATCCCGTAGACCTTTTCTTTATCTTTCCTCCCATTCTCTTCATGATAGGTCGTATTGCACCGCATGCATCACACTTCAGCACCCATATACGATCCATTTTCATAAAATGTGTATCCGGCTTCTTACACTCCCAGCATAGCACGTATTCATCCATGTATCTCTGGATTTGACGCGCCACCTCATCCTTCGAAAAATGCCCCTGAAAAATTGCCCTGCTCCCTTCAATCTTACCTGCTGTACCCAATTCGTTCAGCATGAATTTCATTACGTGCTCTGCTTCGCGGTTTATATAATTGCAGATAGCGTCAAAATTGTCGAAGATCGTGGTCTTTCCCTCTATAAACACCTTTATCTCAGGTACAATGAAGCGTGATTCGAAGATCATCGTACTTGACAGTTGCTTCAACGCTCGATCTAACAATTCTTCATATTCGTATTCTTCCATTTTTTTGTATTTAATCGGTAGAGAGTTATATACTTTGCCATACCTTGCCATGAGAACGCCGAGGAAGGGATTTGAACCCTTGTGTCCCTGTCTGGGACACCGGCTCTCAAGGCCGGCGCTTTTGTCCGCTAAGCTACCTCGGCATACAAGCTCTGGCTTTCATGCCTTCTTCTTCCCCCATCCATATGCCTTCCTCATTCTTCTTGATTTTCCGAATCCGCATGCTACACAGTACTTCGCATGCAGGCTGAAAGAGTGGCAACCGCATCTTCTACATTTTATGTGCGACCTCTTCTGCCTCTTCCCTGCTGATGGCGTCCCTTTTACCATGTTTCTTTTTCTCCCGATTCTTTTTCTTTGCCCTCACCACTGCCTTTACTTTTTCCCTTATCTCTTCTTTTTTCCGTCTCCTTTTGTGGGGTTGGCGAAACGTACACCACATTATCACCCCTCAATAGAATTTCTCCAATGAAGTTCTTGACCGAAGTGTCCTTATCCAGCTCCTCCGCGTCGCTTAGCACCAGGTTCATGTGCATATCATACCCGTCTAATACTCCTCTAAATTCCCTACCGCCTCTTATTTTCACTATAACTGGAGACTTTAGCGATTTATTTAATATGTCCAACGGCTTAAGCTTATCCACCATGTCCATCGCTCCCCTTTTCTTCTTATTGTGCTGCTTGCTTATTCTTGTATCTTTTTCTATGTATCTTATACCTACTTACTCACTCACTCACTCACAATCCGCTTTGCATTTATATCATATCAAAGATATCATATCAAAGCATAGCCTTATCTTTATTTTCTTCCTATAATATTATTTACATCAAGTAATACTCAGGGAGAACACAAAAATGGTTAGGTCTTTTTATGGATATATAAGCGATGCATGGAAGAGGCCGGAGGCTTCTTACGTAGGAGAGCTCAGGCAGAAGAGATTGGTGGAGTGGAGGAAAGAGCCCGCCGTTGTGAGGATACAGAGACCTACAAGGTTGGACCGTGCACGCTCTTTAGGGTACAAAGCGAAACATGGCATCATCGTCGTGAGAGCAAAAGTACGAAGAGGAGGGAGAAGGAAGTCGAGACCGAAGCACGGCAGAAGACCAAAGAGGATGGGTGTGCACAAAATAACGCCGGGAAAGAGCTTGCAGCGGATAGCTGAGGAACGAGCCGCAAGAAAATATCCAAATCTCGAAGTTCTTAATTCTTACTGGGTGGCTGAGGACGGGAAAAGGAAATGGTATGAAATAATCTTTGTCGAGCCTGCCAATCCCACGATTAAGTCCGATAAGACCCTTAACTGGATTTGCAACCGAAAGCATCGTGGAAGGGTTTTCAGGGGGATGACCTCAGCGGGTAAAAAAGGAAGAGCGTTAGTTTGAATCGAACATGAACAGGTCTGGCGTGGTGGATTTGCCACTTCACGGCGGAACGGCACCCTACTGGCTAGTAAAACGGATGAAGAGCTTAGCTCATACCATATTTGAGGCAATAATAGATGAATATGGGGTGGATGGCGCAATTGGGAAATTGGCAGACCCGCTCTGGTTTCAATCGCTATCGTGCGCATTAGCTTACGATTGGCACAGCAGCGGGACCACAACAGTGGTGTGTGGCGTTTTAAAATCGGTTATAGACCCTGAAGAGTTCGGTATCGGCATCGCAGGCGGGAAGGGAAAAGCTTCGAGGAATACTTTGTCTGATATAGATACGATAGGTGAGAAGTTACGGCTCGGCGATGGAAAGATAGAAGAGCTAAAATACGCAAGCCGGATATCTGCGAAGGTGGATAACGCATGCATCCAGGATGGTTATCAGCTTTATCATCATTCGATGGTCATTTCAGAGCACGGAGAGTGGGCGGTGATTCAACAGGGAATGAATCTTCACAGCAG
>Ga0180301_10004744_pt1 | contig 10478 bp, 7 predicted proteins | sample GuaBasSediGuay16_FD_121797 | JGI IMG/M metagenome (GOLD analysis project Ga0180301, IMG submission 121797) | Subseafloor sediment microbial communities from Guaymas Basin, Gulf of California, Mexico - Guay16, Core 4569-2, 12-15 cm | ecosystem: Environmental > Aquatic > Marine > Hydrothermal... | reverse complement strand
TCATTATTATAAATACTATTTTTTAAATAGAGAATAAAAGGAGTTAACCATGAAATTTAAGATCAAGAAAGAAACTTTTTTAGATGGATTATCAAAGGTACAAGGTCTTACAGGAAAAAAGAGCAACCTTGCAGTTACATCAAATGTCCTTCTTTCTATTGAACAGTATGCTGAACAGTCGACTCTTTCATTGGCTGCAACCGACCTTGAAATCGCTTTTAAAGGTAACTATAAAGCTGAAATCGAGCAGGAAGGAGCAACATTAGTTCCGTCAAGGAAATTATACGAAATAATAAGAAACTTTCCAAGTGATACAGTTACGGTAAAAGAACTGGAAAATAAATGGATACAAATTACAAACAAAGAACTTGAATACAATATAGTCGGTATGGAAACCAGTGATTTTCCAGACCTTCCGGATATAGAAGGTGTTCCGTTGTTTAAAATTGATGCGGATATACTCAAAGAAATGATCGAAAAAACCATCTATGCTGTATCTACCGACGAAGGACGCACACAACTGTCTGGAATCTACTTCGAGACAGTATCGGAAGATGACAATAGAAAGATACGCATGGTTTCGACTGACGGGCACAGGCTTTCAAAAATCGATTCCTTGTACAGGCAGGCAAAAGATGGAGATTTTACCCTCGAAAAAGGTGTTATTATACCAAAGGCCGGTGTCGTTGAGATTTTGAAACTTTTAGAAGGAGGAGATGGAGTCTATATTGGATGTAAGGGCAGTAATTACGTGGTTAAAAAAGGAGATGAGTATCTAATTGTCAGGTTGATTGAAGGAGAGTTTCCCGATTATAAAATGGTTATACCGAAAGAAAGCCATAGTGAACTTAAGGTAAATAGAGACACTTTTATAGCCATGCTAAAACGTATGTCTATACTTGCTTCTGATAGGTATAAAGGTGTACATTTTAAGATAAGTAAAGATCGGATAGAAAGTTCTATAAGTAATCCCGAAGTGGGGGAATCGAGAGAGGTAATTGCGGCTGAGTTTATTGGTGATGAGCTTAATATCGGATTTAATCCAAGGTATCTTATAGAAACACTTAACGCAATGAAGAGCGACGAGATTATAATAAAGTTCACCGATGAAATAAATCCATCTGTCATTGAAGGAAAGGATGATAAAGGGTTTTTAAGTCTCATTATGCCTATGAGGATACAAAATGGAAGTTAGCGAAATTGTATATGATGCTGATAAAATAAAGGTTTTAGAGGGTCTTAGTGCAGTAAGAAAAACACCTTCTATGTACATTGGTAATGTTGGCGTAGAAGGCCTTCACCACCTGATCTATGAAGTAGTGGACAATAGCGTGGATGAAGCTTTGGCTGGGTATTGTAATCTCATCAAAGTATTGATTCACTCAGATAATAGTGTGACGGTTGATGATAACGGAAGGGGTATTCCTGTAGGAATTCACAGAACAGAAAAAATACCGGCTGTAGAAGTTGTAATGACAAAACTGCACGCTGGTGGAAAGTTTGACCACGAAAGTTATAAAGTATCCGGCGGACTGCACGGTGTTGGTGTATCTGTGGTAAATGCCTTATCGAGTTTTCTGGAAGTTGAAATCCGCTCAGGTGGAAAAGTATACTATCAATCTTATGAAAGGGGAAAAAGTACCTGTCCACTCCGGATTATAGGCAAAACTAAAAGAACGGGAACAAGAATACATTTTCGACCGGATCCGGAAATATTTGAGACCACCAATTTTAGTTTTGATATAATATCTCAGCGCCTCAGGGAACTGGCCTTTCTTAATAAAGGCCTTAGGATTATTTTTGAATACGAGCCTGACGACAAGAGACGTGAGTACTTTTATAAAGGCGGTATTGTTTCATTCGTAGAATATTTAAACAAAGGGAGAACTCTCCTACATAAAAAACCGATTTACATGCAGGCGTTAAAAGAAGGTGTTTTTATTGAGATAGCACTACAGTACAACGATAGCTATGCTGAAAAGATCTTTTCTTTTGCCAATAACATTGCCACACATGAAGGCGGGTCGCATGTGGTCGGATTTAAATCTGGGTTGACTCGTAGTGTCAATAATTACGCATCTGGTAGTAACATACCTAAGAACCTCCAGGAAAAACTAAGCGGCGAGGATATCAGAGAAGGTTTGACTGCTGTAATTAGTATTAAACTTAGGGCTCCGCAATTCGAAGGGCAAACCAAGACCAAACTTGGCAATAGCGAAGTTAAAGGATTAGTTGAAACGCTGGTTAATGATAAACTTGGTAGTTATCTTGAGGAGAACCCCACTGTAGCGAAAAAGATTCTCACTAAAGCGGTAGAAGCAGCTCGTGCGCGAGATGCGGCAAAACATGCAAGGGATATAGCCAGGAGGAAAGGGGCCCTGACAGAAGCGTCACTTCCTGGTAAATTAGCAGATTGCCAAGAGAGCGATCCAGCCAGGAGAGAGCTCTTTATTGTAGAAGGTGACTCGGCTGGCGGAAGTGCGAAACAGGCAAGAGATAGACGATTCCAAGCGGTGCTACCACTTAAGGGAAAGATACTTAATGTAGAGAAAGCACGGTTTGATAGGATGCTCAAGAGTGAAGAAATCAGGACAATGATTACAGCCCTAGGTACCGGTATAGGGCGGGACGAGTATAATATCGATAGATTAAGGTACCATAAGGTCATCATTATGACAGATGCGGATGTTGATGGGTCTCACATCCGTACACTTCTTTTGACGTTTTTTTATCGGATGATGCCAGATGTCGTTCAGCGGGGTTACCTGTATCTCGCGCAACCCCCGCTGTTTAGGATAGGGAGAGGAAAAAATGCTCTTTATGTCAAAGATGAAGCAGGCCTGGATGATTTTTTGATAAAGCGAACATGCGAGGCAAATAAGGTTAAGACAACAGATGGTGGCAGGTTTTTAGAAAAAGACCAACTCTACCTTTTTCTTTGTACTTTGGTAGACTACAACAGGGTTGTGAATCGGCTTCAACGCCGTGGATTAAATAGGTGTCTCATAGAGAGTCTAATTCGGAAAAATGTAAAGGATAAGCATTTTCTTCAGGATAAAAATAGTATGAACGACCTTGCCTGCGACCTTGTTTCAAATGGAGACTGTAAGGCTGAGTTGGTAAGGGATGAAGAGCATAATATTTTTGAGCTTATCCTGAAATACGGGCGAAATGGAACGAAGCAGGCTATGATTGGTTGGCAACTTATTTCTTCTCCAGATTTCCAACGCGCGATTGTGCTTTGGAGAAAAATGTCATCGCAAGGTACACCTCCATTTTTCGTTTATCAGAAAGACAAAGAATGTATTTCTGTAGATAGCAAAGAGGCACTTCTTTCATTTCTTGTGCGAGATGCAAAAAAGGGCATTTCTATTCAGCGCTTTAAAGGTCTTGGCGAGATGAATCCTGCCCAACTCTGGGAGACTACCATGGACCCGGATCGGCGAACACTTCTCAATATTAGAGTTGAAGATCTGTTTGAGGCACACGATATCTTTACTGTGCTGATGGGTGGGGAGGCTGAACCGAGACGCAATTTTATTGAGAAAAATGCCTTGGACGTACAGCGATTAGACATATAAGCTTTTGAATAATGCAAATAGTTTTCATCGAAGCTCGGGATCTGCCTGATGCATGGTTTCAATGCGTATATGAGATTATGGATAAAGGGCATAAATATCTGATCGATCACGGTAGCTACGTGGGTCAAAAACGCCTCGAGTTTGATTATATAACGATTCACATTAAATATCCCGCAGTCAGACCTCTGATCCCGGAAATCCCCCCATCTCTTGGCATACCCAATCCAGTAGCTGAAGGTTACATAGAACAATACCTACCATACTTAATGACACCCGAGAAACAACCAAATGAGGATTATACATATGGAGAACGGCTTGCCGGCTGGCCGTATCTCGTCGCTATGGATGGAGACTCCAGGAGGGATGATGTTAAAACAACTGAATGGCGCACAGTGAACCAGATTGAAGAGGTTATCAAGATGTATAAGACCAAAGGGTATGGCACTAACCAGGCGGCTATGTCGGTTTCAATACCCTCTGATATCTTCCTTGGTGATCCTCCCTGCCTGCGTCATGTCGATACGCGTGTCCGCTACGGAAAACTTCATTTTATGGTCTATTTTAGGTCATGGGATTTATGGAACGGTTTTCCTGCCAACCTTGCGGCATTGCAGCTTTTAAAAGAATATATGGCCGCGGAAATCGGGGTAGAAGACGGTGAGATCATTGCGGCAAGTAAGGGTTTACACCTCTATGACTATATATGGGAACTCGCGCAACTGCGCACGATGCGTACTACCTAAATGACTATCTGCACCTGCTCTGTCCCTCGGACCAGCTTTGTTCCGACCGATGTGCCGCAAACTGAGCACAGGTATTCGTACTCTTCCCCTTCGGGGAGGATCAAGAGCAAGCGTTTTCGCACAGGAACTGCCCGGCCACATTTAGGGCAATAAAGTTCGGTTGCATCGAACTCCTTGAATGTTTCTATCATGGCGTGGCCTTCAGGTGGAACCTGGTTGTCAGTTCGGAAAAATTGACGGTGCATGGTTTGATGCCCACATACCTTGTTTGAGAGTTAACTTGCGCCAAATATAGTGTTGATCCCACAGATTGTCAAGGAATAAGGTCTAGTAGGCAGTTGACCTCAGGATGCCTTTCTGAAACATGATAGGAGATGTATTATGGAACTGAAAAAGATTGATCATATCGGCATAGCTGTCCGTGACCTGGAAGCAGCGAGGAGGTTCTATGAAGAATCGCTTGGCATAAAAGCAGGCCACGAGGAGACTTTAGGAGAAATGAGGATTGCCTTTGTGCCGGTTGGGGAAGTGAACCTGGAGTTGATTCAGTCAACTACCGAGGACGGGGTGATTGCTAAATTTATAGCCAGGCACGGAGAGGGAATTCACCACATAGCCTATGAAGTTGAGGACGTGGCTGCCGCACTCAAGGAACTAAAAAGGCAAGGGATCAAGCTCGTGGACGAGAGACCGCGTGCGGGTGCTCATGGCAAACAGGTTGCATTCATACACCCAAAGAGTTCTTATGGCGTGCTTACCGAGCTGGTATCAAAAAAATAGCGCTATTTGTGAGAGCTGGTACTTTCCGGGTTATAAATGTTGGGAGACCTTTGCATAAGAACGGCCATTATGAACTTTTTGAGCCATTTAGAGCGCTTGATCGCTAAGTCCTGAAAACTCTCTCAACAGGATTGACACGTCGCATAAAGGTTGTTATACAATACTAACGAGAGCATAGGCCTTTGCAACGAGTGGGGCTGTAGCTCAGACGGGAGAGCGCATGACTGGCAGTCATGAGGTCAGGGGTTCGATCCCCCTCAGCTCCACCATATCATTTATGCTTTCAGCCCCCCTTTTTCCCTGCCAGCGAGTCTAACCCCGTGTTATTGTCAGCAGTACGTATCGAGAAGAAAGGGAGACATGCTACAAATTACAGACCTGCAGGTCAAGCTTGGAGACAAAGAGATTTTAAAGCACATCAATCTGAAGATTCGCCCCGGTGAGACCCATGTTTTGTTTGGTCCGAATGGATCTGGCAAGACATCTTTACTGATGACAATAATGGGCTATCCGCAGTACAGAATTACCGGCGGCAAGATTTTATTTAAGGGAGAGGACATCACCCATATGACAGTTGACGAACGGGCAAAGCTCGGTATCGGTATGTCTTACCAGCGGCCTCCAACGATTCATGGCGTGAAGACAAGGCAGATGGTTGAAATCTGTGCAGGTGGGAAGATAGATGTAGAGCCCCTTGCAAAGAGAATGAACCTTTCCGAATTGCTCGACCGGGATATCAATGACGGTTTTTCAGGCGGCGAGATAAAATGTTCGGAATTGCTTCAACTGTCGGCACAGAATCCTGACCTCTTCCTCTTTGACGAGCCGGAATCCGGCGTCGATTTAGAAAATATCTCCCTTGTGGGGAATACCATCTGCCAGTTACTCCAGCGCGATTTCAGAGTGAACTCGCAAAAAACGCAAAAGAATCGGCATAAAGAACGAAAGAAGATGGGCTTGATTATCACACACACAGGTTTTATCTTAGATTATGTAACAGCGGACAAAGGACAGGTCCTATATAACGGCATCTTGAAGTGCACGAGCCATCCCCGTGAAATTTTTAAGACTATCAGCTCCGTTGGGTATAAGGAATGTGTCAAATGCGCAACTTAGACGAGAAAGCCTCACAGGCCAAAGAGAAGAAGGCAGCCATCGGGCCTGACATTGATCTTGGTGCCTACGAGGCAGGGCCTGTTCCCCATAGTTACGTTAAAGATCTTGGCAGCTTATCTGAAACTGAAAAAAATCGGATTATCCAGGTCGGAATCGATGCAGGGGAAACCGACAGATCAGGCACCTACTTACAAAAAGATACATCCGTGATTCACGCATGTTCAAGGCAGAAAGGCATCGAGGTGCTGCCGATCAAGGAAGCCATAAAAGAATATGACTGGCTCAAAGATTATTACTGTAAATTGGTGCCGGTGGACACGGACAAGTATACAGCCAGGGCGCATCTGGAGTTGCATAATGGTTATGTTATCAGGGCTGTTCCCGGCAGCAAAACTATCTATCCTGTTCAGGCGTGCTTGTATCTGGAAAGCGAAGGACTAAGCCAAGATGTACATAACATTATTATTGCTGAAGAAGGCTCAGAACTTCACGTTATCACCGGATGCGCATCGGCGCCGCACTTGAGGCGAGGGCTCCATCTCGGTATAACCGAGTTTTTCGTCAAAAAAGATGCCAGGCTCACCTATACCATGATCCATGACTGGGCCGAAGAGATGATGGTGCGGCCAAGATCGGCGGCAAGGGTGGAAGAGGGGGGCCTTTTCATCAACAATTACATTTGTATGAAACCGGTCAGATCTATCCAGACTGACCCTGCTGCCTACTTGGTTGGAAGAGGAGCGGTTGCCCGTTTTTATACGCTCCTTGTGAGCAGCCCTGGTTCAGAAATGGATGTGGGGGGGCGAATTTTCCTGGAAGGAGAGGAGACGAGAGCAGAAATTATTTCCCGGGCGATCTCAAACGGGGGCAACATCATTGCTCGCGGAGACTTGATCGGCCAGGTTCCCGGCGTGAAAGCCCATCTGGAGTGCCGTGGTCTTATTCTCAACGGGGGGTCGATTCGTGCCATACCGGAGCTGGAAGGTATGGTAGACGGGGTTGAAATGTCCCACGAAGCAGCAGTCGGAAAGATCGCCCAGGACGAAATCCTCTATCTTATGTCTCGTGGTCTGAGCGAAGACGAAGCCACCGCAACCATAGTGCGGGGTTTTTTGAGTGTAGATATTCCAGGCATCCCTCCCCAGTTGAAGGCCGAGATTGATCGGGCTGTGGAACAAAGCGATAAGGATATGATGTAGCTTTTCTGTAACTGCTCAGGTTCAAAGTTCACGGTTCAAGGTTAAATTGATGAAACATAGATTTGATTCCTGGATAAATGTTAAAGTTCTTCCGATTCTTGCGATACGACGTAACACTTGAGCTCTTTTAAAAAACAGACATACGGAGCGGACAGGCCATCCGATTGGAGACTGGCTCACTGTCTGAGTTTGAGATGGTCTCCAATCGGATGGCCTGTCCGCAATAATATTTTCAAAAAGCTAAACTGATACGATACGACAAGTTGTCTTTAACCTAAGCCCAGAGTGAACTCTATACCAGCATGGATGACCCAGACTGCGAACCGTGAACCTGATAGCCTGAGCAATTTTCGTTTTTCCGGGTAAAAAGGGTATACGGGAGCCGGAATGAAAGAGCGATCGCGTAAGGTGGTCTTGAAAGACGCCTTTAAAACCTCTACTTTAGACCAGGATAAGGTTTTGCCCCCCGAAGAGACAGTGAGGAGGTTCAGGGAGAGACTGAAAAACGTGAACCTCGACATACTCGAAGGAACTGTCAGGATTGATAACGGCAGGCTTGGCATCCCGGTATATTTCAGCATATGCGGCAAAGATGCAGGCGATGTTACCGGGACCAGGAAATATATGGGAAAAGGGGCAACGCCCGAGCAATCAGAGGCCAGTGCAGTTATGGAATTGGCTGAAAGGTTCAGTTTTTTTAGTTTTTACAAGAATCCGAAAAACTTTCTGGTTGAAGAATATCGGAATGTCAAGGATCATGCAATTTCCTTTGAATCGATTGCTCTGTCTGTACACGACGATTCTGAAGATCTGGACAGGGCACGGGAGGTTTTCTCAAGAATCCCTCTAAAATGGACATGGGCTTACAACCTGACCCTGCAGGAAGAAGTTCTCGTCCCTTTTGACTGGTTTTTTGCAATCAACGAACACAATGGTCCATCGGCAGGCAATTGTGCTGAAGAAGCACTCTGCCAGGGTATCTGTGAGGTTATAGAAAGGCACGTGTCATCAATTATAAGCCGCAACAAACTCAGTGTGCCTACAGTGAACATTTCTTCCATAACCGATCCTGTGGTCCGTGATATGATCGGCAAATACAAGAAAGCCGGTGTCAGGCTGATTGTGTCGGATTTCTCTCTCGATTGCCGCATTCCGACCGTTGGGGCGCTTGCCTATGATCCATCTACCTTTCCCGATCGCAGCGAGATCGTCTGGACGGCCGGTACTTCACCGGACCCGCAGAAGGCATTGGGTCGCGCCCTTGCGGAAGTGGCCCAGCTTGCAGGGGATTTTAACACATGTTCAAAGTATATGGCCAGTGGCCTTCCAAAGCCCAAAAAACTGGAGGATGTCGACTTCGTTATCCATGGCAACGGCGAGGTCGACATTACAGAACTGCCCCGCCTTTCTGATAACAATATAAAGGTTGAAGTGGAAAATTGTGTTTCTGCTCTGTCACAAATCGGCCTGGAGGTGATTGTAGTCGATATAATGCATAGTGAGCTTCGAATCCCCGCCTTTTATACCATTATCCCCGGGGCACATTTTCGCGAACGGGCTGCAGGAACCAGCGTTGGGATGTTTTCAGCCAGGATGATAACAGAAAATGGCAAGCCTGAATGGGCAATCGCCCAGTTACAAAAAATAGACAGCTTTATGCCGGGCAAATACTATATCAAGTTCTTTTTAGGCTCATGTCATCTTTCAATTAATGAGCCTAAAGACGCCTTAAGATATTTCATGGAGGCCATGGAGCTTGATCCAAGAGAAGAAGACATCGCAAGCATATACTCTTATGCGGGGGTTTGCTTGAAAGAAATGGCTCAATACCGGGAGGCCATCGAGGTTCTCCGAAAAGCAGAAGACCATGATCATGAAAGAACCGATATCTATAACTTGATGGGATTTTGCTACTTTAAGCTAAAAGAACATGAAAAAGCCATAGAATGCTTCCACAAAGTCATCAATCTTAATCCCGGTTCAGCCATAGACTATGCCAATATCGCTTCCAATTATCGGGATATGGGTCAAAAGGACCTGGCCATCCAATATTACCAGATCGCCTTAGAGCTTGACCCGGAAATCCGGTTTGCCAGGGATAATTTGCGGAGGTTGCAACAATAGGGACACCTCAGGTGTAACTGCTTGTAAAATAGGATTTCAAAGTGGCTGGGTTTGGTCCCGTTCCTCCCTCCATTGCAAACCTTCGATGCCCTCAAATCGTTTCCTTGATGCCTTTTTCATTCATCATCCACGAATAAAGGTTCAGGCCTGCACGCCGTTGCCGTGTGTTAGGCTTCCAATTCGCTTGCAAGCCTGCCATTGGCAAGCGGGTTTTCGGTTAACTCTGAACCTTTGGACCCCGAACCCACGAACGGTGTCCTAGTTTTTTGCTGTTCGCCATTTTTTTCTTGACATCGCAGATTGCCATAGCTATAATAACTCACTGAATTAATTGAGTATCTATTTCAATTAAGGGGGGGGTGAGATTTGAAGGGTTTTAAAGTGCAACCAATATTAACGGAAAGGAAGGTGAAAGCTACATGAAAGTAACACGGAGAAAGTTTATTCAGATCTCTGGTGCCACTGCTGCCGGGCTTGCTGTAAGTGGTCTGGGGTTTGACCTTTCACCGGTGAGGTCACACGCCCAGATGCTTAAGACCAAGTATGCCAAGGAAACCACCACCATCTGCCCCTATTGTGCAGTGGGTTGCGGCGCTATTGTGCATACCAGCAAGAAAGGTGACGGCCGCGTAATCAACATCGAGGGTGATCCGGATCATGTGATCAACCGCGGCGCTCTCTGCAGTAAGGGTTCCTCTCTTTCTCAACTGGCCGAAAATGAAAACCGGCTGCTTGAACCGATGTACAGGGCTCCTTATTCGAGCGAATGGAAGCAGGTATCGTGGGATTGGGCCCTGACCGAGATTGCCAAGCGCATCAAGAGAGACCGGGATGCCACTTTTGTCCACAAGAACGCCAAAGGCCAGGTAGTCAATCGGACGACGGCCATTGTCTCGGGCGGCAGCTCCGCCATGGACAACGAAGAGTGCTGGATC
>Ga0180301_10004742_pt1 | contig 10479 bp, 16 predicted proteins | sample GuaBasSediGuay16_FD_121797 | JGI IMG/M metagenome (GOLD analysis project Ga0180301, IMG submission 121797) | Subseafloor sediment microbial communities from Guaymas Basin, Gulf of California, Mexico - Guay16, Core 4569-2, 12-15 cm | ecosystem: Environmental > Aquatic > Marine > Hydrothermal... | reverse complement strand
TTCGTTTGTAAATCATCGTAACCTGTTGCCAATGATGCAATTGCTTTACCGCCAACAGCACCAAAAACTTCATTTGCCATTGTTATTCTATCGATTTCACTCGGAGTTTCGCGCAGCATTTCTATGTATGCATTGAGAGCCCCCATTACATCTCTGTCTATCCATGCTCGTAATTCCTCTTCTGACATCCCCATTTGCGCTGCCATATCCCCAACATTTTTTGCCATCTGTGTAAAAGCTGTATTGAGTCGAGTTCCAACACGCTCGGCAGGCATTCCCATTGCGATGAGAGTAGCAGCGAGTGCAGCTGCAGCGTCAGCAGTTAAGCCTAATTGAGCCCCGGATGCTGCCATCCGAGTCATAGATGCAATAATATCCCTGCCTTTTGCTGCAGTAGTATTTTCGAGTGTGTTAATTGAAGATGCTAAATTATCAGCTTGAGTAACAGGTAGCCCAAAAGCATTACTGACTTTTGCCATTGATGTTGCCGCCTCTTCTGCTGTCATATCTAGAGCAATTGAAACTCTTGCTACACTCTCGGTAAAAGTAGTAATATTATCAGAACCTTGAATACCTAATTGACCGGCAATTGCTCCAATATCAGCGAGTTCTTTTGCAGAAAGCGGAATTTGAGTAGACATTTCTTTAAAATCTTCGCCAAGGGCGTCGATTTCTTCTTCTGACATGCCTGTTGTCTTTTGCACACCTTTCATTGCCATATCAAAATCACCAAACGCATCGATAAGTCCTTTAATAGCAAATGCAACTCCTGCAATCGCGAGAGCTGCAGGAATAAAGTATGTATTTACGGTAGAATAAAGTGCTCTCCCCACATTCTTAAGTTTGGAAGCAACAGAAACTCCAATAGTTTTAGTTGTCGCTATTTGATTTTGTACTTGCCGAAATGCAGAGGAAGCTAAATCTCTTGCTTTTATAATAATCTCCACAATATTTCCCGGCATTTTATTTTAATGGAAAAGTAGAAAGTTTAAAATAGAACGTTTACAAATGCTGTTTATTTTTACGCGATCTGGAAAGAATTAACTGTTCGTGCTTTGCAATCCGTTCTAAAATAAATAATGCATTTTGAATAGTATTCAGGGAAGTCTCATATAAGGTCTTCTCCGACCAGCCGAAATGAGACATGAGCGTGTATTCGATTATGCGGTCGTCTTTTATGCTCTTTCCTTTTAGCCACTGAGCTATTTCTTCAGCATATTGCCCAGCGGGCTTGGGGAGAAAAGATTTGATTACATCTTTTTCTTGCCCTTCTCTTCCGTGAACATCGTTTCGAGATACGAGCTGATACTGATACCTAAGCCATTCAAAAAACCCGCAATATCACCGCCCGCCTCTGTTTTTACTTCTTCCTTGAGTGCTTCAATGACTGAAATCGGTAAATCTGCAATTTCATCGTAGTCCTTGTTCGTCACGAGCATGATAGCAATGATATCATTTGTTTCTTCTTCTTCCTGTACAAGCTGAATATATTCCGCGAGTTTATCGGCGTTCTCAAACATCCGCTCGAATATTTCTTCTTCTTTGCCCGCGCCTTTCATCATTGCGAGCACGCGTGTCATCAAAAATCGTTTGACACGCTGCATCGCACCGTATGTAATTTCATCACGAGAATAGAATTTAAACTCGTAATTACCTATCTTTTTCGTTCTCATTTTGTTCTTGCTCCTTGTTTTATGGTGCCTTTCCCTTCCTGCGCATAGAATTTAACCTATGCCCCACCCTGGCACTCATATATAATCCGCTATACACTAGGTATATATAAAGCTACGCTATTGTCAAGTCTGGCTGGTCCATTAGGAATGTAACCGTCTCACCAATAAAGTTATCGGGTGTAATCTCTGGATTGTATTCAGGCGGAATGAGTCCCTTAATAGTAAATGTCTTACCACCGAGTGTGAACTGCAAATTTTGTTTCGTGCCGTTTTTCACTAATGTGAAAAAGGAATCAATATCAACCCAGGTCAATTCCATCGAGACCGATATGTCCCTCTTCTTTACGACTGCACCTTCAGCTCGCGTCCATTTCGTTGAGCTAATATCTTTCGGTAATTCGACTTCATTTGTTATGCTGAGTGTCAGATCGCCGACAGAATGCGCAATCTCTGTAGTAGGCGGATCATTAGAATCCATCTTAAGTCCTGTTATGTCTTCCCACAGGAACGGGTCATCTGTACTCTCTGATGCATGCGAGCCCGTACCTATGAAATCAGTGCCAGTCGGGTCTGCTACATCTCCTATTGTCATATCCACATCTACGGTTGCAATTCCTTCTTTTGGCAAGGTCAGTTCCCATCTCGTGAGCATACATCCCTTATACAATATCCATTTCTCATCTGTGTACTGCGCGATGCTTAATGAATCGACAGAGTCTGATAGACCGGTAGTGCTGCCTGTGATATACTGCATGAAATCCCAATCCTGCGGTTTGTAAGTCAGTGATGCGGTTAGTTCTCCATCCACTTTCATATTTCGCATTTTTTGCAACATATCTGTTGCATCGTAAGCACCGAGATAACGTACTTCTTCGTACCCTTTGGCTATGTGTGGAGTGAATGGATTTACTAATCCGAGCCATTTCATCGTTGGATTGTCTGGTGTTACTCCGTAAGTACCACTCCCTATTGAATCCTCGGCGACGTATTCTATCGCCTTCGCACCAGAAATCGGCATTTTTGCCATTTTTTGCTTCTTCCTCCTTTTTTCTTCGGTTGAAGTTTATCGGAATAGAAATAAAAAGGGGACGTTTACAAATTTTATAGTAAGAACTTATGGTTCTAACCAGAAGACCGAAAACCTTTTTATGCTAACTGACTAAATATTAGTGGTGAACAAGGCAGTGAATGAGGAGAAATGATGACTGAATATCCTTTTAATATCAGTTCCAAGAATGTAGAAGAGTTTGAAGTGAGAGATACCTTTAATAATAATACATTAAAGGGATATATCAGACGAGATGGACATTCAACCTATGGGATGCTTTACATCACCCATGTAAATGATAAAGAATGTCCTCAATATGTATGGGCTACACCAAAGATGGTATATCCTTTTGATAGGGACGGTAATTATATTCATTTTGAAAATGTAGACAGGATAGAAGTATATGAAAAGTTAGATGGGACAAATATCTTAGGATATACTTATTTTGATGCAGAAGGCAATGAATTTGTGAGTTATAAAACACGACTACGACCAACGTTAGAGGAATCCCGATTTGGTAACTTCCGGAGTTTGTGGAGCGAAATGCTTGACACATATCCCGAGATACCTGAGATAATATTAAAGAATAAATGTAACATCAGCTTTGAACTATACGGAAAAAGAAATAAGATATTAGTAGAGTATGATACTTTACTTGACTGCGCTGCGCTATTCGGTGTATTCCCTAAGAAAATAGTCCCTCCCACAGAACTCAAATTGAATGGATTGAGAACTGCAAAGCTTTTAAAGAATTTTACATCTAAAATAGAATTCATTGAAGAATACGAAGCACTAAGAAAATGGCTTAATGAAAACATATTTCAGGATACGGAGGGAATCGTAAGAGGTATAGAAGGCACTGTTTGGTATGTCATCTCAGAAAGTGCAATACAATATAAAGCGAAGCCTGATTTGGTTTTGGATGTGCACTGGAAAGACAATAGAATACCAAAACATTCAATATTAATAACAGTGATAAACGCCTATGAAGAAACAGACAATCCTTCTTTTGATTTGATTAAATCGTTGCTTTTAGAAGAGTTCCAAGAAAGTGATATAGTACAACAAGAAGAGAGGATTCGCAAGATAATGAATGAAGTAGCTTTTGAGAAAAGATTTAAAGCGGAGATAAAAGAGAAGTATTTGAAAGAAAATTTAGATATTGTTCACGATAAAAGAACTTGTATGCGGTATTTTGCACAAGAATATGATAAAAAATTAGCAAGTAAGATATATAGTTATTTGTCAGAAGAGTTTGCCATAAAAAATGAAAATAAATGATAAAGGACAAATAGATGTAGATAAAGACGATATGAAAATTCGTGAATACTTCTGGAAAAGTCGTTTAGCAGAATTGAAAGGCAATGTAAAAAATGATAGGAAAAATGATTGAAGACCGTATGATCGAACTTACATTCCAAGCATGGCATGGCAATTACGAAGAAATAATTAAGCTCGCGGAAGCATCAGGCATCAACATTGAGTATAATGAGAGGGTTCTTAGTTTCAAAGGCAGAGGAGAATACCCAAAGTATTCAAATGTCCCTACTGCTATTTATTCGGGCTTAGACCCAGCTACTATTTTCATCTGTTTGGGGTTCGCATTTTTCGGTATGTTCTGGCCAAACGTGATGCCGGGTGCATTGGAAAAACTAAATAAGCGGTGGAGAGAAGAGATAAAAAATAAAAAAGAAATGAAAGCTATTAATAAGAAACTTGAAGACTACTTTTAATCAGATTTTGTGATCTCAATAGATATCTCATATCCATAGTATTCATCGAGGAAGATATTGTGTATAGAAACAGGTTGACTCTTGAGGACTGTACCGTTTAGTGTTTTGTCATTCGTGAGCGCTTCATATGCATCGCCTTGTAATTTATCCAGAATTTCTATCATTGCTTCAAACCGCGAAGGAGTACGTTCATAAACTCTACCTAAAAGTAAAATAGAAACAGAAGCAGACCAGAATCGTCCAGGTATTGAACTATTGAGATAAGAACGTTCTTTGTCTATATTAAACGAGATATTATATCCGAGGATGCAGCAAGGGTCGCGTGCACCTGATACGGGAAGATGATAATAATAGGATTTGATCACGTCTTTTGTGTCTGCATCATTCTGGAGAATATGCTTGATTCCATCTAAGATAGATTTAATCATTCTCTTTTATGTTTTTTGTCGCTTCCCATTGTCTTTTTGCTTCCTTTTTATGCTTTTTTTCTTCTCTTTTCTTTTCTTCTTTCTTCTCTTCGCTCTTTTCCTCTTTTGGTGTTACCAATTCTTCTTTACGTTTTTCAATGCGTTTTAATGCAGCCTCTGCAACAGACAAATCAATTTCAGCTCTCTTCTTTTCGTATTCGTTTTTTGGTTGTTCAAGTCGGCTTAATGCATCTTCGCGTTTTCTTTGCCATCGCCGTGCACGCTTATCCAATTCTTCTAAAAACAGTTTCTTTTCTCTATTATCCATTTTCTTTTACCTCTGTCTTTTTCCTTTTTTTCTCCAATTCTATATATTCTCTTCTTTCCTGTTCATCTTCGGGATATGAAAAGTAACTATCAATTGTCATTTTTCCTATTCCTATTTTCATCCTCCTATATGACATACTCTACGTCAGGATAAACATATAAAGGTTCAGGATTGATACGTCCGCTTTTTTTCATTTCGTCTGGCGGGGTTAAGCCATGATTTTTCATCCAAATAGCTAAAATTTTTTCTGCTTCTTTGCAATCGCGTAAAGTTTCTTCTGCGATACTACCTCGTTCTTGCTGTTTCTGTTGTAGAATGCATGCAGTTCGCAAACATGCTGCGGATACAATGCATTCATTCTCTGCTTCTTCTAATTCGGCAGCCGTGAAATCTGTTTGACGTCCAAGGAAATTGTTTACCCAGCGTTTTGCTTCCTGCGCAGCATTCGTAATTTGAGCGTCAAGAGTGTCTGTATCATATAGCTCAGTGAGGATATAATTATTCTTCACTATATCCATATCGGTGTATGTTCCCGAAATCAGATTCATTTTTTCTTTATGACCTCCAGAAGTATGAGAAAATCCAATTCAGTCCCTGTAAACCGAGCGAGATTGCGAAAGCAAAGAAAATGAGAAAAGCACCTATTCTGCCTCTGAGATACGCGCTTTCCGATTCAATCATCTTCAGACGCTGATTGAGAGAATCCATTACACTGTTTCCCTGCTGTAGTCGGTTTCGGATCCATTCAATATCGCGCCGATTCTCTACTGTGATGCGATATAATTGTTCCAACTGTTCCTCTGACAATGTCATTTCACTATTTCTACTGCTCGTCCTTCGCCTAATTCTTTGATTAGCTCACGAGTGAGATAAAATATTTCGCCTCTCTGATACCTTTTACGGTCATACCCGGGACGTTTGCCAAACGAGATATTGATTAGTGCGCGTACTTTGACGAGTTCTAAGAATCGTGGTTTTTTTGTTTTTTCTGGTACTTTTTCTGTCTCTTTCACTTTCTTCTTCTTGCGTGTCTCTGTTGTTGCCATGTTCAGCAAATAATAGTTATATCCCCGTGATTGTGCAGATCGCTACATCATGCTTGATTCTCAATACGCCTGTGCTATATACACGTCCATGCAAATCGCTTGTATCAGGGTGCTCGCTTTCTGTACCATGCTCAGTCCTCCAATCGACACCAAGGAAATAGTCGAAATACGGTCTTGCCAAATTTACTGTTGGAATGAGCAATCCCGTACCGGCAGTGAGTGCTTTCGAGCTGTAAATTGCCCCTCCATTCAGCATTTCCAATACTTCTGGCTCTTCTCGTATTCCATAGCTATTCCGAAGTGCACGAAGTTCATTTCGCTGTGTCGGATGTAGAATGAGATTGCAGCTTGAAACGGGGACATCGTCCTGTTCCAATGCATCCATTGCTCCTGCGACTGCATCCGTGGGATTACCGGCGGTACCAAAATCGCTGCCTGCGTATGTGTTGCCGGCACCTTCATATAGCCCTTTGATATCATATGTAGACCCATCACCAGCATAGCCACGAATGATTGTCGCATCTTCTTTGTTTGCAGCAACGAAAGCAGCACTCAGCGCGGTACTGTTATCAATATTTATACCTTTCTCGCGATACGATTCGTAATGCCTGCGGTCTATTCTGTAATCTTTTATGTGTATCGGCAGTTTAAGTGTGGTTGGTGTAATATTGATTTCGTCTTCGCCAGCATCGGAGAAACTGTATGTTACCACACCTTCACCCATCTCCACTATCTTGTGGAATTCGACTGCGGACACACCGAGTCCATGCTCTGGCGTTACTGGCACGATTTTACGGCCTATCAGAACTGCACGTAACGGTTCTACCAATTCTGCATCTACATACTTCGAGAACTCTTCTAACGAATTTGTTGCATCAGCCATTTTTTATTTTTTCTCACCTCCTTTTTATATGCTGCTTAAAAGCATTATGTCTTGTGCCGCGGAACTCGCATCTACGGATTCCACTGCTTTGCCTACGATATTAAATCCTTCTGCTTCGAGAACTACCCAGAACGTTCCTTCGATAGCATGATCTGAAGTAGTGTACGTAATAGTCTTTGCAGTACCATCGCAGACATGTCCTGGTTGTTTGGGCACGCTGTAAAATAGAGCTGTCCCATCGGCACTCTTGATGTCGGATTCGACAAGCAAAGCACCAAGAGTGTTGTTCGCGGCAGTAGCATCGACCATATTATGCTCCACCTTACCTGCGGCTGCACATGATTCGCCATCGAGGAACCCATCTGCATCGCCACCCGATTCGGTTGAAAGGATACCGATGTCAATATGCGATGATGCGACATTTGTAGATACGTCCACAATCACATCCTTCACAACCATATCAGCCGGCAATTCGATGTAGGTTGTTTGCTCAGAGGTAGCTTTCTCGAACGGGATACCTAAAGCTAACCCGCCTTCCATCATTGCTATCGGACCTATTACCTGCCCATTCGTCCAATTCGCAAGATACTCGCCTTGTGTGACAACACATCCCTTAACTAACGAGCCTACGATAACGAATTTGCCGCCGTATAGCACTGGCGCCATGTCATCTGCGGCATATGCAGTATCAACATCAGTTGGGCGATAACTTGGATGCGCTTGCTCATAGCCCAACCATCCACAGACATCGAAAGCGGTTCCTATGGCAATATCGAAGTCAGTAGAGCCACGTTTGACTAACCTACCGGGTTTCATATTTGTTACTGTGCCACCCACTTTTCTATCAGCTACGAGTGGGTCACCAACGGCAACAATTTTGTTTGTCGGTTTTTGGATACCGGAAAATGCACTCATGTTTTTTTATCACCTCCTTCTATTCTTCTACCCATTTTGTACCATCCCATCTCCCCACTTTTTTGACTTTTTGCTGAGATTCTGATGCTGGCGAACCAGCGACTGCAACACCTACATTTTGTTGTCCGATTGGCAGATCAAGTTTTAGCAGTGTATCAAGATGAGGGATTTCAAACGATTCAAGCAATTTTGCCGCTTCCTCATCCATCTGTAATTTGGCTTTGATCTGCTCGCGTTTTTCGTTTGCTATCTGATTTCTCAATTCTTCCAGTTCTTTTGCTTTTGCGTTTAATTGCTCTTGCCATTCCTTTTCCTTTTCAGCTATTTCTTTCTCTTTCTCTTCTTTTATTTGCGCAAGAGCAACTGCGTGTTCATTATTGAGTTTTTCCGTTACTTCAGCAACTGCAGTTGCAATGCGCTCTTCTAACTGCTCAGCAGTATAGACTACTTCTTCTCCCATCATATCACCTCCTTTTAATTTTGGCGGCTCTTTATCGAATAACCGATATGCAGCTACCAGTTTGTTATAGACTGTTTTTCTATCTTTCGCTGGTATATCGACTCCGCCTCGCGCACCTAATAGAGCCGCCATGGCAGCGCGAACGGCATGCCAAACAATCGTACCGTCAGGTCGTGCAATAGGCAGTTTGCAATCATTTTTGGTACGCTCGCTCTTTGGTTTGCTTGTATCAACCCAAACACAAGCACGCTCTAATTGCTCTTGTGTGTAGTCTGCAGCACGAAATGACCATTCAGAATCGATAGGTGCAGTTTTTGGCTTTCCAGAAATTGCCAATATGTCGGGAATATCAGCACAACCCATTTGTGGAGTGCAACTGGGAGTATGACCTTCTGTTAGCACAGAAATCCCAGATACATAGAAATCAGTAAGAAGATGATCCTTGTCGATTTTGAATGGAATAGCTTCTATACTCCTGCCGACTTTAACTGCGTCATTTATGGCAGCAATACCGGTCTCGTTGAATTTCGCATATAAGAAAGGGTCTTCAAATTTCAGCGCTGTTATGTTTGCACCTGGTATAATATCGTCAGGATTGTGATTTCTATTCACATATCCAGGCGCCTTAAGTTCGTTGAACAATTCGACAGCTTTTTTAAACCCTTCTGCCGTGGGAAAGATAATAGAAGGGAACTCGGAAGAATTTCCCGCTAATCGCATAGCCTGACCGACTTTTGCGACTGGTACCCAATCGTCACTATTGTATTCGGCTGTATAGATTGGATTGAAATCAAATGAATTATATGTAGTGCCATCATCATTTACCATATACGGTCTGTGATCATGCGGATGTATTTCCAAGGCATCAGCTATTGCTTTCTTGCCTTTCTTGAGTACCCATTTGTCATCAACCTTTTCGTAAATTTTCTTTACTGCAGCCCAAGCGATTTTGTTTAATCGTGCTTCATCATCCGTGCCATACTGTTCAGAAGCAGCATTGTAAGCTTTGCGGAATATCGTCTGCGCGTGTTCAGGCAAGCTATTGCGAATGCTCTTTGGTAAGTCTGCATTGGTTTTGTATGGCATATTTGAAAAAACGGGAAGCGGAATTAAAAAGGGGACGTTTACATTTCTTCAAGACACAATTCAATCACTTCATGTATGTTTTTCAAAGCTTCACCCAATGTTTCCCCCTGTGTATAACATCCCGGAAGAGATGGACATTCGGCTACAAAAAAATCGTCGTCTTCATCTTTTTCTATAACAATAGATATTTTTTTAGTCGTCATTTTTCAATTAAATAAAATGTTTTATTTTTGCTAAAAAGGGAACGTTTACAAAAGATTAGCCTGGGGTGGATTTGAACCACCGTCTTGAGGTCCAAAGCCTCAAATGATTGTCCGCTACACTACCAGGCTAAATTTCTATTTATTTACTTCGTAAAGCGTTTTAATATGAAATCTAAATTCATTAATGCCAAATATTCTTGCCTTTCGCTTTCCTTAAAGAGAACAATTCCGGGGCAAGAATGGCGTGCTGGGAAATCACATCCTGGACAGATTTGCAGTAACTCATTGCGTTTGTATCGTTTACGCTTTAGCGGACAATAATGTTTCATTTTTTTCCTCCTACTACCCTTTCAATCATATTTGTTCACCTCACGTAAAATATCATCAATGGACATATTCAGTTTTTTGGAAGCCCATTGCAGAACTTTATTATCCTGATCTATTTTGCGTAGTACCTCATGCAATAGCGTACTGCGTGTAATCCCGAATTTCATAGCGAGCCATTCGTAGGTTGTGTCGATATTGTCTGTAACGCGCCTTGCAACTATTGCATCTCGTTGCTCTTTATCCAATATGAATTTATGGTTCCCATCTGGCTCACAATGAAGGAGTCTGAATGCGGTTGAACACAGTGGACATGAAAATACAATTTCGGTATCGAGCCATACATGCTCCTCATGTTTAGACATTTTGTTAT
>Ga0180301_10004739_pt1 | contig 10486 bp, 10 predicted proteins | sample GuaBasSediGuay16_FD_121797 | JGI IMG/M metagenome (GOLD analysis project Ga0180301, IMG submission 121797) | Subseafloor sediment microbial communities from Guaymas Basin, Gulf of California, Mexico - Guay16, Core 4569-2, 12-15 cm | ecosystem: Environmental > Aquatic > Marine > Hydrothermal... | reverse complement strand
TAGAAGAAGGAAGACCTGAATCTACACACGATTTCAAATCGAAAATAGTCTTCAGGGCGATTATCTCTTGATATATACTTTAGTTATACGAATTTCTTAAATCCTTAACGAGACAGTAGTGACCCAAAATAGTTATTATCCAGACGAAACAAGATAACTTACACATGATGCCCTTGCTCATAATCCCCATTGTGGAGTTCAGACTGGGCTAAAAACCGACTATGTCCTAACTTGACCTCTGCCTAACCATGATGATGGTAGCACTTGGCAGGTAAACAGACATCCCCGAGTAATGGGTACCCTTCTTCATACTTATGCCCGCTGCATATATGCCCATGCCTTCCGTGCAGGTACCGGATTTTGAAGATATTGGCCTTCTCGTCCAGTATAAACACCTCATATGCGATTTCTGTTCGTCAGGCCAGTGCTTTGCCTGCGGCTTCCTTTAGATTCCACCTCGCGATGGACACCCTTGCTGTCAGGCAAACAGTTCCCCCTGTTGGGCCTGTAGGGGACTTGCACCTCCAAGTGAGTGCGTCCTGCCGGGCGCAGTTAGAAAGAAGACCGGTCAAGCCATTTCGACCGGTTTTCTGTCTTTTTGGCGGATTTTTAGCGAAATCGTGCAAGGTGTGCATACCCCGCTTCCAGTATTAATGAAGACGTAAAATCAGATATACCATTTGAATTTACAGTTTATTAATATCTAATTTACAAGTCGTTACATTCGATGTCTTACGATTTCACCTTCGACCATGTAAATAACGTCTTCGGCGATATTTGTCACAAGATCGGAAATACGTTCAAGATAACGCGAAACTGAAAGCAGGTTTATCTGGCAGTCAACCATAGAAGGTTCTTTTTTTATCTTTTCCTGAACATAATCGTACATCTGAGTATGTAGTTCATCTATAATATCATCATCGTTGATAACTTCACGAGCAAGATCAGTGTTCAGGTTGACCAGAGCATCCAAGCTACGCTTCAACATCGACTGAGCCATACTGACAATCATTGTCAATTTTTCCGGGATTTGGATATTTTGTCTACCGCTCAGGTAAAGGACACGTTCAGCCATATTAGCCGCCAGATCGGCAACTCGCTCCAGGTCGTTGTTGATCTTGAGAACAGTGATAGTGAAACGTAGGTCTATAGCAACCGGTTGATGAAGCGCCAGTATTTTCAGGCATTCCTCTTCGATCTCGACCTCGATTCTGTCGATCTCGGAATCATATTTCACCACACTGCGCGCTAATTCGATATCCCATTTCTTGAGGGCTTTAACGGATTTGCCTAAAGCATTCTCAACCTCGGCGCCCAGGGAAAGTATCCTTCGTTTCAACCTGTCTATTTCCCGATGTAAGTGAACTTCCATAATTTATTCCTCCTTTATCCAAATCTACCTGTGATATAATCTTCTGTCTGCTGATGCTGTGGATTGGTGAATAACTGTTTGGTATCACCGAACTCGATAATGTGCCCTTGGTAAAAGAACGCTGTATAGTCCGATACCCTCGCCGCCTGCTGCATATTGTGAGTTACAATTACTATCGTGTAATGGGATTTCAAATCAAGCATCAATTCCTCGATCTTGGCTGAGGCTATAGGATCAATCGCTGAGCATGGTTCGTCCATCAGGAGTACTTCCGGCTTGATTGCAATAGCTCGAGCGATGCAGAGCCGCTGTTGCTGACCGCCTGAAAGATCGGTGCCGGGTTCCCAGAGCTTATCCTTGACTTCATCCCAGAGAGCTACTCGTCGGAGTGTTTCTTCGACACATCCAGCCAGCTCGCTGCCCCTACTATTAGTATTAATTCTCAGCCCGTAAGCGATATTATCGAAAACGCTCATAGGGAACGGACTCGGTTTCTGGAAGATCATCCCAATACGCTGCCTTAACAGAGTCGAGTCAACCGTCGGTGCGAGTATATTCTGCCCCCCCATCCGGATTTCACCCTCGGCACGCTGGTTCCGGTATAGTTCGTAGATTCTATTGTAAGTTCTGATGTGAGTCGATTTACCGCAGCCGGACGGACCGATTATTGCGGTAATCTGTTTCTGATGTATATCAATATTGTTATCGAAAAGGACCTGGTGTTCACCGTAGAAGAAATTCAAGTTACGCACAGCCAGTTTTACCGTTGAGTGGTTTCCGCCCGAACTGTTTACAACAGATTCTTCATTTCGATTGAACAGTGAACGATCCAGATTTTGCTTAATCTTTGTTGAGATCGTTTCGTTCATAGTTGTTTCCCTTGTCTTTTCATAATCAAACGCGCTGTTATGGTTAAGAACAGGACCCCGACAGTAATCAGCAGTGACGCGCCCCAAGCTTTCTGCTGCCAATCCTGATATGGCGACATCGCATAGTTGAAAATGGTTACAGTCAAATTTGCCAGCGGTTCTTTCAGACTGCTGAACCAGTATGCGCTGTTAAGGGCGGTGAACAGCAGGGGCGCAGTCTCACCGCTGACCCTGGCTACCGCCAGCAGGACACCTGTCAGAAGGCCTCGCTTTGCAGAGCGAAAGACGACGTTCAGGGTTACCTGCCAACGCGACGCTCCCAGCGCCAGAGCCGACTCCCGCAGTGAATCGGGTACAAGATTCAACATATCCTCTGTCGTCCTGACCACGATGGGTAGCATTATTACCGCCAGTGCGACGGCACCCGCATACCCCGAAAAGCCACGCATCGGCACAACTAATAAGGCATAGATGAAGATACCAACGATGATCGACGGCACGCCTATCAGAATGTTGGTTACGAACCTGACAACTTCAGCAAAACGTGTCCCCTTACCAATTTCAGCAAGGTAAGTTCCGGCAAGAAGACCGATCGGTAAAGAAATAACCGCGGCGATGATGGTCATTATTACTGTGCCGACAATGGCATTGACTAACCCACCGCCGGGGATTCCGGGTGGAGTTGGCACTTCTGTGAAAAACTTGAGGTTCAATGCGCCGATACCCCTGCCGGTAACTGTCAACAGTATCCAGACAATCGTGATAAGCCCGATTACAGCGCTCAACGAGGCTATTACTTTTACCGATTGGTCGATAGCCTTTCTCGTTTTCAGAGAACAGGACTGCATCACTTCCCCCCAGCCTTCTTGATGATGTGACGCAGCCAGAGTTGTGCTGCAATCTGAGAAGTAACCGTAATCAGGAACAGCACCAGCCCAAGCGCAACCAGCGCGTGCAGGTACAGCGGCTCCGATGCTTCGGTGAACTCATTTGCCAGCGTGGAAGCGATTGAATTGCCGGTCTCGAACAGGGATGCCGATAATCGGTGGCTGTTGCCGATGACAAATGTGACCGCCATCGTTTCACCCAGGGCTCGTCCCAGCCCGAGGAAACCGGCGCCGATTATCCCGTGAAGGGCATAAGGCAAGATTACACCTTTGGTTACTTCCCAGTTAGTCGCGCCAAGACCATAAGCTGATTCCTTCAGAACCGACGGAACCATTTTAAAGACATCACGCGACACCGAGCTGATGAAGGGAAGAATCATCAGCGCCAGTATGATCCCGGTTGTCAACATTCCTATTCCCATTGGAGGTCCCTTAAAAAGTGGCAGGAAACCCAGATACCGCCCGAGAAGTGGCTGAACGTGATCCGCCATAAACGGCGCAAACACGAACAGCCCCCACATACCGTAAATTATGCTCGGGACAGCAGCTAACAGCTCAATCGCAGTGCCGAAGAACGCCTCAACCTTTGGCGGTGCCCACTCAACCAGGAACAGCGCTACCGCCAGACCCATCGGCATTGCGATCAGCATGGCAATCAGGGTCGAGACACCGGTGCCGAAGATGCTGCTAAGAGCACCATACTCTTGTGCGATAGGATTCCATGCAGTCGATGTAAGGAAACCAAGACCGAATTTCTTCAGGGCAAGGTGTGAGTTGAACACCATCACACACACCAGCCCTGCCATCAACACCGGGATAGCCGCCGCACAGACCGCTGTGATCCATCTGAAGACCCTATCGCCGGCTACAGGTTTAATTATCCTATCGGGTGAATTTTCATCCCAGACATCCCAGACAGCCCAGACAGCCGGCACACTACCTGACCATTTTGACGTCAATGCCAGACCTGTTTCCCGTTGGATTTGATTTCCTTAATCCAGGCGGATTTGATGATCTCGACCACGCTGTCCGGGATGGGTACATAATCGAGTCCGATTGCGATTTCATCCCCATGCTTGTAACACCAATCGAAGAAATTCAGCAGCGTTTCCGCGTGAACAGCATCATCCTGCTCTTTATACAGAATGATGAATGAAGCTCCTGTGATGGGCCAACTCTTCTTTCCTGGCTGGTCAACCAGCACTACGTAGAACCCTGCTGAATGTTCCCAATCCGCGCCCTCAGCGGCAGCCATGAAGGTTTCCGTAGATGGCGGGACATATTCGCCTGCTCGATTCTGCAGAAGTATATGGGACAATTTGTTCTGCAGAGCGTAGGCATATTCGACATAACCGATGCTGCCCTTGATGCGCTGCACGTAAGATGCGACGCCCTCGTTGCCCTTCCCGCCGACGCCGACGGGCCAGGAAACAGCCTTACCGGTGCCGATACGTTCCTTCCATTCGGAGGATACAGCCGACAGGTAGTGTGTGAATATCCAGGTCGTTCCCGAGCCGTCGGCACGATGCACAACGGTGATCGCTTTCGATGGGAGTTTAATGCCGGGATTGAGGGCTATTATAGCCGGATCATCCCACGTTTTAATCTTACCGAGGAATATCTCAGTAAGTGTCTTACTGTCGAGGTGTAAATCCCCAGGGTTGATACCCTTGATATTGACCACCGGTACTACTCCACCGATGACCATAGGGAACTGTATCAGACCGGATTCATCCAGTTCTTCAGCTTTCATCGGCGCATCGGAAGCGCCGAAATCTACAGTTTTTGCCTTTATCTGGCGGATCCCAGCGCCTGATCCAACCGACTGGTAATTTATCTTCACGCCGGTGATCTGGTTGTATTTATGCGCCCATTGGGAGTAAACCGGATAGGGAAACGAGGCGCCTGCACCGTGGATTATCGGACCGGCGTGAAGGGCGCCTGCGATGTTTGCAGCAATGAACAGTATCACCGCCAGTAATGACTTGTTTGTCTTGGACATTGTTTCCTCCATCATAAATTCTTGATTACAGTTTAAAATGCAGATGTACATACACCGAATTGACCGGATCCTCATCGGAATCCTCATAAGTCAATATCTGAACGTTCGGGATGATGTGGACTTTCTTGTGCGCTACGTAATCGAGCCCGACGATAAACAGACCGCCGTTCGATTCCCATTTGCTGTCACCAGGTTTGACATCGGCGTCGTTAAAGCCGGTGTCGTACATATCATAACGCGCCAGTGCCTTCAGCTTCTTCGGCAGAAGATAGGCGTTGACGAACACTGAGAAGCACATTGCGTTGATCTCCTGGATCCCAGAGAACAGCTTTGAGTTAGCGTTTACTCCCAGGGTGAATTTATCTTTTTGCGTGTAGGATGCCAACACATCCCACTGGGTGTTTATATACGACTTTTCCGCGCCGCTCTCGTCGATACTCCGCCAGGGCTCGACCTCAAAGTAACCTGAGATATGTACGGCTTTTTCCAGCAGGTAAACACCTGAACGAAGCTGGAAGTTCTTGTACATATCGTCCTCGGTGTGCTTGTAACCAGAGCCGTTCAGAATCATCAGATTAACATAGGCGTTATCTGAAGGTTTACATTTAACGTTAATGCCCATGTCCGCCGAAGCGCCCATCTTGTGACGACTGGCAGTAGTGAAGTTCTCGTGCCTGCGCACCAGCTTAAGTGAATCAGTAGTATTGGTTGCAGGATTTTCAGCCCAGCTCATAAGGTACTTGGCGTAAGCTTTCGACCAATCACCCCAATACTTGCCGAATTTTTCCATCGGCGAATACTGGATCGAACGATAACCCCAGGCTTTCTCAGGCTGTTTCCAGTTATTGGTTCCCTGCAAACCCATAAGGATATTGAGGTTGTTCCTGATCTTCCAATCGACATAGGCGTACTTGGCGAAAGCCTCGAATTTGCCGGTTTTATCCTGGTGCCCGATGTCTGTCAGGTAGCGCACCATAAATTCATCGGACAGTTTGTACTTAGCGCCGATATACATCCTTGAGAGGTCGAACGAATTGCTCTGAGCGTCGCCTTTCGATGCATCATGAAGGTAGTAGAAATAGCCTTTACCTTCGACCTTGAAACCGTTCTCTGCGAGGGCAAAGACCGGGATGGCGATTAATGCCATCATTGCTAAACTTAGAAGAATCTTAGTCTTCATTTTCACTCTCCCTCGTTTGTTTGAGATTAATACAAACCTCTTTCGGTTTGCTTTGTGCGTAATGAACAAGGGTATTATTAAGGGAGTATTAGGGAAATGTTAGGATTTCGTTAAGGGCGTTTTTGGGGGATTGTTTTTGGGAAAAGGGGGATAAAGCCGGGAGTATGTTGAGGGAGAGGTCGGTCGAAAGCCATATTGGGCTTAAATGGGCAGATGAATCCTGAACGTACTCCCTTGTCCGGGTTGGCTGTCAACACTGACCCGTCCGTTGTGGGCTATGGCGATGTGCTTCACGATAGCCAGTCCCAGACCCGTGCCGCCGAGCTTGCGGCTGCGGTCGGGATCGACACGGTAGAAACGCTCGAAAAGACGCGGTATATGTTCAGCCGCTATACCACATCCGGAATCCTTAACGGCGACGATGACTTCAGAACTTCGTTTTTCGACATCGACTTGAACCGTGCCTCCTGGTTCACTGAAGTTTATTGCATTATCCAGAAGATTGACCATTGCCCGTTCAAGCAGAGGAGCTGCGATGTTCGTAAGAACATCCTCCGGGCAGTTGACTTCGATAGCGATTTCATTCTCACTCGCTCTTTGCTCACATAACCTAACAGCAGTCGTTACAACCTCCATGACGCTGTCGTTTTCAAGCTCAATCCTATCGCTCTCTGCATCCTGCTCAATCCTGGCAAGGCTGAGGAGATCTTCGATGATGGCGTTCAGTCTGTCGGTGTGTTTGACGATGATATCGAGGAAACGTGTGGCTGACTGCGGATCCTCGATTGCGCCATCCTGCAGTGTCTCTACGAATCCCTTAATAGAGGTGATCGGCGTGCGCAGCTCGTGAGAAACGTTGGCTGCGAAGTCCCTTCGGATATTTTCCAGCTTGCGAAGGCGAGTGATATCGTTCATGACTATGAGGGCGCCGATTTCACGCTCCTCAGCATCGTGAAGCAACGTTCCGTGAACCTGCAGGAACTGATCGCCGCCCAAGACTATTTCACTTTCCATCTTGCGTCGAGTTCTCAGGACATCGGACACGAACCATTGCAGGTCTGGGTTTTTGATTACTTCAGTTAAGGAGCGACCCTGCCATTCAACAGAGTCGATCCCTAACAGTTCTTCAGCGGATCGATTCGCCTTAAGTAAGCGTTCATTCATATCGACGGCAAGCACCCCTTCGACCATACTGGACAGCACAGCCTCGAGCTCGCGATGCTGCTTCATGATGGTTCCGATGCGATCATCGAGATCGACCGCCATCTTGTTCAATGCTGTAGCCAGTTCGTGAAGTTCCTCTACTCGTTGAGCTGTGAGCCTGTGACTGAGCTCGCCGGCAGCAAAGCGTTGTGCGCCCTCTTTCATAGCTACGAGCGGGTTGCTGATGCGTCGGGATACGATATAGCTGAACAGCGCAGCAAGGACGAGAGCGAGCAATCCTCCCAGTGCGATGCCGGAATAGACCTGAGCCAGTGCGTCCTTTATTGTCGTTAACGGAATGGAAACCCGAACTAATCCCACCGGTTCACCAACGTCGGATTCAACCGGAATAGCCAAATACATCATCCGCTTCTTCAGGGTAGTGCTGTACCGGATGGAAACACCTGTTCGTCCAGCTATTGCGTCTTTGAATTCAGGTCTATCGGAGTGATTTTCCATTTCGGCAGGATCCTTATCGCTGTCGCCCAGCACATCGCCGATGCTGTTGATGAAAGTGATTCGTGTTGACGATGTCCTTCTTAGTGCCTTACTCAGTGAGTCGAGGGATGATTTGCCATCTACTGTAAAACGTCCCTTTATCTGCTGTCTGACTAATCGAGCTATGACTTCAAGATCCGCTTCGGTTTGCGAGAGGTAAAATCGGTGCACAGTGATTGCTGCAAGCCAACCCACCAACAATAGAGCGCCCAATGTAATAGCAAGGTAAGTTGGAACCAATTGCCATAACAGTCGTTTGCGCTTCATGGTTGCGCCTTAAGTCTGTAACCGACGCCGCGTACTGTTTCGATCAAATACCCGGACGAGCCCAACTTCTTGCGAAGCGAAGCGATATGAACATCCACCGAACGATCTGTAACCGGATAGTCCTCCCCACGTGCAGCATCAACGATCTGGGAACGGGTAAAAACCCAACCGGGACGGCGGACTAAAAGGAGAAGTATGCGGAACTCGGTAGCAGTCAGATCGACCTGTCGATCTCCAAGCATCACTTCAAATCGATCCGGGGATATAACAAGGTCTGCATAGTGGATTGTGTCAATCTGATCGTCCACATCCTGATGAATACGTCTTCGTAAAACGGCTTTGATGCGGGCGAGCAGGACTCGCGGACTGAACGGTTTAGTGATATAATCGTCCGCACCGAGCTCCAGACCGACCACTATGTCGGTCTCTTCGCTTTTTGCAGTCAACATTATCACCGGGATATGCTGGGTGGCAGAGTTGCCTTTAATCCTGCGGCAGACTTCAATGCCATCGACACCCGGCAGCATCAGATCAAGCAGGACGAGGTCAGGTACTTCACTTGTTGCCAGCTGCAGAGCTCGCTCACCCGACCTAGCTTTTATTACCTGGTATCCCTCCTTTGCGAGGTTATACCGCACCAGCTCCAGGATGTCCTCTTCGTCCTCTACAACGAGGATAGTCACTCTTTCCATATTTCTCAAATACCTGGGCGCCTATATGACCAACTGATTCAACTCCGGACAACAGCTAAGTCACATGTCTCTGCTGTATTGTCAGCCTTATCCCCGACCGGAAAATCTAAAATCTTCAATCTTGAATCTGTTGAACACTCATGCCGTGGTCTTATAAATAAAAAGATAATTCTCAATGAATTTGGGAATTAGGTGATTATTCAAAAAATCCTCTCTTTGTGCACGAAGCCCATTGAAATGTGCTTGAATTAATGACCTATACGACATCTGCAACACTTCCAGGTCCTGTCCCATAGTGTAAGACAGCTCCACGATCTCTTTAGGGACGCTGGCGCATCCCCAGATTATTGAGGTTACTATCGTCAGAAGTGCCAAGAGGAAGCGATTTAGCGAACGATTCATGGTGAGTCTCCAGTCTGAATCAATCTTGCACGTATGAAGAGGCTAGTGCCAATGGCGCTTGTGAATGATACGAATCCTTCCATTTTCTGGGTGCTTGAATCAATTGATCGAATGATATGATCGGTTAATATTACCCTTTATTATAATATACAGGCGTTCGAATTCCAAACAACGAGGCAACTGGAATTCCAGTCGCCTCGTGATTGAAGGATGAAAATTGAATTATACTTGGAGCATCCGAACCAGGTCAGCCTTCGTCCGAAGCCTTGAGATGTGCAGCTCGCTGACCCGGTCGAAGAGAACCTTGCCCTTCAGTCGCTCCATGTCCTCCTCGGGGTTCTTCTCCTTGATGATCCTGAGGAAGTCGTCCTTCGTGCGGGCGATGCCGATGCCTCGCTGCTTCGCCAGCGCCTGCAGTTGTTTAACCGTCATCTTGGTGAGGTCCTCGGGCTCGCTGCCGCTCGCATTGCCTTGGATGGATTGACCCGTTGAGTCGTCGGTCCGACCAGACCGTGCCGTGGTCCCGGCCGCCGGATCCGCCTCGCCTGCGCCTATTGCTTCTGAAGGCTGCGGCTGGGGTTGCTCCGGGGTCGGTGTGGTTTCAGGTGCTTGGTTGGAAGTAGTTTCCACCAGCGCGACCATGGGGAAGGATGCGGTCACGCGGGTGCGTTCCCCGCCTTCGCGAGGACAGGCCTCCAGCTCGACCGTCCAACCCCTGCGTTCCTTGTCGACAATGACGCCGACCTTGTCCTTGTTTTGCCCACCGGTGATCATCACTCGATCTCCGATTTGCCTCTTGGGTGTGCTCATGGCACTCTCCTTTGATATGTTCTTGAGATGCCTTTACTTACGATGGCAGCACCAAGGTAATCGGGGGGGCGGTGAAGTCAAGGAAAACACTCGGAAAGATTGTCGAAGATGCAGAAAGGCGGGAAGCTTTCCACAAGCTCCCCGCCTTTGTGGAGGTTGTAGGCGCCCGGCTCAGGCGTTTGCCTCAGCTTTCGCCCAGATGGTCATGTTGAACGCTGAGACCGCCTGCCCGATCAGGAAATCGATCACCACACGCAGCAGCTTGCCATCGAACGGCTCCAGAAAGAACGGCAAAGGGATCATG
>Ga0180301_10004738_pt1 | contig 10486 bp, 9 predicted proteins | sample GuaBasSediGuay16_FD_121797 | JGI IMG/M metagenome (GOLD analysis project Ga0180301, IMG submission 121797) | Subseafloor sediment microbial communities from Guaymas Basin, Gulf of California, Mexico - Guay16, Core 4569-2, 12-15 cm | ecosystem: Environmental > Aquatic > Marine > Hydrothermal... | reverse complement strand
GGCTAGTGGAATAGATGCGCGTACGGTAATTGCAGGCAAGCCGCAGATATTCATGAAGAGGTTCAACCCGCTACGCTATGATGTGACTGATGCCGGGCTCAGCTTGCCAAAGGGAACTTCCTTGATCGTTATTGATACTTACAGGGGCAAGAGGCAGAGTACAGGCCAGCTAACTGCACATTTTGCAGAGGTGCATGGAATCAAGGTTAAGCCCTGGGAGCTTGGCGAAGAGGAAAGAGTAAAGCTGCTTGCACCATATGCAAAGATATTCAAGGGAATGGTTGCTGAGCTCAAGGCCGAGGGCAATGCAAAGAAGCTGGGTAAGCTGATGAATGCGAACCAGAAGCTGCTTGGGTGTGTTTCAAGCAAAGGAATTAAGCGGGCAGTTGCAGCTGCACGCAAGGCAGGCGCATATGGTGCAAAGCTTACTGGTGCAGGCGGGGAGGGGGGTGCAGTGATTACACTAGTTCCGAAGAAGAAAGTTAGGAAGATTGTGAATGCATGCAAGAAATTAGGCTTCAGGGCATTCGAGGCGCTTTAATTTTGCAAGGTAATTAATATAGTTTTCTTGTTTTTCTACGCCTTTCAACGAATTCACTTTTGAAGAATTATAAATATGGCTGTGGAATTAGGTGCAAAATCACTAGCAGGTGGGCATTATGCAACCTATTGCAAAGCGAATTTCAAAGCTGGGTACGGAAACTGCATTCGAGGTTGGAGCGCGAGTTGCAAAGCTTGAGCGCGAGGGGAAGAAGATTTACAAGTTCCACATAGGCCAGCCGGACTTTCACACGCCTGAGAATGTTAAGGAGGCTGGAATTGAGGCTATTAGGGACAATTGTACGGGCTATACGGATGCCTGCGGCACTTACGAGCTTAGGCAGGCTTGCGCAGAGTATATAGCCAAAACGCGCGGAGTGCGGGTTGAGCCGGATGAGGTGGTTGCAACCCCCGGTGCAAAGCCAATAATATTCGCAGCCGGCTTTGTGTGCGTGAATAAGGGTGAAGAGGTTGTTTACCCAAACCCGGGCTTTCCCATTTACGAGTCTGTAATTGAAGTGAATGGAGGAAAGGCTGTGCCGTTGAAGCTAAGTGATAGGAATGAGTTCAAGCTTGACCATGAACAGCTGAAGAAAAAAGTTAGGAAAGGTAAAACGAAGATGATTATTGTTAATTCTCCAAATAACCCTACTGGAGGGGTGTTTACTGAAGAGGATTTGAAATTGATAAGGGATTTGGCTGTTGATGCGGATACGCTTGTTTTCAGCGATGAGATTTACGATCAGATAATCTATGAAGGCGAGCACAAGAGCGTAATCTCCTTGCCTAGTATGAAGGAGAGAACCATACTGCTTGCAGGTCATTCTAAAACATATGCAATGACTGGCTGGCGGCTTGGCTATGGAATTATGCCAAAGGAGCTTGCTGAGAAATTCACGCAGCTAGGCATAAACATCTACTCATGCCCCACCTCATTTGTGCAAGCGGCAGGCGTTGAGGCGTTGCGCGGGCCGCAGGAAAGCGTTGGAAGGATGATGGAGGAGTTCAGGCGCAGGAGAGACGTGATTGTGAAGGGTTTGAATGCAATCAAGGGAGTTAAATGCACAATGCCCAAAGGCGCATTCTACGCATTCCCAAATGTTAAAAGAGCGCTTAAGAGGCTTGGACTGAAGAGCAGCGAGGAGCTGCAGGAAAAGCTGCTTGTTGAAAAGGATGTGAGCGTGCTGAGCGGCACATACTTTGGCAAGTATGGAGAGGGCTACTTGAGAATGTCGTATGCCACGGGCGTGCCTGACATTGAGGAAGGCCTTAGGCGCATGAAGGAACTTATTGAAAGCTAGCCTTGCTCACACTAGGAACTGTAAAATAAAAGAAAAAGGTACTTAACGCCAGCTTTAAGCGTTCTTGAGCTTGGCTTCATACACATAGCCGTCTCTTCCGACGTAGTACATGTAGCCGCTCCTCTTGTTGATCTTCTCTGTGCCTACGCGCTTCTTGCTTCCGCCCTTCTTGTGCTTCATTGGCGCGCGCCACACATAACCATCTTTACCGATGTAGTAAAGATAGCCATCTTCTCTCCTGATCTTCTCAGATCCGACTTTTCTTCCCATATTAGTCACCTCGGGTGGGAGGTTAAAACAAACAATGCAGCGCGTACTGCTCGTTTATGATCGCATCCTCCCGATTACCGACGTAGTATCGGGGAGAAGCCTTATATATTTATCGTCGGTGCTTCGACGGTAAAATTGGCCTAGGACAAGGCTTAAATAGCTCAGCAAAGCATATAGCTTGTGAGTTTCTCGTTTTCAAGCTGAATTTTCAGACGCTAGAACTACCTTTAAATTTCTTTTGCTCTTCAATAGTTGAGGGTTCTGACTTGAAAGCTGTACTCGTTTTGAAAGATGGCAGCGTCTATAAGGGCAAGGGCTTTGGTGCGGAGGCAGGGGCTGTTGGAGAGCTTGTATTCTCCACCTGCATGACTGGCTATCAGGAAGCGCTTACAGACCCTAGTTATGCTGGCCAAATATTGATGCCTACCTATCCACTCATTGGAAATTATGGAGTTAATGAAGAGGATTCGGAGAGCAGACACATATGGGCTCGGGGCTTTGTTGTGCGCGAGAGGAGCGGCTATTATGAGCATGCGCGTGCAAAGGAGAGCATTCACGAGTTCTTGAAGCGGAATGGCATTCCGGGCATAAGCGGCATAGATACGCGCGCTGTTGTTAGAAAAATAAGAAAGGAGGGAGTTATGCCAGCATGCCTTGCAACTTATGAGAAAGAGGTTGACTATAAAGAGCTTCTGGAAAAGGCTAAGGGGCTTGATTATTCTTCAAATGATTTTGTTAGAGAGGTTAGCGAGAAGGGAGTTAAGGAGTATGGTGGCGGGGAGAAGAGCATAGTTCTTATAGACTGCGGGGTGAAGCAGAATATAATAAGGGAGCTGAATGCGCGCAAGGTGAAGGTTCTGAGCGTGAATTGCACCACTAAGGCAGAGGAAATCAGGAAGCTTGAGCCTGATGGAATTGTGATTTCAAACGGGCCGGGCGATCCGAACCTGCTGGGCTATGTAGCATCTGCCCTAAAGCCTTTCATAGGCAAGCTTCCAGTATTTGGAATCTGCCTAGGCCTACAAGTACTTGCTCATGCAGTAGGAGGAAAAACTTACAAGATGAAATTCGGGCATAGGGGCGCCAATCATCCTGTAAAGGAGCTGAGGAGTGGCAAGGTGAGAATAACTACGCAGAATCATGGGTTTGCAGTCGACCCGAAGTCAATTCCAAAGGATTATGAGATCACGCATGTAAATGTCAATGATAATACTGTGGAGGGCATGAGGCACAAGAGCCTGCCGGTGTTTGCAGTGCAATACCATCCGGAGGCGCATCCGGGCCCGCGCGATTCTGAATATCTGTTTGATGAATTTGTAAAGAGCATGAAGGGGTGAAACTATGAAAAAAAGGAACTTGCTCAGCATCAGGGAATTGAGCTCTGATGAAATTGAAGAGCTTATGAAGCTTACTGAGGAGCTCAAGAAAGGGAAGAAAGTGCTGGAAGGTAAAACGCTTGCCATGATATTTGAGAGGCCGAGTACTAGAACCAGGGTGAGCTTTGAGGTTGCAATGACTCAGCTAGGAGGTCATGCAATTTACATAGATTTGGGCGGGAGCCAGCTGAGCAGAGGAGAAAGCATGGCAGACACTGCCCGCGCCCTCAGCCAGTATGTAGATGTGGCGCTTGCACGCGTTTACAAGCACGAGGAGCTTGAGGAGTTTGCAAAGTATGCGAGCATGCCTGTAATAAACGGGCTTAGTGATAAGGAGCACCCGTGCCAGGCGCTTGGTGATTTGGTGACTATAAGGCAGAAAGGAAAGAAGAAGGGAAAGGTTGCAATTGTGGGCGATCCTGAGGCCAGCGTTGCGAGCTCACTTATGCTCGCATGCGCAAAGGCGGGTATGGAAGTAACTGCAGTGTGCCCGCGGGGCTATGCACCAAAAGAAGAATATTTGGAGGAGACTAGGAAGAGCGGAACTGATGTACATGTTGTGCATGAAATTTTGGATGGAGTTGCAGATGCTGACGTTATATATGCGGCCTCATGGAAGCCGGGCGAGGAGAGTGAGAAGGAGGAAAGGTCAAAGGCATTCCTTCCATTCCAGCTGAACTCAAAAGTGATGGGAAAGGCTGGGAAGGACTGCATAGTAATGCATGCACTGCCTGCAAGGCGAGGGGTTGAGATAACCAGTGATGTTTTGGATTCCAAGAACAGCGTGGTTTGGGAGCAGGCTGCCAACAGGCTTCACGTGCAGAAAGCAATTCTTGCATGGCTGCTCAAGCAAAAATGATGAAGAGAGAATGGTGAGTGAAAATGCCTAGGCGAGCTGATATAAAGAAGGTTCTGGTGATTGGCAGCGGTCCAATCACCATAGGTCAGGCTGCGGAGTTCGATTATTCGGGCTCGCAGGCATGCCAAGCTTTGCGCGAGGAGGGAGTGAAAGTAGTATTGGTTAATTCAAATCCAGCTACAATTCAAACCGATCTTGAAATTGCAGATGTTGTTTACATAGAGCCCCTTCAGCCCGAATATATTGAAAGGATAATCAAAAAGGAAAGGCCGCAGGGAGTTATAGCTACAATGGGAGGCCAGACTGCTCTCAACCTGGCTGTTGAACTGCAGAAACGCGGCATTCTCGAGAAGTACGGAGTGGAAGTGTTGGGAACTGGAGTGGAGGCTATAAAGAAGGCTGAGGACAGGGAAAAGTTTGCATCTATGCTCAAGCGGATAGGCGAGCCTCTGATGCCAAGCGTTGCTGCCAAGAATTTTGAAGAAGCGCATGCGTTTGCAACTGAGCATGGCTACCCATTGATATTGAGGCCTGCATACACGCTGGGAGGAACAGGGGGCGGAATTGCTGAAAATAAGGAGGAGCTGAAAAGGCTTATGAAGCTCGGCCTTTCCCTCAGCCCCATAAAACAGGTGCTTGTTGAAAAGAGCGTGATAGGGTGGGGGGAGATCGAGTATGAAGTGATGAGAGATGCGCACGATAACTGCATAACCATCTGCAATATGGAAAATATCGATCCGATGGGCGTGCATACTGGTGAGAGTGTGGTGGTTGCACCATCTCAAACTCTAAGCGATGATGAATATCAAAGGCTACGCACTGCCTCGCTGAAAATAATAAGGGAGCTTGATATACGGGGAGGGTGCAATATACAGTTTGCACTTAATCAAAAGACAGGCGAGTATATTGTAATAGAAGTAAACCCAAGGCTTTCTAGATCAAGCGCTCTTGCAAGCAAGGCTACTGGCTATCCGATTGCCCGGGTTGCAGCAAAGGTTGCGCTCGGCTATACACTTGATGAAATTTTGAATGCGGTTACGAAGAGAACACCTGCTAGCTTCGAGCCTGCGCTGGATTATGTGGTTGTAAAAATACCGCGCTGGCCGTTTGACAAGATGCCTGAAGCAGACCGGCGCATCGGAACCCAGATGAAGAGCACGGGGGAAGTTATGGCAATTGGAAGAACTTTTGAAGAATCTTTGAACAAGGCGCTTAGGAGCATAGAGGTAAAGGCATCTATGATGGCAGTTGATGAAAAGGAAGTGGAAGGCTTATTGAGCAAGCCGAATGACAGACGGCTGTTTGCAATTTTTGAAGCTCTCAGAAGAGGAATGAGCGTTGAGAAGCTAGTTGAGAATACGGGGGTTCACTCATGGTTCCTTATGAAAATCAAGAATATTGTGGAAATCGAAAAGGAAATTTCTCTGCAGGGGCTTAGTGAAAAGGTTGTGAAAAGGGCAAAGAGGATTGGAATTGGGGATAAAAGAATAGCGGAGCTCATAGGAAGCGATGAGTTTACAGTTAGAAAGGCGCGGCTGAAGTTTGGTATAAGGCCTGTTTACAAAATGGTTGACACTTGTGCAGCTGAATTCGAAGCCAGCACGCCTTACTACTATTCAACTTATGAACGGGAGAATGAGGCAAGGGCTGAGAAGGTGAAGAAAGTCGTTGTAATAGGTTCGGGCCCTATAAGAATCGGGCAGGGAATTGAGTTTGACTACTGTTGCTGCCATGCGTCATTTGCATTAAGGGAGGAAAAGGTGCAGTCCATAATGATAAACAACAATCCGGAAACCATAAGCACTGATTTTGATGCAAGCGACAGGCTGTACTTCGAGCCCCTTACATTCGAGGATGTTATGAATGTTATTGAAAATGAGATGCCTGATGGAGTGGTGGTTCAATTCGGTGGGCAGACCAGCATAAACCTCGCAGGTGCACTGCATGAGCATGGGGTGAAAATTCTTGGCACGCCGGTGGAGGGAATAGATTTGGCTGAGGACAGGGAGAGGTTCAGGAAGCTTTTGCATGAATTGAAAATACCTCAGCCCGCAAACGGAACCGCAACTACCGAGCAGGGTGCGCTGGAAATCGCAAACCAGATAGGCTATCCGGTTGTGGTAAGGCCGAGCTATGTAATAGCAGGCAGGGGGATGGCTATAATCTATAATGACGAGGATTTGAAGAAATATATAACTGAGGCAGTGGAAGTGAGCGAGAGGAGGCCGGTTCTTATTGATAAATATTTGGAAAATGCGCTAGAGGTTGAAATAGATGGAGCGAGCGATGGAAAGCAGCTTTTCATAGCAGGCATAATGGAGCATATTGAGAAAGCAGGGGTGCACTCAGGGGATGCGAGCTGCGTAACCCCTCCCATAATTACCAGCAAAGAATTACAGAAAACCATAATTGACTATAGCGAGAGAATAGCAAAGGCGTTGCATACCAAGGGCTGCATAAACATACAGTACGTTATAAAGGAGGGAACTGTTTATGTGCTTGAAGCCAACCCGCGTGCAAGCAGAACCATACCATACTTGAGCAAATCCACGGGCGTTCCGCTTGCCAAAATAGCAATGAAGGTTATGCTTGGCAGGAAGTTGAAGGAGTTTGGTTTAAAGGGAATACCCGAGCTTCCGCACTATTCGGTGAAGAGTGTGGTCTTCCCATTTCTCAAGCTGCCGGGAGTGGATGTAGTTCTTGGGCCTGAGATGAAGAGTACTGGGGAGAGCATGGGCATTGATTCCGATTTTGGAATTGCGTACTACAAAGCTCTGCTTGGTGCCGGTTTAAGTCTGCCCATGAAGGGTAGGATAGCAATTACTTTGAACAAAAAGGACAAGGGGAAGGGAGGGGAGCTTGCAGGGAAATTTACTGAGCTGGGCTATAGCATAGGAGCTACAGAGGGAACTGCACAGGAAATGGAAGGAAAGGTTGAGATATTGAAGAAGGCGAGTGAAGGAACTCCGAACATAATAACAGCTATGGAAGAGAACGGGCTTGGGATGATAATAAATACCCCTCAAAAAGGAAAGCGTTCGTTTACAGATGGATTCAAAATCAGAAGGGCCGCTATTGAGAACAGCATACCGCTTATAACCAGTTTGGAGGCTGCATTTGGAATCGCGGATGCGCTGAAATCAGCTAGAGGAAGGGCCATAGATGTGAAGAGCATTAATGAAAGAATAAAGGAAATCAAGAAATAGCTACCTGTATTGGAGCTGCATTCCATCATTCTGGTTTGCGAGGTCTAAAGCCTGTGAAATTATTTGTGAAAGCGCATTTGCGCTTGATGCAAAGAGGAGCTCAAAAAGTCCCGATTCTGTGCTAAGCTCGCAAACAGGTATTTCCTCCCCTTCTTCAACTTCTATTGAACCCATCTGGGCAGCGCTTTCAAGTGCATCTTGTTTTGTACCGAGCTCATCAACCAAACCATAGTCAAGGGCCTGCCTTCCAGTAAGTATTCTTCCATCCGCTATTTCATCAAAAGAGGCTATGCTGAAATTGGGCCTTCCGCTTCTTCCATCTATAACTATCTGCCTGAAGTCTGCAAAAACCTCATCCACGATAGTCTGTAATATTTCACGCTCTTCATCTGTAAGCGGCCTGCTTATGTCCCCCATATCCTTGTACTCGCCTGAAACTATGTTCGTATAATTGATTCCCAAATCATCGAAAAGTTCGCTTAGCTCCATAAGAGTCATGCGAGCTCCTATGCTGCCGGTAAGTGTATTTGGGTCTGAAATTATCCTGTCCCCAGCCATTGCCACATAATAGCCCCCGGAAGCTGCAACCTCCCGGAAGAACATAACCTTGGGCTTGTCAATCTCATTTATTGAATTGTACATTTCGCTGCTTGCAACTACTGAACCCCCTGGCGAGTTTATTTCAAAAAGAAGTGCTTTTATCTCATCCCTGCTCTGCACATCCTTCATAAGCGCCGTGAATTCATCGCTTGAAACCAGCCCTTCGCTTCCAAAGCCGCCCGGAGATTCAGTCACGATAGCACCGCTTATTTTGACCACGCCCACGCACGGCTGTTCAGGCATCACTGCAGCTGCTACTGCGAGCAGAATAGGTATTCCAATTAGCATTAAGCCCGCCACCGCAATTATGATTATCAAAACCAGATCCCGTCCCTTTAATCCGCCTTTCTTTTTCAATAGTTTCATGCTCCTCTATCGCTCGCCTGTATTATAAATATTGTGGTAAAAATTCCAGCATGGATTTGCTGGCACTCCTCATACTGGTTTTCCCAGCCTATGTTGCAAATAGCTCTCCAGTTTTGCTGGGAGGAGGCCTGCCGGTTGACTTCAAGAAGAAGTTCTGGGATGGAAGGAGAATTCTAGGCGGCGGGAAGACTTGGCGTGGAACCCTGGGAGGAATAGCTGCGGGCAGCATTGCGGGAATTGTAATCGGTTTTGTTGCTATAAACACACCATATACGATTTATGATTGCACCTGCAAATACGTGAGCGCAGGCTTCATAGCCTCATGCGGCACCATGTTTGGCGATTTGTTTGGTTCGTTCATAAAAAGAAGAAGTGGAATGAAGCCGGGCAAGCCTTACATGCTTCTCGATCAGCTGCCTTTCATAATATTCGCACTTCTATTTCTACTTCCCTTTGGCCTGCTGCCAGCCTTAACTGCACTCGACTGGCTCATAATACTCGTTGCAACTCTGGTTCTTCACGTGGTTATGAACTGGCTTGCAAACAGATTGGGCTGGAAGAAAGTTCCCTGGTGAAAGAAACAGATAAAAATCAGGCAAAATACTCCTTGAACTTGGGGGTTGTGCGCAAGGCCATGGTTCTTCCTTTTTTAGAACGGGTGATGAAGCCTTTTTCCATAAGCTCCTGCACATATTCGTAAACAGTGGTGCCAAGGCTTTTTACTAAAGCAGACTGCTCAATGCCTTCATTCTTTGAAACCAGTGCAAGCACGCGCATTGCACCCCTGCTGAGCTCAGCACCCTGTGCAAGACCGCTCACCTTTTCTGCAAACTCAGATTTTATTCGCATTACGTATTCATTTGCTTCATAAGCCAGCTCAATAGCACTTCCGCGCTCCTCATACTCGCGCTGAAGCTCGTTGAGCTCATTCTGAACATAGCCAGGTGCAGAAACTCCCGCTATTCTGGAAAGCTCTTCCAAGCTCATCGGCCGTGAGCTCATAAAAAGAGCAGCTTCCAAATACCTCCTCACTCTTTCGTCTGCCATAGAATCACTCAGGTAACGCTTACTTTCAATTGCACGAAAATTTCACCGAATAATTTCTCTTGGAATAAATTAATCTTTCCGTCTTGAGCTAAATGGAGCAGGGGCACGAGGGTTTGAATTATTTCCTCACGTGAGTTCTTTTCAAGCAGCTGGGAAAACAGAACCAGGCCTTCCTCATCCGCAAGCTTGGTTGCCCGGGCAAGCAGTTCATTCATTTGATTCTCCATATTATATTCAGGTAGAGCAATTGAGATGGGTTCGGCAGGTGCAGTGGTTTCCTCGCGTATGCGCTTGTACTGAAAAGCTTCTTCAAGTGCATCCATGAGCTCGTTTAGAGTAACCCGCCTCTTGGGAGGAATGCGGCTGCGCAAGGTTAGAACAGGAACTGCGATAGGAGGCCTTTCCTCATCCAAGTAAAGCTGCTCCTCTGCAACCTGCTCCTCTTCGAATTTCAAAGCCTCGCTCTTCAAATAGAGTAAAATCGAGGCAGCTAGCACTATGTTTGCAGGCAGGAGCAAGTCATTTGTCTGAATCTTTCGCATTCTCTGAAGAAATTTGTCTGCAATCTCGACTATATCTATGTTCCACGGGTCAAGGCGCTCTTCCTCCACCATTGCCCTTAGCTCCTCTCTCCAGGTTGGCTGCGCTACTAGCCGCTCCAAATCAAGCATGCAATTATAATGGTTATTCCATTTATAAGCATTGGGGAGTGGATGCGGATAAGCTTAGGAAAAGTCAAAAAAGAGATGCGTAGCGTATGCTTCGACGGCAATAGCCTATTTTTGATAGACCAGCGCGCCCTTCCATTCAAATTAGGTATTGTGGAATGCAGAAGTGCAAAACAGGTTGCTCTGGCAATAAGAAGCATGGTGGTAAGGGGAGCGCCCGCAATCGGAGTTGCTGCTGCCTATGGCTTTGTGC
>Ga0180301_10004737_pt1 | contig 10487 bp, 15 predicted proteins | sample GuaBasSediGuay16_FD_121797 | JGI IMG/M metagenome (GOLD analysis project Ga0180301, IMG submission 121797) | Subseafloor sediment microbial communities from Guaymas Basin, Gulf of California, Mexico - Guay16, Core 4569-2, 12-15 cm | ecosystem: Environmental > Aquatic > Marine > Hydrothermal... | reverse complement strand
GTGTTTGGACATGTAGGCCAAGCCTATGACGACGTTACGAAGTCGTAGGTGAACGTTTTAAATCATCAACATCTATTCTTTCTAATCCCTTTAACTCTATGAGTCTTTTCAAAGGCTCCGAAATCCATCTCCCTAGATATATACCATTAGTGATATAGTCGAATTTATCAGCATAGTTTTTGAAAACCTTCTCATGATATCTCTATGTCTTTTTGATGCTGTAAACACCTTTTACACTGTTCTGAAGCTCGAGTATCGTTAAGTTTGCTTTACCATTCTCTTCCGGCAAAGTCTCTACATTAAATTTCTCCTTTAAGATTCTTGAAGGAAAGACGGGTGACCCCATGGCCCGGGGTATATGGGTTATAAATCTAAAGTTTTTGAAGTTTCTTAGAGCTAGTACGAGGAGTATAGTATATGCTTCTTGGAGATCTATTACATCAATATTTTCTATCCCTATATGTTCCTCAATATACTTTGCAGAAGACTTGGCAAGGAGTATATACTTGTATATTCTTTCCTCTTCACTATCCTCAATGTAGACTCTGCGTGTAAGGGTTCGGGCCCATCCAGGTTTGATAGGGTTAAAGAATACTGCTTTTACAGTATTCTTCTTGTAGACTAGAGGCTCTACTAGAATCTTTTCACCTTTCATAACAACTTCTATAGGATCCTCCTTTTTCCAATACTCTCTCATAACCCTGTGGCTGATACAAAGGTTTAGGCCTAGGATCGCCACTAGGGCTGATATTATAGTCTACATACCCTTCTCTATAGAATAGTGTCAGTACTATATAATCTAGCCCTAGTTCTGTAGCTGCTAGTAGCTTATCACCCTCCAATACTCCTAGTCGCCTGCATATGTATAGAGCTCCTCCAGAGCTATTTCGGGCGTTATGGATACAATTACCGCGACCATACACCATAGTCTACTTTTCTAGTTCTTGGGCTCTTCCATAAACTTCAGCGATTTCTCTAATCCACTTAGCTTCTTTTACGGTAAACTGGTTAGAAAGGAGACGCACTCCCAATTCCCACGGGCTGTACCTGGTCTATTTATTCTAGCTTCAGAGCCTAGTCCAAGTATATCTTGTCCTGGAACCATCGAAAGTGTTGCTACAGAAGAGAAAGCAAGTTCTATGAATACTCTATGGACAGTATCTTCGCTAACTGTTCTTCCCACATACTTTGCTAAATGCTCTTTAGCTTTAGCTGAAGCCTCTGATATAAACCAGCCCTTGACAGTATTGGTATCGTGAGTTGAAGTGTATACTACCATGTTTCTACTATGATTATGCGGTAAATGCTCATTAGTATGTGAGCCTCCAAAGGCAAACACTAGTACACGCATACCCGGCAGAGCATAGCGTTGAATGAGCTCCCTCACATCAGGTGTTATAAAGCCTAAGTCCTCTGCTGTGAATGGTAGTGTTGGAAAGACTCTAGAGAGCTTAGCAAAGAATTCTTCATACGGTGTCTTAACCCATTTACCATTTGCAGCTGTCTTGCTTCCTGCAGGCACTTCTCAGTATGCTATAAATCCTCTAAAATGATCTAAACGAACTATGTCATAGAGTTTCAAACTATGTCTAAGCCTCGTAATTCACCATGTAAACTTTTCTCTACGATGTTCATCCCAGTTGTAGACAGGTGCTCCCCATAATTGTCCTGTAGGGCTAAAATAATCTGGTGGAACACCACTAACGTATCTAGGATTATCCTTTTCATCCAACTTAAATAGATTCTGATGAGACCATACGTCAGCGCTGTCATGTATGACGTAATAAGGTATATCACCAATAACCGATATTCCAAGCTTATTAGCATACATCTTTAAGTCATTCCTATGATCCCTATAGTCAGCTAATAAAATGGAAGAAAATGGTGAAGAAATGGAAATAGGCAAACAAGGATCTTGCAGAAGCTATTCAACAATTATATACTAATCTTGGAATTGCGCCAGTTGGAGATAAAAGTGTATGGTGAATTAGCTCGTAGTATTGGTTTAATTAAATACGTTGAACTATTCATAGTTATTGAAGCCATGAAGAAAGATCTCATATCGAGTCTACAGCCTAAAGACCTATATAATTATGCCAAGTTATTTGGGTTGCATGGGATATTTAGGAAGTTTGAAGGTATTGAAAATATAGATGAAAAGAAGTTAAAGAAATGATGCATGAATTAGAAGCCATTAAGGAATATATTCCACGGCTAAAGAATATTTAGAGAAGAATAATCATAGAAGCTTATAGAAGGAATTTTGATTTAGCGTTATTATATCTAAGAAAACTACATATTAACTATCTATTAGAAAAAGTCCAAATACTCCATATATACCATATAATGCTTATCATTACATAAAGATACTTAATCAAGAAGAAAATATAAGAATTATTAGAGAGCTTTACAACTTAGAGTTTTAGTAAATCAACTATTTTATGTGTAAAAGCAAGTAATATAAATAAAATATAAATAACAGGTATTGTTCGGAGATGATATGTTTATGAAGAAATACTTTATAATAACAATTATTATGGGGATAATCTTAATAGGATCTTTATCAATATTGCTTGTACATGAATACACAGTTAAAGTGATCATGTTTAAAAGAGATGTGATTGACACAAGTGGTTACTTATTATATGAATTTTATCCATGTAAAAATAAATTAAACGAAAGATTTCTACTAATAAGATTAATTATCTCTGCAGATAAGCCAGTTACAATAGTTATTCTAGATTATGAACAGTACATTGAACGATATGGAAGGGGAGACCTCTATGGTTATTTAGCATATAAATCGCATGTAGTTAATGAGGAAATTATTGAAGTAGAGTATCCTAAAGGCATGCCATGCTGGCCTATATACATAGAAATACGTGGATCTTATGGAACCAATATTTGTATGAAAATATATTATAAATTCATTTCATGACATTTCTTCTTAAAGATCTCAGATTTATATAAGATCTTAGTAATAGTACTATATAATGAAGTCTTGTATATTTATCCATCACTTCTTTTACATGCTCAGTATTAGTTCTATTGATATTGATAATTATGAAGAGTCTAGGATTAATAGCATTTCCAATAATTTATTAAGTTATTTAAAATAAGATGGTTTTAAATAATTATATCCTAGCATATAACTTTATTCTTCTATGTATCTTCTAATTATTTTCTTATAAATCATTACTCCTAGAAGATATAATATTATTGTTGAAATCATTATCTTAATTAGATCAATCCATATATCTTATATTGTTGCTTGATAAACTATTATTTTTCTAATTGCATCTATACACCATGTTATTGGGAAGTAGTTGCCGAGAAACCGTAGTATGCCAGGCATCATTTCCTTAGGAAACCATATGCCAGCCATAAATGCAAATAAAAGGCCAAGAGCTGTAGATAGGTTAGCTGCTCCTTTGCCTGATTTTGATACTAGAGATAACATTATTCCAATACTAATTGTCATAATGGCTGTAGCTATAATGAGCAAAGGCACTAGCCAATGAATAGGATTCAATGGATTCCATAATATCTGTGCTCCAGTTCCGAATATTGCTACAAATATATAGCAATTACTGTTGATATCATAAGAGTTAATATACCAGATAAAGTTCTATCTATTAAAAGATCGAAGGCTGTAATCGGAGTAGACAATATTCTCTTTAAAGTCTTCTTTTCCCGTTCCTCAACAATTATTAATGCGCCAATAGAAAATCCTGAATAGAGATACATCATACCAATTGCTCCAAATGTATACCATCCCAGAATAGTAGATCGATTAGTAAGTGCCTCTGGTTTAATTTCCTCAATAGATATATTTACAGGTTTTGCTATACCAATAAGGTATTTCTCTAAGAAGTCTCTTAAGGAAACATCAAGTCTGTAGCCAGGTATTGATGTATTGTATGGTATTGTTATGTTTTCAGGAATGTTTTGGATTGTATAGTTTATCTTTATTAACGCTGTTCTTTCATTATAATATTGTAGAAAACTGTTTATTATAGCATAGTTAATTTGACCAGTATACAGGTTTGAAGCTCCATACAAAGATTATAGCCTGACCAAATGTTATATTCTCGCCAAATTTATTGGGTATAATAATACCTAGGTCGAGTTTTCCTCTATTTAGATCGTATTTCAATATAGATTCATTACTATATATTTTTACATTAAACATTTTAACATCTTTGTACTTAGTTTCATTAAGTATATCGATGAAAGTTGATCCATTAAAGGCTGTCGCTGACGTATCATAGTTTATGACTCCTAAATCCAGCGTCATAGGCTCTCCTATACTTGGAGGTATAAATACATAGGCAAGTAAAAAGATCCAGATTATTGGCCATACAATTATCCAGAATATAATGGCCTTGTCCCTAAATGTGATCTTTAGGTCTCTTATTATAAATGCTTTAATTCTTTTCCATTTCATTCCTCTAATCTCCTACCCGTTAATTTGAGAAAGACATCTTCGAGTGTAGGTCTAACAACACGTAGAAACGATAAACTAATACCATATTTATAGAGAGTAGTAACTATATTCGGCACAATTTCATCAGGACTCTGAGCATATATTTTAACGATATTGTTTTCTCTATATACTATTTCAGAGAAAGATTTTAATGTATCAACGATCTTTTCAGAAGGCGTTTTGTAGAATTCAAGTACAATTACAGATTCTGGGCCGTATTTTAACTTAAGTTCTTCGGGAGAACCTTCAACTATGATCTCTCCTTCATTTATTATAGCTACTCTATCTGATAATACATCAGCTTCATCCATATAATGTGTAGCTAGCACAATGGCCTTTCCCTCGTTTCTTAATTCCTTAATAATATCCCAGACAATCCTTCTCATACTAGGATCCATTCCGGTTGTAGGCTCGTCAAGAATAAAAAGCATTGGGTCTATAAGAAGCGTTATAGACAAACTTAATCTTTTCTTCATTCCACCAGAATACTTTGAAACTTTTTTATACCTATGCTCATATAATCCAACTTTCTCCAATAGTTCATTTATTCTTTCCCTAGCATTATTCTCATCAAGTCCATAGAGTCTTGCATAAAACATCATATTCTCATAAGCATTTAGTTCTTCATAAACAGCTGGTTCCTGTGGACAATAACCTATATGCCTTCTTATCTTTGGATTCCTAGGATCACTGCCGTTCACAAGTACTTTTCCATCAGTTGGATTGATTATGCCAGCTATGATGCTAAGCAGCGTTGTCTTCCCAGCTCCATTAGGACCTAAGAGGCTATAAATCATTCCTCTTTTAACTTTAAAGCTTATACCTCTCAATACTGCTTTATCGCCATATTTCTTTACTATATTCTCAACAATCAATGGTGATTTATTCACTACTTTACTCCTCCCCTCACGAATTAATACATGGTGTATTATATAGTCAGTGTATATAAGTTAGTCAATAATATTGTTTAAATACTCAATAATTACATTCAAAATAAGAACTATTTTTCATGGAACATTAAATGTTTCTATATATGAGGATAAAGAATTATTATGCCAGTAAAAATAAAAAGTATAATATAATGTAGTGGATCTGCATTTACTGTTATACTAAACTCTTTTTAACACAAGCGTTATTAATCCATTGTAGGGATAATGTATTGTTAGCAAAAAGGATGATCATTGTTTTCCTATTACTTGGATTCATCTCTTTATTTGCTGATATAACCTATGAAGGCGCTAGATCGGTTCTTGGAGCCTATTTAGAATATCTTGAAGCTTCTATATTTATTGCTGGTGTGATTAGCATAGGAGATCTATTGAATTATTTTATGAGAGGAATTAGTGGTTTTATAGCTGGATATACTAGGTCAAGCCGTGTATATTGGTGCCTTATATTATTAGGTTATTCCATAAATTTATTTGCTGTTCCATTACTGGCATTTGTTGGAAAATGGGAATTGGCATTCATTCTTGTATTAATTGAGAGAATGGGTAAGGGCCTTAGATCACCTGTTAGAGACGTTATTTTGGCAGAGGTTACTGAAGGTATTGGTAGAGGTATGGGTTTTGGACTACATGAATTAATGGATCAGATCGGAGCGATCCTTGGTCCCGGATTTGTTGCATGGAGCCTATATATTAATGGAGGTGATTTTAGAATTGCCTTTAAATATTTATTCATACCTGCTTCTATAGCTATATTATTAGTTATAGTAGCTATGTCTATTTATCCTAGAATACATTCTGTAGAAATTATTCCTAAAAATGCATTGAGGTTTAGAGGTTTTAATAAAAGATACTATCTCTATATAGCTTCAATGATGTTCCTATCAATGGGATTTATACATTGGCATGTAGTATCATACTATATTGAGCAACTGGGTATTATTAGTAAATACCTTATAGCATCATTATACCTGGTAGCAATGGCATCTGATGCAATAACAGCATTGCCAGTAGGCTTTCTTTATGATAAGATTAAGCTCAAAATACTTCTAATAACACCATTATTACCAGTATTAATTATCCTACTATTTACAAGTATATCGATTCAAACACTATTTATTATGAGTATTGCGTGGGGTATTTTGTTGGGGATATATGAGACCGTGATGCGGGCATCCATAGCAGATCTAGTTGAACCTGGATCAAGAGCATATGCGTATGGATTATATGGATTAGTATTCGGTAGTTCGTGGACCATTGGGAATGTTCTTATAGGCATCCTATTAAATAATAAGTGGAAAAATTATTTGATAATATATGTGATAGTTGTAGAAATTATATCATTTATTATACTCTTAAAAATAGTTAAAGAACAAGAAGCGGCTAGCTCATAATATCTTCTTCTATAGCCTTTGCTATAAGCGGCGCAATAGATACTCTACTAATTGGACTTAAAACTGTATCAGTTGCAATCATGTCAAGTGGATTATGCGATAGTATTTTCTCATAAGCCTCTCCAACAAGTAATGCATGGACGCATGTCACAAGTACTTTTTTAGCTCCAAGATTATAGAGAGCCTTTAGTGCTTCAGCCATAGTGCCACCCGTACTAATTATATCGTCAATGATAATTACATCTCTATTACTTACATCTACATTAGCAGCTTCAATAATAACATCCTCAGCAGAAATTCTCTTCTTAATAAGAACATCGTATTCCAAGCCGTCTAAACAATCAGCCATAATCTTAGACCATTGCAGAGATTTTTCATCAGGTCCTATGACTATAGGTTTATCCAGGTTATAGTGTTTTCTGACGTAATCAGCTAGCAAAGGTATAGCTGTTAGATTATAGAAGTTATCGCCAAATAGAGTTCTCGGTTCACTAATCCTATGTAGATGCATATCGATAGTATAGATCCCTTCAAGCTCTATATCTCTAAATAATTTAGCTAATACTTTAATACTAACTGCCTCTCCAGCTGTAAATCTTTCATCTTGCCTAGCATAAACCATGTAAGGTATAAATGCATAGATCTTATCAGCACCAAGATCCTTTAACGTATATAACGTGTATATAGTTTCAACAATCTTATCATTGGGACTAGGTTGTAACGAGTTAATGTAGATAACGATTTTGCCAGCAATATCACCAACTATCCTTATATATGTCTCCCCATCCGGAAATTTCTTAATAACAGTACTTCCATAATCTATACCCAATAATCTAGAAACCATAATGGCTAGATATCTACCTGAGGAACCACCTAACACCATATATTTAGAAGCCACCATAATCTCCTAATCGATATACTAGCCTAAAATTTATATCAAATAAATTTAAATAATTATCCATGGTTATCATAGAATGCTTCTATATTAATGAATTCAGCCCTCACACGGTTCTTCATAGGATAGATTATATCCTCTGTTCCGAAGTCGTTCATCATACCCACATATTTTGTTATAATAATCTCTATTATATCCCTTATCCATTAATTAGAACTAGGTGAAGTATTGTGAAACCTGCTCTTATAGTTATAGATATGCTTCATGAGTTTGTCTATGGCAGGCTTCGTAGCCCTGATGCTCAAGCTATTGTACCAAATATTAAGAAGCTTATCGAGGAAGCCCATAAATATGGTGTACCAGTAATACATGTAGCTGATAACCACCTACCCCACGATCATGAGCTTAAGATCTGGGGGCCGCATGCTCTAGCTGGTTCACCTGAAGCCAGGATCATAGATGATCTAAAGCCTCGGAATGGAGATATTGTACTATATAAACGTACTTATAGTGGTTTTCGAGATACAGGCCTCGATATGTTATTAAGGGATCTAGGAATAAATACGGTTATACTTACAGGTATCCATACACATATCTGTGTATTACATACAGCATCAGATGCTTTCTATTATGGATACAATATTGCTGTTGTAAAAGATGCTGTTGCAGCATTTAGTAAGAAAGATCATGAATATGCATTAGAATTCATGGAGAAGATCTATGGTGCTAAAATAGTATCAATAAATGAAGCACTAGAGATCATTCGTAGAAAGGAATAGGCACAGGCTTATTAGTATCAGGATCTAAGAGTATTTTAAATTTAGTATTATATGTTTTAAATAACAGATCCTTTTTAACAATATCATCTATAGTTCCATAGCCAATAATCTCACCATCTTTTAGCAATACAATTTTTGAAGCTGTATTAATAGCGAACAATATATCATGGGTTGTGAAGATAGTTATTGATCTTCTACTAAGTTTTCTAATAATCCTTGAAACTACAATCTTTGAGCTCATATCCAGATGAGCATCGGGTTCATCCAGTAAAATAACCACAGGTTCTCTCGCCAAAGCCATGGCAAGTATTACCTTCCTCATTTCACCAGAACTTAGTTCATCAAGCCTTCTATCCTTAAGCCCATATATTCCCAATGTTTCCAATACTTCCAAAGCTTTCTTAACGTCTTCTTCTGTCTCAAAGAAGCTTTTTGATATAGGATATCGCGAAGTCAATATTGCATCAAGTACTGTTAATGACAACATCTCGGGAATATCCATATCTCCAGCATAAGATAGTATTCTCGCTATAACTCTATGCGGCGTATGAGAAACTTCATAACCATTAATATATATTAATCCATTATATCGAATAATTCCTGCAATAGCCTTTAATAGACTTGTTTTACCAGCACCATTAGGTCCGATAACTCCTAAAACTTCTCCTCTTTTAACAACTATATTAGCATTTTTTATAGCAATTATTTTCCCTTTTTTATAAACAACTTTTACATTATCCAAGACAACTCTGTCAAGTGTCATTAAACCCTTCCCCTAAATCTTTTTATCAATAGAAATAAAAAGAATGGAGAACCAAAAGAAGATGCTAGAGCACCAACAGGAATTTCTCCAAATAAACTAGATAAAATAATTCTAGAGAAATTGTCTGTTGAAATAAGTAATAGTGAACCAATTAAACCAGATATTGGAATTACAAGTCTATTATCATTTGATTTAATGATTAAACGAGCTATATGAGGAGATACTAGCCCTATAAATCCTACAATACCAGATACCATCACTACTATAGAAGCTGTTATTCCCGACAAAATAGTTATTATCCTTCTTATAAATCTTGGATCATATCCAAGTTGTTTTGCATAATCATCCCCTATAACCAATGCATTTAATGGCTTTGAAAATACAAAGTATGATATTATAAGAAATAGTAATGACCAAAACATTATGGGTATACGTGATGGTGTCACATTAATGAAGCTACCTATAAGCAATGTATATACATATGATGCAGCAGGATTAACCGATATTATTATATAGTATATGGCTATAGATAAACCAGAGAACATACTAGATACTCCAATACCAGATAATACGTACGCTACATCGGATCCGCCGATAGTTTCTGCAATAACCAGCGTTAATGCTAAAGCTGTTAAGCCTCCAATGGAAGCTATTAAAGCTCCCCAATATAGATTAGTTATCTTAAAGAATAAATGATACATATATGTAGCAAATAATGCCCCACCTCCTATACCTAGAATATATGGGTCTACAAGTGGGTTTCTAAGACTTGATTGAAGAAATGAGCCAGTAAATCCTAGAATTAACCCTGATAATAAAGCCACTATTAATCTAGTCTCTCTATATAATAATATTTTATCCATAATTTGTTGAGGTACTTCATTTAGACCATAATATAGTGAGACATAGTATACCACTCCAATTAATAATAGAATAGTTACTAATGACGTAAAAAAGTAAACATACCTTCTAAACAAGTTTACATCCACCAATAGCATTGAACAGTTTATACACTATTAGTAATGCAGCATCACCCAATCTAGGCCCAGGTCTTACAAGAATATCTGTTTCTGTACTATTAAGTATGATCATTGGTTTCTTAAGCAATGGCAGTCCAGATTCATTTATTACATTATAATCTATTCCCATAGACGCGATGATTATGGCATCTGGATCCCATCTTGCTATATCCTCAATACTTGCTATACTCCAACCAGTTACTT
>Ga0180301_10004736_pt1 | contig 10489 bp, 11 predicted proteins | sample GuaBasSediGuay16_FD_121797 | JGI IMG/M metagenome (GOLD analysis project Ga0180301, IMG submission 121797) | Subseafloor sediment microbial communities from Guaymas Basin, Gulf of California, Mexico - Guay16, Core 4569-2, 12-15 cm | ecosystem: Environmental > Aquatic > Marine > Hydrothermal... | reverse complement strand
GGTTCATAAGCTTCATATATGAGCTTATTAACTCTATGACCATCGACGAATTCCTTAACATAGCCTAAAAACATTACTAACGAGCCTTCACTACTTGAGTTTTTGATCATTTCCTTAATGACTTCACTAACATTTATCTCCTCATGAGTTATTCTTACATCAATGACCATCCATTACCCACCCGAAGGTACGGTCATGAGAGCTACCTCATCTCCATCATGAAGTTTATCTTCGCTATTATACTTTAATCCATTAACTAAGAAAATGAGTTCTAACTTCTTACTTAACTCCTTCAGTTTAGGGTACTTCGTGAATATAATGTCAAGAAACTCTGAGAACTTAGTCTCAGTGTTAAGTTTTACTTTCTCCTCCCTCTTTCCAGTAATATCAGCTATTAAGCCTAGGTATACTACCTTAACCTCCATACAACCTGCCTCCCTACTTACCCTTTCTTAGATCTTAATTTTACTTTATGAAAAGGCTTAATAACTAGTTACTCTATGTTAATGATTATTCCATAAGATAGCTTACCGTTTACCCATATCGCTAATGTGTACACACCACTACTTAAGTTTTTAAGTATATCCTTTGCATTAAACTTAATTAACGCGTTATGTTCGTTAACAACCCACTCACTAGCATATACTGTCTTAATATCTTCATACGTATACCCCTTAGGTGCAATACCTAGAATGGGCTCTACCTCACCCTTTCTATAAATGAGTACATTTACCTTACTTACTTCGCTATACTCATAATTAATCATTAAAGTTACAGTTTCATCAAGGATTTTAATAGTAACGTTAGGTATTTCGTAATTTACAACAGCAACGTTCATTGAGTAATTACCTATGTGAACCCAAATATAAGATTCATTACCTATGTACTCACTAAAGTAATTCTTTACAATATCTAAAGCTTTCGTTACAAGGAAATCTATCCATTGCTTCTCAAATATGGGATTATAGAAGTACGTTACGGGAACGGCTTCACTAATTCTTAAACCTGAAATGGGTGGTACTAGTAGTGTTAGCCTACCCACTAGGAGGTTACTCTCTATTAAACTTAATAATTTAGGCTCCATAGTTAAGCCTAAATACTTACTTAACCTCATAGATACCTCACAATCAAGGTAAGGTATTGAATCTTGAGGATATGAATCATAGTTAAATAACTTACCTAAGTCAATATTAGAGAATACTTCAATCACAGGTGCTTCACCTCCTTTAACTTGAATTATGTCAGCACGTGCAGTATTACTTTTAAGTATATATTCTACATAGTCTTGGGCCTCCATGGGGGGTGGATGCTGGTCAAGTATGAATAGTGAATTGTTTAAATATATGGCCGCTACGGCATGGTTTACCGACTTGATACTCAATATATATGTCGGGCTTACATTAACTGACTGGAGCGCTGCTGAAATCAGTACGGAATAGTCAATACATATTCCTTTACCTCTATTTATTGTTGTTAATGGGTTATTTATGTAGGATACGCCTTTAGCCTCTTTATCATAATCGTACCTTATGTTATCGCTAACCCACTCCAGTACTTTCCATATCTTACTAGTCACTTCTGTAACACTCTCATTACCGAAAATCTTACTTCTAATAACTTCTAGTAAACTAGACTTATGGTAGCATACTAAACTCGTTAAGTAGCTACTTACTTCAGTACCGTATTCCCCACCCTCACAAACAAGGTTTGTAGGCTCTTCTTCAAGTTTAATATTACTTATATATATAGTTGAGTTTTTCTTCACGAAATCAGCGATTAACACCTTTTTCGGATTCCACCTATAACCACTCCATATTATTAACTTATAACTACCATCATTAACTACATTAATAATCCTACTCACATTAATCATTAATACCGTTAATGACTCATTAATATAGGTGTAGTCAGCCTGTATAACATTCTCTTCTCTCCCTTGAAGAGGTAATATTATATATTTAGGGTATTCACTACCTTCCTCATATATACCTACGGAGTGTAATAGTCCTCGAACCCCTATGATTAACCTTCTATTACTCACGTATATGAATGCGTGACCTCTCCTTACGTAGTTATTGATATCGATACTAAAGATAGTGTTCAAGTTAATATTTGTGATTCTTAATGTTTCCTTATCTCTACATGAGGCTACTACATTCCTAAACTTAATCCTTGACATCTGTACCTCACTCCTACTTTTATTTAGTATCGTGGTTAATGATGTAGTTAATTGGTCTGTGGGAGTAGTCGTATATGTCACGGTTTGATTACTTACTGTAGTGCTAATTGTGACAGACTTAGTACTTCTTAAATTGGTTCTTGAAGTTTCCTTTCTAGTGCTCTCTGTGATTGTGTAAATTGATTGGGTATTGAAAGTACTTATGGTAGTTTTAAGAGGGGTTGTTACTTCCCTTATTTTCACTGTAGGTACTTCTTTAGTTAGGAGCAATGATATGGCTAGTAACAATAGCGCAATAATTACTATAATCGTGAGTTTCCGCATGAATCACTCCAAAAATTCTTACTTTTAACCCTAAATTTATGTTTAGAGGTGCCTTAGCTGTAATAACTAGGAGCTATGGTGATTACATGGGTTCAGGTACGGTAATTGTTACTGGTGGTGCTGGATTTATAGGTTGTGCTACTTGTGAGTTACTACGTAAAATATATGACGTAATAATTGTTGACAACCTATACTCAAGCAGTATTGATAATATAACGCATTTATTACGTTCAAATAATGTTAAATTCATTATGACGGACATTACAGATTATGGTGAATTTCTACATAAGTTGAAGCCTTTAATTAAGGATGTAAGTGGTATTATTCACTTAGCTTCCATAGTAAATATAGATGAGGTTAACGCTAATCCTAGAAGAGCCTTAGAAGTTAATGTTCTTGGTACAATTAATATATTGGAATTCATGCGTAAATTCGACATAAATAAGATAGTTTATGCTTCAAGTGTCGCAGTATATGGTGAGCCTGAATACCTACCCCTAGATGAGGATCACCCATTAAGGCCAAGAAATCTTTATGGTCTCACTAAGCTCATGAGTGAACAGATACTTTGGAGATACTACGAGGATTACGGAATTAAGTTCATTGCTTTAAGGTACTTTAATGTGTATGGACCTAGAATGAGGCCGGGTCAGTATGGTAGTGTTATATATAAATTCATAGTATCCCTACTCAAGGGTGAGACACCAATAATTTATGGCGATGGTAATCAGACAAGGGATTTCATTTATGTTTATGATGTTGCTGAAGCAAATATGAAAGCTCTCGATAGCGATTATGTTGGGGCACTCAATATAGGTACAGGTCGTGAAGTATCAATTAATGAGCTTTATAATATCCTATGTAGCCTCTTAGGTAAGTGCGTAAAACCTAGAAGAAAACCTCCGAGAATAGGTGATGTTAGGAGGTCAAGAGCTAATATAGAGAAGGCTATGAAGGTACTTAAGTGGAAACCCAAAGTTGATTTGCTAACAGGTTTAAGATATACGATAAATTTTTACGAAAGAGTTATGAGTAAAAAGCTTAACACCTACTCTTAAGAATTTAGTGGTGGTTACTATTAGGTTCTTAGTAGTTAGTGATATCCATGGAAATGTGAGGAGTCTCAAGGCAATTATTGAGAGGGAATTAAATAATATAGATGCATTATTAGTTGCAGGTGATTTATCTAGTTATGGTGGTGAGTACGTAGATGTACTTAAGATACTGAATACCATAGTATTAAAGAACAAGAAAGTTATTGTAGTGATAGGTAATATGGATAGTCCGAACTTAATTAACATTATAAATAATAGCTATCCAAGTATTACATGTTTGCATGGAACTATCACAAAGTTAGGGGATTTAACTATTGCAGGATTAAGTGGTGGTCTTTACTCACCCTTCAATACACCATTCGAGTTGAGTGAGAATGACTTTGAAAGGTTAATTGCTAGTATAGTGGAGGAGATAAGTAATGTTAGGAATAAATATTTAGTTTTATTATCACATACACCACCATACGGAACAAGAGTAGATTTAACTTTTACAGGTCTTCATGTCGGATCTAAGAGTATTAGAAAATTTATTGAGAAGTTTAAGCCTCTAACGGTGATTTCCGGTCATATACATGAAGCTAGGGGTGTGGATAAACTAGGTGACACATTAATAGTTAACCCAGGACCTCTCTTTAGGGGATATTATGCAATATTGAATATTGAAGATAAAAAAGTGAAGGTAAACCTTAAGAAGCTATAGACCATTGTAGGAATAGTTTATAACGGTTAAGTGCATAGTAATTACGATCATAATAGGTTAGAATTTCTAACATATTCTTGTTAATATTATGTAAAATCTAAGGTTGAAAAATTAATTTTAGAAAAATACAAATATAACCATCTCTTAGGTAATTTGAGGTAAATTAGTTATGCCTGGCCAAATACCATTAACAGGAGAGAAATTTCCTGAAGTAGAAGCTTTAACAATACATTGCAGGAAAAAGCTACCTAAAGATTTTGAGGATTAGTGGTTTGCATTATTTAGTTACTCAACTGATTTCACACTAGTATGTACTAGCGAATTTGTAGTTTTGCTAAGAGGCACAATAATTTTAAGAGGTTGGGTATAGGTATAGAGCAAGTAGGAAGGTTCTTAGAGATCGTCTAGGCAAGCCATGTGAGGTGATTAGTATGAGGATATTTAAAGACTTAATCTATAGTCCTGAATCAGTAAGAGGTAAAGCTGTAAGTAAGGCTGAGTCCTACATACCTAAGATCGAAGTTCCAGATAGTGTTAACGTCAATGAGGAGTTTAAAGTAAGGGTTGGTGTAGGTCATCATCCAAACACCTTAAAACACCATAACTAAAACTTATATTTGCAGTAATCTACGATGTTGAAGTTGAACATCACGATTTACTACTGAGTATTGAGAGTAATATTAAGTTCACGTTTAACCGATAAGTAAGCAATACATATTTTATTGGCGTCAGAGCAGGATTTGAACTTACATGGGGTTATGACCCCACTGGCTCTTGAGAGCCATCCTTGGATAAAGGAGTATTTTAGGAGAAATACATGGATCTTGTAGAGAGATGAGAGTCTTGGGAACTTGCAAGACTTATGGAGTCAGCAGAACCTAGAGCTATTACTGAAGGTAGAGAGATGATAGTACTAAGTTGCTGGAAAAGTTTGCGGAACATCATTGTATAAAGTAAGCAAAAGAGGAGTCAGAAGTTTAGAAGTGGTATGTTGCACTGGTAACTATGCTATGATCCGAATATTATATAATCCGGATGCTAAAGAGTAACCGCAGGATATTATACTAAGTACGAACATTCTTCATCGAAAGTGTTATCAATATGTCTTGCCAAGTTTCACGGTTCACTTCTCCCAAATGAAACTTGGTGATGCTACTCTTCAGACATCTTTATCTTACTTTTAGTATATAGTTTTTAGTACCCAAATATAGCTTTTAAATACGTTACACATTCTTCAACAGATTTTTCAAGTTTTGTGGCCATGGAGACTATGATAAGCACCAATGAAGACACAATAACTCCCCAAGCTCCTGATGATATCCCTAACGGGTTTTTCCATACGAAAGTAGTTAAGGCAACAGTTATTTCTCCCAAGATCGCGCTAGCTAAGGCAGCTTTTGATGTAACTCTTTTCCAAAATAGTGGAGCAACGAGCACTGGGAAGAGTGCTGCTGTTCCAGCAGTTGCCATTGCTAAAATAGTTATGAAAAGCCCAGGTCTTGTGAAGGATATTAGAGCCACAACAACACCTAGGGCTATCACAAACCATCTTTCAATATGGTATAAATGTCTTTCATCTGCATCTGGTTTTATAAAGGGCTTATATATGTCTACAGTAAGTATCGTGCTTACAGCATGAAGCTGAGAATCTGCAGTGGATAATGCAGCAGCAAGAGCTCCTGCCATAACAAAGGCCGCAAATACAAATGGCGAGTATTCTAGAAGTAGTATTGGCACAAGCTTATCGGGGGTAGGATGATCTGGATAGAGTAGTTTAGCTGTTAAACCTAAAGCTGGCGTGAGAATATATAAGTAAGTTAGATATGCTGCTGTAAATACTGCAGCCCATTTAATTACTCTTAAAGACTTACCTGCATAGTATCTTATCCAAACATGAGGCATTGCTATCATACCTAAAGTTATCGTAATCCACGTTGATACCCACATCTGAGGGGTAAACGCTCCTTTGAAGCCGGGTAGATACAATCCCTCTGGGATTTTTTGTGCAGCTTCTGCAAAAACATTGAATATCCCTCCGAAAGCTGCTGATGCAACCCATGCACAGCCAATGATGTAAGCTACCAACATAAATATACCTTGGACTGTATCTGTCCAAGCTACAGCACGTAATCCACCTATCCATGTTATAAACACCATCAACAATATGAATATTACAAGCCCTATTTCGAAAGTTATAATTCCTCGACTTATTACATTAAAAAGATAAGCAATTCCTAAAGCCTGTATAGCTGTATATAAAAGTACGAAGAGAAAGCCTACTAGGGCTACTACTATACTTAAAGCCGTAGCTATCGAACCACCACTTCCATAAACACCTTTAACATAGTCACCGTAAGATATAAAGCCATATTTTTTCGATAGCACCCATACCCTACTACCAATAATCCAGAAAGCTATGGCTGGGAGTACACACCAATGAACATTGTCCCACCAAGCAGCTAAACCATGCGTATGTATGAAACCAGTAGTTCCCATAAACGCGTAGGCACTATGGTACGTTGCACTATATGTCAGAAAAAGCGTCAGTAAACCTAGTGTTCCACCAGTTGTGGCAAAGTCTACTACGCTTAGCCTCCTGTATTTAGTACTAAGCCAAGCAACAATAACCATTAGAAAAACCCAGCTGAATAAGATTACAATACCTATAAATGCCTCCAACTCTGACATTTCATCTCACCTCCTTCCTTAAAATTTCTTCAACTTTTTCTTCTATTCTTTTCCACTTTTCGATTTTGAACGCTGCAATAACAAATGATACTATCACTATGGTCCATATAATTTCTAAGTAAAGCCAGAAAGTCGGTATACCCCATGTTAATGGATGATCCTTGCAATATTCGTTCACGAGGTTTAGTATGGGCGGATTAGAAGCTATTATAGCTAAGATTACGATAGTATAAAATATTTTTTCACCTAAGCTTAAACTCATAGATCTCACCCTTCCTTTAACATGTTTAAAACCTCTACAAGCCTTGAAACCAAATATTCATGATATTTTTTACCTTTTTCTGGCGAGGATAATGTTGGTCTCCCAACAATGGAGTCTCCTGAGGCTTCAATAAGAGATCTCATGTCCTCTTCTGTACTTGGTACATAACATAAGGTGTCTCTAGGATCTCTTGGATCAACATAGTAGAGAGGCTTCTCCTTTGGAACATAGTCTTTTGCCTTGTTTAGTTTGATAAGGTGAGGGTACTTGAACAGCATATGAGATGTTTCAATTTCCTCAGCGTGTCCTACAGGTCCAAAACCTAGCTTATCAGCAATTTCCTTACTCATATATGCAGGATCGAAGATAACAACCTTGACCTTCAATTCTCTTTGAGACCTTTCAGCAACTATTTGTAGCCAAGGAATATTAACTATCCTATGACCGTTTATAATTACAAACTTTTTAAATCCATGCTTAGCTAGAGACCTTATAATATCATAGAGAACTTCTACTAGGATCTCTGCTCTTATACTTATAGTACCTGGTCTCACTAAATGATGTGGACTCCATCCAAACCATAATGGAGGGGCTATAAGAACACCTGTGCGGTCACTTGCGTCCTCAGCAAGCGCTATTGCAAGTAAAGTATCTGTACCCAGAGGCGCAAATCTGCCATGTTGTTCAGTACTCCCAACAGGGATCATTATTCTGTCATCTTTTTTTAAGTACTCACTTACTTCATCCCAGCTTTTTTCATAAAGCCAGTTACCAGGCATTCTGTCTGTATTTTAGATAGAATCATTTATAAGGCTTATATACACGTCCATAAAAACAGTATTTGTACTGTATCAAGGAGAGTCCTGAATATTTTTCTTAGGCGGATTTGAACTATGGATACTTTTTAACGAACATTCTACGAGAATTTTAAATGAAAACCATAATTAGGAAAAAGCAATAACTGCAAGACAAGGTTTAGTGAAGGGTAAGGATAAGGAGGTTGTTAATTTAAGTTCGAGCATATGGTCTAAAGGAAGCTTCATAAGGGGTTACTCCACCACACATTAAATGCATCAAGCTTACTAGAATTCAAACTTACTTAAAATAAGTCAAGCACATCTGCTTGAACCTTGCAAACAATTATCAAGGAAATACGAAAATCTACAGCTCTGTCAACTCTGCCTACAACGTATTCGGGGAACCTGTGCTCATCATCACCTATCTTCGAGAGATTTGGGCTATCATACTATGGTCTAGAACTCAGGGCTCTCGCTCAGAAGGATATTATCTGACGTATCAGATAAACGTTTCATTTAGCCTATATATGCTATGAAACATTATACAGTTTATGTTTTGTGGCGCCGGGGGCGGGATTCGAACCCGCGCGGGCGTTCGCCCACCGGCTCTCAAGGCCAGCCCCTTAGACCGCTCGGGCACCCCGGCACCTATAGATTTAATGTGTTCAGAACTGAAATAAATTATCTCGTAATTTTACACTATGTGTGATTTTTGCTTAATCCTATTATCTCAGTAGTTCTAGCTCTATGTATACGTCATCAGGCACTTTAACTCTCATTATCTGCTTCATTACTCTCTCATCAGCTGCTATGTCTATTAACCTCTTATGTATTCTTAATTCCCACTTCTCGTAAACCTTAGTTCCTTCACCGTGAGGTGGTACCAGTACTGGGACTACTAACCTCTTAGTCGGTAAAGGTACGGGTCCCCTAACTTCTACACCAGCTTTCTTAGCTATCTCAACTAGTTGATTAACTACCTCATTTAGATGCTCGACATTAGTACTCCACAGCCTGATTCTTACTCTACTACTCATCGCTTAAGCACCGTAGTCTACGCTATGTATTGTCCTTATAGTGTTTACTTACCTTTAATCTCTACCTTCATAGGCTTAACATCTATGACTACGCCTATACCTACAGTCTTACCCATATCTCTCATAGCGAACCTACCTAGTGCTGGGAAGTCTCTAAACTTCTCCACTACCATAGGCTTGATAGGTTTAAACCTAATTATAGCTGATTGACCGGCCTTAATGAACTGTGGGTTCTTCTCAACGATCTTACCTGTTCTTGGATCTACCCTACCAATAATCTCAACTATTCTTGAAGCTACAGAAGCTGTATGTGCATGAATTACTGGTGTATAACCTACATGTATTGCTGTCGGATGCCATACCACATACACTCTAGCTGTGAACTCCTCAGCAACTGTTGGTGGGTTAGTTAGATGTCCGGCTACATCACCTCTCCTTATCTGTGTCTTAGATACTCCTCTAACGTTGAATCCTATGTTATCACCTGGTAATGCTTCTTGTAGTCTCTCGTGGTGCATCTCTATAGATCTTACTTCACCAACAACACCTGGGGGCATGAATACTACCTTATCACCGACCCGTAGTACGCCAGACTCTACCCTACCGACTGGTACTGTACCAACGCCTGATATGCTATATACTTCCTGTATGGGTATTCTTAATGGTTTATCTATAGGCTTTGGTGGTGGCTGAACAGCATCCATAGCCTGTACTAGTGTCGGTCCCTTATACCAAGGCATGTTGGGTGAAGGCTCAATTATGTTATCACCGGTCCACCCAGATACGGGAACGAAGGGTATTTTATCAACCTTAAATCCTAGCCTACCCATGAACTTTTTGAGCTCGTTAACGATTTGTTCGTATCTCTCCTTACTCCATGGAGGCTCAGTAATGTCCATCTTAGTTATTGCTACAACCATTTGAGTTATACCCATCGTGTAGGCAAGCATGATGTGCTCTCTTGTCTGGCCTTCAGGACTCATACCAGCCTCAAACTCGCCAGGCTTTGCTGAAACTACCAGTAATGCGACATCGGCCTGACTCGCGCCAGTAATCATGTTCTTTATGAAGTCCCTATGACCTGGTGCATCAATTATGGTCCAGTAATACTTAGGTGTCTCGAACTTCATGAACGTTAGAGCTATGGTTAAGCCTCTCTCACGCTCCTCCTTAAGCCTATCTAAGAACCAAGCAAACTTTTCAGACTCCTTACCAGCCTTCTTAGCTGCTTCCTCAACCTCCTTGGCTGTCTTCTCATCAATAGCTCCTAGCTTTAGTAACATATGACCTACTAGAGTACTCTTACCGTGGTCTACGTGACCTATCACGACTAGATTTAAGTGCTCCTTCTTGGGTCGACTCATTTACCCTCACCTTATCCAGTACTCTAGATTGTAAAGCTTATAAAAGTTTTATACACCTCATTACCTTGAGCTTAGTGCAATCC
>Ga0180301_10004735_pt1 | contig 10489 bp, 7 predicted proteins | sample GuaBasSediGuay16_FD_121797 | JGI IMG/M metagenome (GOLD analysis project Ga0180301, IMG submission 121797) | Subseafloor sediment microbial communities from Guaymas Basin, Gulf of California, Mexico - Guay16, Core 4569-2, 12-15 cm | ecosystem: Environmental > Aquatic > Marine > Hydrothermal... | reverse complement strand
CCTTTACTCGGGAAGAATATGGGAAACGCATCTTAACAATGCCATAAACACAATAAGTAAACATCATAAAATTTTCCTTGCTCTTCCAAATGTGCCGGAAAACTATACTTTAACCCGCATCTACACATATGCGAGTTATCTTCTTATTGCGGACGATTCCGCCTATTACGCAAATGCGAGAAAATACAGCATATTCGCGCATTTCCCTGAAATGGACCTGCCCATAGGCACTCCTATCGACACAGCAGAAAGCACAATATCCGAACTCAGAGATAGCTCAGGCTGTTTCATCCGCCGATTCACGGGTGGACTGGTGGTGGTTAACCCTACGGATAGTTCGGTCACACCTTCAATAAGTATTCCCCCATACAAAGTTCGCGTTACGAATGGAACTACTATGGATGGCTCAAGGCTTTTTGTCGTTCGCGCGACGACCGCAAGATTGGCTCCCCATTCGGCGGCAATATTCCTCAACGATAGCATAGCATCGCCCAACATTCAAAGAATAACTTTTTCGCCCGAAATGCTTACCGATTCAACAGCTAATAAAGTTATGGTAAAAATCTCCTCGCCCGGCTCTCTTTATGTCGAGGCAGCCTTGCACAAGCTCGGACTTTCGATGCACACAAGACTGTACGATGACGGCACTCATGGTGACACCGCTGCGGGAGACAGTGTTTTCACCACGACTTTCGAGATACCGTTAGGGGCAATAGCGGATACTACAGATGTCAAAATAGTGGCGTACAACAGCTATGGTCTCGTAGCTGTAAGGTCAGCCAATGTAGTTGTGAAGCCCTCGGACACGCTGAATATACTACCAAACTGGTCGTTCGAATGGGATGTCGACAATGACATGAATCCCGATGGCTGGCGCCCCTACTATAATGGTTTCATATATGATACCTCGGGAACCTGCGCATACTCCGGGCACAGGTCAATAATGTGCCAAAGCACCACCGATGATTCCTCGTACGGCGCATACATGGTTCTCGACATAAACCAAACGACTCCCAAGGACCTTCTGATTTTCGGCTACTCGAAAGCTGAATCAGTAGGCGGAGTGGAAAATAATCACTACTCAATTTATGTCGATGGCTACTGCGCAGATGGCACAAGACTTTACGGCGAGTGCGCAAGATTCCATGTGGGAACCCACGACTGGCAATATTCATCACACATAATACATCCCCCATCCCCCATAAGAAGAATAATTCTTTATGCCCTGTTCAGACGACACACGGGAAAAGTATGGTTCGACCATTTTGGAGTTTACGAGATAACCAGCACGAGTGAAAAATACTTTAACAAACCCAAAACCATATCAATAATCGCTTTCCCAAACCCATTCAATAAAGCCACACACATTCTGATTCCCGAAATTGGCGGTGTAAAAACCAAAACTCAAAAGTTCGTCGACATATATGACATTACAGGGCATATAATAGCGAAACTCCCCACGAAAGACGGAAGCGCCACATGGAAACCCCAAAACGAAATCGGAAGCGGCATATACTTTGCCAGTATAAAAATCAACGGGAAAAGCTACTTCGCAAAACTAATCTATATAAAATAAAGCGCTATTGAATCATGTGTTTGCTAAAAGCCCGTTGTGTAGCTATCTTTAAATCGCTATGGCAAAGAATAAAGTTGTCATGACATACCCTATAAGCAGGCTACCATCGCGGATAATAACGGTTCCCAATCTTCTCACACTGGCAAGAATGATACTCCTTCCGTTCCTTATTTATGCGCTGAGTGTGCGCAGCGTATACGGCTACGGACCAGCAGTAAAAGTAGGAATACTCATGATCGCAACCGACCTCCTCGATGGCTTTATCGCGAGAAAATTTAATCAGCACTCAAAGCTCGGAAGCATTATCGACCCGATGTCCGATAAAATAATAATAGCAACACTCGGAATCTACTTTTCTGTTACCAGAGAACTGCCCCTATGGGTTGCGTTTTTCATCGTGATAAGAGAACTGCTTATAATAACCATGGGAACCATTCTCGTTATCCAATACAAACACATACTTTCGACGCACATTACTGGAAGGCTCAGCCCACTGATTTGGGGAGCAGTGTTTATTTTCACAGCTATGGGGGCGAAAATGCCCACATACACGCTGCTTTTTATCGCGGTAATTTTCACAGTATATTCAACCTTTATTTACATAAAATCCTTCATAAAAGCTGTATCGGAGGCATGAAATGAGACAATTTATCGTCGTTGGACTCGGAAAATTTGGCATGGAAGTAGCGTTGGCGCTCGCCTCAAATGGCATGCAGGTTTTAGCTATCGACAAAGACCCACGAAAAACCGAAGCTATAGCTGACAAAGTTACCTATGCCGTTCGTGCTGATGCTACCGATCAAAAAGAACTGGCCGCACTCGGACTTTCGGGTGCTGATGCCGCCATCGTGTCGTTAGGCAACAAAATTGAGGATTCCGTTCTCGCTACGATGATACTAAAGGAATTCGGCATTCCCGAGGTTATTGTTAAGGGCATAAGTAAGGAACACGGTAAAATCCTTAAACTCGTCGGCGCAACCGAGGTAGTGTTTCCCGAGGAAGACATGGCGCGAAAAATAGCGCAGAAAATAATGCATCCAAACATTATAGAACACATTCCATTACTCCCGGACTACTCGATAGTAGAGATAATAGCCCCAAAAACATTTCAGGGAAAAACACTTCTCGAACTAAACCTTAGACGCGAATACGGCGTAGAAGTCCTTATGATAAGGCGTGGAACCAATGTTAGAATGGTCCCCGCAGCGACAATGGAAAAAATTCAAGAAGGCGACATACTTCTTATGCTCGGCAAAAACGAAGATCTCGAAAAGATCCGACAGATGGAATAACTCGAAAGCTTTCTGGAGGAGAAGTTGTGCGGTATCGCGGGAATATGGCACGCTGGAGACACAAGTATCCTTTCCTTAATGCTTGACAGGCTCGCTCATCGCGGGCCAGACGCCAAGGGAATATACGAAAACCATGAAAGCAACCTGTTTCTTGGTCACAGACGGCTCAGAATAATTGACCTGTCCCCTCAAGCCGACCAGCCCATGACATCATCCGACGGACGATTCGTCATTACCTACAACGGCGAAGTCTATAACTTTCGAGAAATAAGAAAAAAACTGGAAAAGCTTGGACTCAGATTCAAAACAAAAAGCGATACTGAAGTCGTGCTAAATGCTTTGATAACATGGGGAACCGATTGCTTGAAGGAATTTGAGGGCATGTTCGCATTCGCCCTGTGGGACAACGAGAAAAGGAAACTGACCCTTGTGCGAGATAGATTCGGGGTTAAACCGCTTTACTTCTGGCAAAAAGGAAATTCATTAGTTTTTGCATCCGAGTTAAAAGCGATCCTTGAGCACCCAACCATAAACCGCGAATTGAACCTTTCTGCACTGGCTGATTTCCTCGAACTTGGATACATACCAGAACCCAAAAGCATAATAAAAGGCATACACAAAGTGCCCGCAGGTTCTATTCTTGAATTCTCCGAAAACGATGCCGAACCGAAAATAAAAAGATTCTTCTCACCCCAGAATTTTTTCGGAGAAAAGCGGCACGAAAAAGATTCCCTGCTTACTGACGAGCTCTTAGAAATTCTTGAGCGAGCTTTTACGAGACGAATAATAGCTGATGTTCCCATAGGGGTATTCCTTAGCGGTGGTATAGATTCATCGCTTCTTGCCGCAATACTTGCTCATAAGGTCGATAAACTGCGCACATTTACCATAGGCTTTCCAGTGAAAAAATTCGATGAATCGCGCTTTGCTCGAAAAGTAGCAGATATTATCGGCGCAGACCACACCGAGCTTACATGCACCCCTGATGATGTAAAGAAATGCCTTCTTGAGATTCCACATGTTTACGATGAACCCTTCGGCGACCAATCAGCCGTGCCTACGATGCTCGTTTCAAAACTCGCGAGTCAAAGTGTTAAAGTAGCGTTGTCGGCTGAAGGTGGAGATGAATTTTTCGCAGGCTACACGCGATACAGCCTTGCGATGCGCTGGCTCTCGACACCAACTGCCCTAAAATCACTGGCAACAAAGGTCCCTACTGGAATACGCTCAGCTGCTTTGAAAATTCTTGGAATTAAAGACCCCAAAACCAAGTCTATAAGGTTAAATTGGCTTTCGAAAGCATACTCAAAAAAGGAGCTTTATATCGCCGCTGTGCGGTATTTTGCACCGCGTGAAGTGAAGATGCTTACGGGAGTCGAACCAGCTCACAACGATTGGACACTCAGAGAGATCGACGATTCCCACCATCCCCTCGATTTTCTAAGGCTCGCCGATATCGTAATGTACTTAAGGGACGACATTCTCGTTAAAACAGATCGCGCCACTATGGCATACAGTCTCGAGGGCCGCGAACCATTTCTGGACGGCGAACTACTCAATTTTGCTGCATCGCTGCCTCATGAGATGCTGATAAAAAACGGGCAAGGCAAGTACATTCTGCGTAAATTGCTCGCTCGATTTCTCCCCAAGGAAATAACGCAACGACCAAAACATGGTTTTGGGATGCCGCTTGGAGTGTGGTTCAGGAAAGAACTTTCGGAAATAGCAAAAAGTACTCTCTCAGAAAGCAGAATTAAGAAACTTAACTTCTTGGATTATAAGGAATTACGAAAGATTATCGATTCAAAGCCAAAAAACGCATTGAATACCAACAGATTGTGGCTTATCACGATGCTTGTTTTATGGGCGGAAAAGTGGCTTTAATCACCTTTTAACCATAGACTTCTGAGCAAGAAGCCTTACAGCAACATCTCCACCAGTGGGTTTAATAACAATCTTGTGGGTACTTTTTCCTGTGAGCTTGATACGCACTTTATTCGCCCGTGATGGTAAAAGTTTCTTGTCGTTTCGGAAATATGACTGCGAAGATTTCTCAGTTTCAAAGTCGTAAACCGTTTTCTTCCCATCCACGGTAACGATGAGTGAATATCGTTGCGTGCCAAGCATACCAGGCTGATAGATAAGCCTCGAATAAATAATGATAGTCCCCGAGCCAAATATAGTATACTCAGCGGGTTTTGAGGATGTTGCCTTACTGTACATAAACTCTCTTTCGTTATTGATCAGCGAAAGCGTACCCGCCGACTTAACTGGTTGAATGACCACGAAGCTTTTAGGCATCGTTACCACGCGAACAAGTATGTCACCATCACCTCGTATCCGAATCTTCTTTGCGACTCTCGGGGCTTTGAGTTTAACCACTGTTGCTTTGGTAATGGCACCAACTCCCTTGGCATAAGCCTTTCTGGATTTGTCATGTTTAAGCTTAATTCGCTTATACTTTTGACCGTTTATGTAAATATCTACCCAACCAGCGGTATTTTTTGTCAGGCTCGTGCGTACAAAAATCTTAAGCCTCTTGGCTTTACCAACCTTGAAATCCAGAAATCCACCTTTTTCAGCCAGATAGTATGTATACGATTTACCAGCAACTGTAACCTTCACAATTTTGGCTTTTTTAATGGGTTTAAGACTTATTGCGCAAGCCAGAACGGAAAAACCCAAAATAAGCAATAACAAAGAAAGCTTTTTCATGGCATTCTCCTTCGTGAAACTTATTTGTATTGAAAAAATACTAAAAAATAAGTAAAATTCAATAATGAAACGATTTTGGGCATTAATAGTTTTCATATCGCTTGGTTTTGGGCAAAATGTATTCAGCGTCCGCGACACCATTAGAATTGGAATTCCTATAATCCCAGCCTCAGTAGTTATCGTATGCGGCGACGACACTATTCCAAGCGATTCTGTTATCATAAAAGCCGATGGAACAATAATTTTCTCGTCAAAACCACATTGCGACTCGGTTAAAATAAACTACTTCCCTGCGAATGCGCTTTTCATGCCAACAAAGTCAAACCTGGCGCTTTGGGGCACGGAAAAAGAAAATATCAAGGCACCAACCAACACACCCCAGCAGCAGGCAACCAGCATAAACACGAATGGCTATATAACGCAGGGCATAAGAGTCGATCAGGGGAGCAATCTTAGTTCAACTGGTTCACTAAGACTTGAGGCATATGGAGAATTGCCCATGAATTTCTCCTTTCACGCGCTCCTGTCGGATCAAAATGTTCCCTTTCAACCAGAGGGCACCACACTTGAGCTTAACGAATTCGATAAAATCCTTATAGAACTAAGTTCACCACACCTTTGCGCATCTATAGGAGACATCGATGCCAACATCAAAGCTGGTGAATTCCTAAATTTCACGCGCAGGGTACAGGGAGCACTTCTCGCGACAGAATTCGAACGCATGAACGCCTCGGGATTCGGTTCCATAAACCGCGGAAAATTCGCATCACAAAGAATATACCCACAGGAAGGAAACCAAGGACCATATCAACTCCACGGAGCATCTGGCGAAAGTGACATAACAATTCTTGCCGGTACGGAGCGCGTATGGTTGAACGGGAAATTGCTCGTCAGAGGTTTGGACAACGATTACACTATCGATTACAATCTCGCCCAGATAATGTTTACTCCCAAGCGCCCGATAAACTCATCAGACATTATTTTCGTTGAGTTTCAGTACATTACGGGCGTTTTCAGACAACAATTCTTCGGCGGACAGATAGCTCTTACTCCGAGCAAAAGTATGTCTCTCGGGATAGGGTTTGCCTCACAGCTCGACGACAGGAAGCATCCACTATCAGCGATCGACAGCAGCGTAATGGCGACTCTTACCTCATCCGGCGATTCCGTTCCAGACTCAATCGTTTCCCCGCAAAAACTATGGCTTTTCACATCAAAAGTAGGCTTAAATCTGAACCTGGCGTCCATATCTATTGAGCAAGCTATTTCCTCATTTGACAGAAACACCTTCTCCACACGAGACGACGAGGACAACATAAGCAACGCTATCGCAGTCCAAAGCATACTCAAAATTTCTGATGCGCTAAGTTTTGAAGGCAAAGTGCGCTATCTTAGAAAGAACTTATCGACATTCGGCGAGCTGGAGAAACCCGAGAGCCAAAGACAATGGGGCATCGCGAAATACGCTGGCACCGACGAGCTAACCACAGAATTAGGAGCAAACGCTAAAATCGGCACCGTAAACCTCTCCGCAATGGTCGGCAGAAGAAAAGTTGGCGACAAAACCTCACAAAGAGCCTCAACGGTAATGTCGTATGGTAGCGAACCAATTAGCACGAATGCCAAATTCAACATCGTCAAATTCTCTGGCACGCGAAGAATCACAGCAACTCTTGACGGAAAAACTAAAATATACAAGAAAAACGGTGCATCTTTAATTTGGAACTGGGAAAACTTCAATGGAGCTGCCGATACAAACCGAATGAACTTCGATCCCTCAATAAACCTTTCAACGGGAAGCCTCAAGCTGGTTTTTGGTGTGGGTGTTAGGACACAAGACATTCGCAGAGAGAACCGATATAATCCTTTCTATCGAGTATTTTCACCCAAAATAAGCGCACATCTTCCGGGAGTGAACATTCTGTTCTCAAGGCGTTACTACAACTCTTTCGACTCAGCAGCCGGCAATGACTTCGTGGACAATCTCGTGAAACTTTCCGGACGCAGAGGTTTTAAATGGATTAATATCGGCTTTGACTACAGCGTTTCGGGAAGCCAGACCGAGGTATTAAGAAAAGTTTACGAAGAGGTCGAACCTGGGAGGGGAAGTTACCGTTTCGATGAACAACTTGGCGAATATGTTCCTGACCCCAACGGTGACTATATTCTGCGATACGAGCATACAGGGGAGTTTTCGCGATCAATAAGAAGCAATGGAAATATTACATTTTCAGCCAATGCGAACCGATACCTCGGTGGAAGCCGGTTAAGCTCTTACTTAAGCTTTAATCTTGCGAACAAGAAGACCGATCTGTTATCATCGCTTCCTTTTCCTGCTACTCTCAGCTCGGACTCGTTATGCTTCGCGAACATGAGCGCAGAATTAAGCGTATCCGCGCTCCAATCCAAAAGCGTAAAGCTGGAATTCGTTGCCAGAAACTATACGAACATAAGGCGCGACCTTGCATCAGGTGAGGAGACAAATCGCGAAAGCCAATTCTGGCAAGCAATATCCGGCAGGATAGCAGGATTTTTCGTCAAAGGAAAAATTATTTACACTAAGAAGCGCGCAAAAAGACCCGCTTTAAGGGGCGAGCTCTCCGAAGCCGAAAAGTCCATTGACCTATCAGCGAGCAAAACATTCTTGAGGAAACTGCACACAAACCACTCCATAAGGCTATCACTTGTGTCGGGTTACACGGCAAATACACCCTTTGAGGCAAACATCATAAAGTATACCGCCGAGGTCTCAGTTTCGGTTTTCCGGTTCACGGCGAGAACTCATGCTGAACTAATTAATATAGGCTCATCAATGGAAGTTCCACCATACGAGGTTGCAGGTGGTTTCACGCGCGGCTTGAACTACAATCTGACGCTCGCGGGTACATATAGAGCCGGCTCAATGACCGACCTTATACTCAACCTAAGAGCCATGAAAAAGTCAATAGCAAAAGTCGATTACGATGTGGAACTACGAATAAGGCTTAGATTTTAGGAGTTATCGCTGTTGAAAGTAGTCTTCAACTTTCTTTCTCATTTCATCAGAAATTCTTCTCTCGAAGGGCAAAAGTCTGGCGTTAGCTACTTTTTCGACTAAAACTTCCGCAGCGTTGGCAATCTCGACGAGAGCAACATTACAAACCGCATCGGGCGTATCATATGGCGAATGAGCTTTGTATTCCACCCCACCCCGTCCAAGAGAAACCGAGGGAACACCATACCGTGAAAACGGCATTCCATCGCTCGAATAGGTCTCCATCCTGACCTCGGCGGGTATTCCATGCTCAAAAAGAGCGGCTTTTACGAAACTCTTAAGTTCATCAGTTCCTATCGTTTTGGCAAAAATGCGAACGAAAGGATTTCCGCCCACATCGAGGTTCACCACTAAATCCATTTTCTCAAGCTCATAAGCGTGCAAAGCCACATGTGCCTTACTCCCAAGAAGTCCTTTTTCTTCCGAGCCGCAGAATACAAATCTTACCCGGCGAAAAAACCTTTTACCAAAAAGTTTCTTAGCAACCTCAAGCAACTCAGCGGTGCCGGCAGCGTTGTCCTGCGCTCCTGGCGAACACGGAGTGCTATCGTAATGAGCAGTAAGCACCACGAGTCTTTCTGACTCGCCGGGAAGCTCTGCAACAACATTCTGTGACTCAGACAACTTTACTTCATGATGTAAGGATAGGCTAACGCTTTCAGGCTTTTCTTCAATAAGTTTTACGGCGTGTTTGTAGGCTATCGAACCCACCATTATTTTTTTGCCAAGGTCCTCTGCAAGAGCCTGCGAAAGCATCATAACTGCCTTTTCGCGATGGTTTGCCACCACCACAAGCACTGCCTTCGCACCAGCCTCAACAAAAAGCTTAAGCCATTTCCGCCGCGGTGGATTGGATGTTAAAACTATCATATCTCGCAAAGAATTTTTGTCCACAAGCTCGGGTTCTGGTGCGTGAACTATAGTCAACTTCCCTTCCACATACCCACTTTTCGAAAGACCGACTGGCATTACGGGAAACTCTTTCCCTGAACCGATTAACGCGAGCTTTCCAGCTTTAACGACCGCATCGTAGATATGGAAATGTTCCAACTTCGGCTTATATCCCATCTCAGAAAGCCAGGATGAAATTAACTTTGCAGCTTTAAGTTCCTGTTCACTTCCGCCCCTGCGGACAAAGGTTAGTGCTTTAACATAGTCGATAGGCTGCATCTTAGCCTCCCTCATTCATCTTTTCAAACCTAAGGAAAGAAAAAAATTTTTATTTTCCCCTACTACCATGCCACCGAGTGTTCCTATAAGCGAACCCACCACAACATCGGTGGGATAATGCTTTTCAAGATAAATTCGCGACAATGCCACTGAGAACGCGAATATATAAAACGGAATGCGAGCTTTCGGATACTGGTCACCAAAAACATAAGCAAACGCGAAAGCAGATGCTGAATGCCCAGACGGGAATGATGAGCGATATCGCGGCGTGGACTCCTCACCCGGTCGTTCTCGTCCTACAATGCACTTAAGAATCTGCACTGTCGCCATACTCATGATAAACGCAGCAACATCAAGTTTCGCAGCATCGCGCATTTTACTGTCACCGTAGGCAAGAAGACAGACATCGAGCCCAAGATAATTCCAACTATTGCCGGCGTACGAAACGGCTGAGAAATAAATGTCGGAAAAATTGGACTTGAGTCGCTCGTTAATCCATTTTGATGCGTCGCGGTCGAACTTGTCGACATCCCACGCAGCAGAGGTTGACGCGATAACTAATATGCCGAGAAATATTTCGAATTTTTTCCTCAATGTATTATTAGCACTTTACCTTTTGCTACGCCTTTTTCTGATGGAGCCACACATGTGTAAACACCCGCTGCAACCTTTTCGCCGCTCTGATTTGTGCAGTCCCATCGG
>Ga0180301_10004733_pt1 | contig 10496 bp, 8 predicted proteins | sample GuaBasSediGuay16_FD_121797 | JGI IMG/M metagenome (GOLD analysis project Ga0180301, IMG submission 121797) | Subseafloor sediment microbial communities from Guaymas Basin, Gulf of California, Mexico - Guay16, Core 4569-2, 12-15 cm | ecosystem: Environmental > Aquatic > Marine > Hydrothermal... | reverse complement strand
GATGAAGAGCATCGGAAAGCTGTGTGAGGGAGAACTTCATGCACAGTTTGATGAGGGGGAGCAGGATAGGCCCTCTGGATGTACCTGCATTGGGAGGTAGCTGAACCTGTTCTCTACTCTACTGACTTGGCGGGACTCCAAGGCTGCTGTAATTATGTTTGTGCCAAATAAAAACTTCACTTCGGTACTTGAAACGGTCAAACAAGTTATAGAAGAGCATCCCAATTACCTTGGTTTTAAAGGCTCGAAAGATGAAACTTGGCTTAATTACACATTTCATTTAAATGATGATCATAACAGACAGGTAAATCTTGCGGTGATGCTCTATCATATACCGAGATAGGCAGCTAACAAGTCAGTGCACCTGACCGCCAATCCGCTGCGCCCAAAGGTGCAGCTTATCTCGCAGCCCGATAGGCCAATGAATAGGAATTACGACAATCCATGTACAATAACAACAGTGAGCAAAAGCTGGAGACAAGTAAATCCGCAGCTATGAGTGAATATAAGCTATGCGACTATATCTGATCAATCCTTCCAACCCGCTCGTCAGCATCGTCAGAGTCAGGGAAAGTCGCTGGAACCGTTACCGGGTGTGGAAACCGCTCAGCCTTATGGTTCTTGCGGGCCTGACCCCGCCGGAGTGGGAGATCTCGATCATTGACGAGAACTTCGGCGCGCCGGACTATCCGTCGATGCCTCTGCCGGACCTGGTGGGCATTACTGCTTTCACCTCGCAGGCGAACCGGGCCTATGAAGTGGCCGCTTACTTCCGGCGTCTGTGCGTGCCCGTCGTCATGGGCGGCATTCACGCAACCATGTGCATGGACGAAGCCATGGAGCGTGTGGACTCGGTCGTCACGGGGGAAGGCGAGGGCATCTGGCCTCAGGTGCTGGAGGACGCTCGGCACGGCTGCCTGAAACGCCGGTATGACGGAGGGCTCGCCGAGATAAGCGATATCCCTGCCGCTCGTCATGATTTGTTGGCTACAGGATATGCCCTCGGAGCCATTCAGACCACGCGCGGCTGTCCCTTGAACTGTAGCTTCTGCAGTGTGACAGCGTTCAACGGGGCCCGCTACCGGATGCGATCCATTGAGGACGTTGTTCGGGAATTTCGGCTGATCCGCGAGAAACGCGTTCTGGTGGTGGACGACAACCTCGTGGGCACGCGTTCTGAACACATCGCCCGCGCCAAGGACCTGTTTCGCGCTATGATACAGGCGAAACTGAAAAAAGAATGGGTCGCCCAAACCACGATCAACTTTGCCGATGACGAGGAACTCCTGGCGTTGGCCGCGAAGGCGGGCTGCCGGGGCGTCTTCATCGGCTTCGAGTCGCCGACGCCGAAGGGGCTTCGGGAACTCAGCCAGAAGTTCAATTTGCTGATCGGCCGGAACTTTCGGGCCTCTGTGCGGCGCATCCAACGGCACGGAATCCTGGTGGTGGGTTCCTTTATCATCGGTTTGGACGTAGATGAACCGGGCATCGGAAAACGCATCGCTGAGGCAGCCAGCCAGTACGGCCTGGACAATCTCAACGCGCTGTTTCTGACGCCCTTGCCCGGCACGCGTCTGTGGGACCAGATGAAAGCGAAGGGCCGCATCGCTCTCGATACATTCCCGGAAGACTGGAAATACTACACGCTGACCTACCCGGTAGCCCGGTATAAGCATTTGTCTCTGGATGGTATCAGTGACGAGATGCTCTCCTGCGACCGGACTTTCTATTCTATGCCGCGCATTCTACGCCGGGTTTGGGGCAACCTGTGGGGTCGCCGCCAGCCGCTGATCAGTCTGGTGGGCAATCTCTCATACAGGAAAAATTCTCAGCTGAGTTGTAAAGCATACGCGGCCTTCAAGCGTTACCTGGGCAATAGGCATGACTGCGTAAAGAAGTTATGAAAAAAAATGGTGCTTGGCTTGTTGAAAACAGTCACTTCGGGGAAAATGGCCTAACAATGGCATCAACACCGACCGGGTACAGAATTGTTGGGTGATCAGCACCAAACACAGAATCAGTTGAGCCTAGTTTCCATGCAGGGCATATTTGATGACCGTATCGCCCTGTTTGACACCCAGGTCTCTGGCTATGATGGGGCATTTGGCCTTCAGGAGATAGAAGATGGGCCTTTGCTCGCTGGAGAGGGTTTCGTAGTTTCCCTGGCCTTTGCTGATGATCAGATCAGCCCTTTTAAAATAATCAAGAAATCCTTTTGAGCACCTGTTCAGGATGGTTCCTGGAGCGTCTGATCCTGAAGAGACGATTTTTGCTACTGCATCAAGGCCACTCTTTACGGCATCCTCGGTTGTGGCGTCATTGATGACGGGCCTTTCCCTGACCGCATATATGACAGGTTTGGCCATGACTTCGATAAGGATCTTGTCAAACACGGTCTCACCGGCGTTGTCTGCCAGATAGAGGATCTCACGGGCGCCTTCCAGCTTTTTCTTGAACGCCTTGTAATGGTAAATAGCTGGTTCTTTTCGGAGGGATTCTTGAATGTCTTGTTCTAGCTGGAAGTCGGGGTTTGCGCCAAAGTCGATGATGTTTCCTGCTACAGCAAGCCGAACGGCGGTCTCCAGAGGATCCCCGGCATTCTCCACCATCTCCTTCAGCGACGGATAAAGCCCAAGGGCCCTTTTGATGCTTTCGGCTTTCAGGCTGGCAAACGGGTCATTGATGCCTGTGACCTCTCTGACGGTCCTGTAGACCTCCCGGCCGGTCTCAGGCGGAGAGCTATTCAAGGGGATCTCAGAGACGAGCATCCCGATCCTGTCGAGCACCTGTTTGATTTTTTTCTCGTCTTCAACAGCAACCCTTGCAGCAAAAAGCGCCTGTTTGAAGAAGCAAGGAATACAATCCAGATAGGTCTTCATGAGTCCTGTTTACTGTTGAAGAATGCCTGATATCCTTTGTAAGTCATGTAGATATCAGCCTTGCTTGCAATCTCAAACGGAGAATGCATAGAAAGAAGCGGTGTGCCACAGTCCAGGACCTCCATGCCATAGATGGCCAGGAACTTGGCAATCGTGCCGCCGCCCCCCTCATCCACCTTGCCCAATTCGCCGGTCTGCCAGACGACTTTGTTTTCGTTGAAGAGCTTTCGGATTTGACCCAGATACTCGGCATTTGCATCGCTTGAGCCATACTTGCCGCCAGAGCCGGTAAACTTGGTGATACAGACGCCGTATCCGATCCTGGCCGCATTGCGCTTTTCATGCACGTCCTGATAGTCCGGGTCGAGGGCACCGTTCACATCAGCAGACAGCGCCCTGGAGGATATCAAACAGGACCTGAGGGCCTTTCCGGTGGCCTCCTTGCCGGTTACCTCAAACAGATCAGCCACAAAGTCTTCCAAAAAGCGAGATTTTGCTCCCGTACTCCCATCGCTCCCGATCTCTTCCTTGTCGATGAAAAGCGCCACAGCCGTGGTTTCCGGGGTCTTTAGTTCGCCCACCGCCTCAAGCGAGGCATAGGCGCATACCCGATCGTCCTGGCCATAGGCACCGATGAGGCTCCGATCCCAGCCCACATCGCGAGCTCTGCCCGCAGGCACGATCTCGATCTCAGAACTCACCAGGTCTTCTTCGACAATCCCGTAGGTGGTGAAGAGGTATTCAAGCAATGCAAGCTTGAAGCGTTCTTTGATTTTATCATCGCCCAGGGGGAGGCTGCCGACCAAGACGTTCAACTTTTCCCCTTCAAAGGCCTCAGATACCTTTTTTTCGGTCTGGACCTTACGTGCAAGATGCGGCAGGAGATCGGCAATCGTAAAGACAGGGTCATCGTCTGACTCGCCCACCTGTAAATCGAGATGGCTTCCGTCTTTTTTAAGAACCTTACCGTGGATTGCCAGGGGGCGGGCCAGCCATTGATACTTTTTGATACCGCCATAGTAGTGGGTCTTTAGAAAGGCAAGGTCCACTTCTTCATAGATCGGGTTTTGTTTCAGGTCAAGCCGGGGGGCATCAATGTGAGAGGCGACAAGGTTCACACCTGAAATCAGAGGCCTTTTGCCGATCACGGCCAAAGCAATATTCTTGTTTCTATTGATTTTGTAAAACCGCTTTCCGCCCCTGGCCCGGGTGATATCCTTGAATCCCTTCTTTTTGGAAAAGGCCTCAATCAAGCGCACTGCCTCTCGTTCTGTCTTGGCGGCATCGAGAAAACTTTTGTATCTTTCAGCAAACGCAAGGACCTTGTTTTTCTCTCCTGGTCCCACGACATCCCACACAAGTTGTGGCTTGCGGAAAAGTCGTTTTCTGAGTTGCTCTACCTCTTTTTTGCTCAATTTGCCCTTCATGGTTCATCCTCCCGTGAGTCAGTTGCTCTAAGATGAATGCCTCACCTCTGATAAATGCCGATGGTCTATTTGGCTATCACTTCCTTGTAACCGGCGCGGTCCTCGCCACGGGAGCAGCTCCCATAGGGCAAGAACCCGCCTCCTTAAGGGGTCAGGCGGGGACACTCGCTTTACAGCATGGGGTCATTTCGTTCTTGCTTCAAATGACCCCTGTTTTATATCGTATTTTTTGTTGTTCAGACAAACAAAGTATCTGCCTGTATCCGGTTCTTGCTGAATGTAGCGGGCAAGTTGGTAGTAACTGGGACGCAGGAAACGCGCCCTGAACTTACCTCCCCGAATTTTGCAATAGAGGACGTGATCAGGTCCAATCGAAAGGGTTTCGGGGGCAAGGTCTTCCTTGGTATCGTCTATGAGGCGAAGGACGAAACGATCTTTGTCTCCATCAGCAGAACCCGATATAAAGTCCGTCCTGACGACGACATACGGTGTGTCTTCAACATCCAAACGGCAGACCTGGTCCTCTAATTTAAGGATATACGCTCCCTGTTCATCCATATCGAGGGACTTGTAAAAAAGAGCAAGAAGCCCCCGGTGAATAATAGGAGCCCCTTTATGGAACCATCTTCCCTCCTTATCGACATAGATCATACAGGGTGGAAGCGCTTCGTGTTTTTCGGACATAGCGTATTATTATATAATCAGTCATAGGGTTGTCTCAGCCTGAGTTACTAAGGGGAGCATCAAATCGTTTACATCTAGAGATCTGTGCATAACCCCTTTGAGCGGCCATTATGAACTTTTTGGGGTACCCATCCGGGCGAAGCGAACGGCCCACTTTAGTGGGCAAATCCTGAACTGTTTGAGGCCGTTAGGCCGAGTTTTCGGGATTTAGTAAGCAAGCCCGTGCATGGGTCAAAAAGTTCATATAAAGGAGTGAAAAGGGATTATGCAAAGGTCTCATCTAAACAGGCTGTTGCCCAAACATCTCTACCTTATTTATTGCAAACAATATGATGTTCTCCTTAATAATGGGCAAGTTGCCCTTTTGCCAAACCGGGTAAACCTCTAAGGAATCTGCAGGCAAAACATGCCCCCATGATCATTTTATCTTGTTACTTACTTTCAACAATCAATGTGACCGGGCCATCATTGACCAGTGAGACGGCCATCATGGCCTGAAACTGACCGGTGGCTACCGAGATACCCTTTGATTTTACCCGATGAACAAAATACGCATAAAGCTTCTCGGCCTTTTCCGGAGGGGCTGCCTCAACAAAGGATGGCCGCCGACCCTTTCGGCAATCACCCAGGAGGGTAAATTGTGAGACGACCAACATCTCGCCACCTGTATCAATGAGGGAGCGGTTCATCTTGCCGGCATCATCTTCAAAGATCCTCAGGTGTGCGATCTTGTCTGCCAGATAATCCGCGTCTTTCTCTCCATCAGACCGGGAAATGCCCAGTAATACCAGGAGCCCCCGGCCGATCTGCCCTACGGTTTGATCGCGGACACGAACCTCGCTTCCTGTCACTCGCTGAACAACTGCTCGCACCTGAACCGCCTTTTTTGAAAAAGGGCCCTTTTTTTCTTCAGGCCTTGAACCCTGGGGTATGAGGAAGGGAGGTCGAGATCCAGATCATGGCAGGGCCTACTAAGGCAGGGAATTGTTTTCAGCATACAGTATATTTGCATCTATCAAGCCCTTACACCTCACAGCATTAAAGGTAACCGTGAGCCGGTTGAGGTGGCGGATTGGCTTTGCGGTGGACCAGGTCGATTATTTCACAGCGATTTTAGCAAAATAGGCGCCTTGGTTATTTTTCATGTCCTTGTCGTTGATCCCAAGGTAAAGACGCCCGGCTGAATCGGCTCTGAATTTGAGCTCCTTACCGACCAGAAAGGGCTTCCCCTGTTGGCCGAGCTTGCCGATCAGGGCCCCGTGCATGGCATCTGAAGTCACATTGTATGTTCTCCAGATGAGCTTCGTGATGGGCTTGATGTTTGGATCCTTCACGCCATTGGGGGTACAGGGGGTTTTCTTGTTGATATAAACCTCGCCTTCAGCACGGACAATGATTTCCTGACCTTTGTTTACATCAATCCCGGTGTCGATCCACGGCTTAGTCCCAGAAACCTTGACCTCCCGTTCCCCGGGCTTGGTCGCACTCTTTCCACACGCACAGAGCCCCAAAACAAGGATTCCCAGCACGAGGCATCGGATTAACAGTTGACCCTTCTTCATCTGGATACCTCCTTTATTAAACGTGATTTGGGTGGTTTGCATGGATCATTGAGACGGCCTGTCCGCGTCCCTCGACAAATAAAATAAATTTTACCATTTATGCCCATATCCTGCAACAGGAAACATTGCTTCTCAAACCGTTACGGCGGCAAAAGGGGGGCTTTGTACGCTGATTGACCCCTGTTTTCCTCATACAAGGGCTCAACTTAATTATTCTGTGTGATTTCGTGCCATTGTCGGAGGTTTGTGAAGTAGAGGCCCACCCTTATTTTAACCGGATCAACCCCCTTGGCCTTGGCCAGCATGCCCTGGTAGGCTATCAGCTGAGGCCGGTAATGTTTGGCTTGCTGTTTGACAAACTCGGCTTCCGCCTGACCGGGCTCTGGCCGTGACGTCTTGAAATCAACAACCCACCAGTGGTCTCTGTCTTGCTTGACAAAGTCGAGGATGCCCGTCTGTATGATGCCCGGCTGTTTCACGGCCTCCACAGCGTATTCGCTTTCCCCATCAGGCTGTGTGCGGTCAAGCAGCCACTGGAAAAAGGGTTCCTTCTGGCAGGCCCTTACCTCATCTTCTATTTCTTGCGCAACAGCCGTGGCCGTGTCTGGGTTCATCCCCTCGGCCGCGAGGGCGGTTGCGATCCTATCCGTATCCGGGAGGTCTCCATTGCGCCAGAGGGTCTCGATGAGCCGATGGGTGATGGTCCCTCTTATGGCGGCATGTTCTGCTGGTTCGGCTTCTCCCGTGGCAGCATTTTGGGCATATTCCAAGGGACCCGCGAGTTCGGAGGGGGCTTGAATGACATAAGGGAGTGGCTGGGCCTCAAAAGGCACTGGGTCTGGCAGTGGTTGCTTCTCCTCGCCCTTTTCCCGTGCAGCCGCAGGGCCGGAGGGATTGAGCAAGGTAGAGATCAACCCCCCATCGTGGTTGGTTGTGTGTTTCAGGATCCAGGCTAAAGGCGTGTCTTTCTGGGCTCTCAGCCCGGATTGGGTATATGTTGCCAGGCCGCTTAAAAAAAGTTGCTTCCTGGCACGGGTTGTCCCGACATAGAGGACTCGCTTGGCTTCGCCCATACGGCGACCATCGGACAGGCGCTTTAATAGACGGTAGCCCGGTTCGGGTTTGCCCAGCCTCCGGTCGGGGCCCATGGCAATCAGGGGGAGCCCTGGCGGCTCTGAGGATCGTTCCAATAGATACGGGGGGTGGTGGCCTACAGCGAGGGGTTGCCAGTCCAGAAAGGGGAGAAAGACCACGTCAAACTCGAGTCCTTTGGCCGCATGCACGGTCATCAGGTCTACCAGGGCCGTTGCTGCATCTGGAGACTCAGGGGCATAAAGGGACTCGATGGCCGAATCAAGACGCAAGAGGGTCTCTTCTGGGATCCCAGTTTCATTGGACTTCAAGACCTCGAGGAACAAACGGCAGTTGGCAACACCCTCGGCACCAAAGCTGGCAGCCACCCTTGCGGGGCCGTCCAGTGCCATCCATACCTCTTGGACCACCTCTGCCAGGGGGTCCCTGCCTACCCGTCGGCGGCCCTGGTCCAGAGCCGTCTGAATGCGCTTTATCTCTGGATATTGTTCGGCCGCAAGCTTGAGTTTCTGGGACCAGGCAACAGGGGACATGCGGGCGATTTTCAACAATAAAGTGGCATCTACCCAGGCCCAGGGAGACCGGACAAGAGATGCCCAGGCCAAATCGTCCTGGGGCCGGCACAGGGCCGTCGTCATCTGGTAGAGATGCGCGACCTCGGGTTGTTCCGCCACCTTGAGTCCTTCCTTCACCCGAACAGCCAAGCCGGTCTTCCGTAGGGCCTTCAGGTAAAGGGGTAAACGACTTCGAGTAAAGAGAAGTATCCCAATGCTTGCCCCAGGCGATCCTTCAACCAGGATATGCCGAACGGTTTGGGCCAACCACTGGGCCTCTGCCTCTGCCGGGGAAGAAATCGAGTTGTCTTTAAAGAAGATATTCAGTGACACGGGCGGGGTTTGAGGATTTTCTTGGAGCCGGGGATATGCTGTTGATGGTTGAAAAGGGACTTCATCAAAAGCGGCCTTGGGATTGGCCATGACAGTGCGGCCAAAGAGCTGGTTTGTCCATGTGACAAGGGGGGCTTGCGAACGGAAATTGGCTTCAAGCTGTATGTTCGTCAGGGGCAGTCGTCCCTGGCCAGAAAGCGGTATACCCTTTTTGGCTTCCAGGAAGAGTCGCACCTCGGCCTTTCGGAAGGCATACACAGACTGCTTGGGGTCTCCCACTAGAAATATCGTGCGACCATCACCAGGGGTCCATTCAGCACAGAGGCGCTGGATGAGGGTCCACTGGCTGTGACTGGTATCCTGAAATTCATCTACCAGGATATGCTGAATACGATGGTCCAGAAAAAGTTGCAGGTCACCCACGGTATCTTCGGCCAGGGTTTTGAGTGCAGCCTGTTCCAGCCTTACGAAGTCAAGCACATGCAGCTGCCGGCATTTTGTTTCATATGTCGTGACGGCCCGGGCTACCAGTATAATCAGGTCGGCCAGGGCATTAATATCTGTGGGGGATGCATCTGGCCCGGGAAGGACTTTTAGGTCGCAAAGCATCCGGCTTACTTCGATGGGAAGCTCTTTCACCTGTTTCCCCCAGGGCCCCTTGGCAAACCCCTTGTAAAAGCCTCCCATAGTAGGGCCGATCTGTTGGCGGGGCCTCCCCTCCTTGGTGGTTAAGGCCTCGGCTATGGCCTTCCAGGCTGGCAGGTCCGGCCATGCTGTTCCAGGGAGATCATCAGGAAGGACAGCTGCATTTGGGGCGTCTTTTTCCTTGAGGTGGCGCCAGAAGGCATTCCAGTGTTGCCCTAGAGGTGTGGCCCTGAAGGCCTCAGAGGCCCCCCTTAGAAAACCCATGATGATACCGTCCATACGTTGGGTGAGAGCCACCTCAAAGTTGTCCAGGTTTGGATAAGCCCCCAGAGCTTTAACAAGATCGGAAAAGAGGTCTCTCTTTTTGACCAGGTCTTTTATCTCTTCTACAAGAACAGGAAGGCGGTTGTTCAGGCGGAGAAGCCGGTTGTCAAACGCTCTGCGCTCAGGCACATCGTCAGGCATGGTGAGGATATCATGGATCATCTGCCGAATTGATTCATCCAGAACAAGCCCCTGTTCCTCCTCTTCAAGGACCACACTCTCTGGTGGCACCTCGGCCTCCAGGGGCGCCTGCTTGACCAGCGTGTAGCAGAAACCATGAAAGGTCGTCACCTGGAGCCCTTCCGGGGAAAGCAAGAGGAACCGATGCGCTTCATGATGTTTGATGGCCGCCTTGGCGTTTTCTAACAGGGCCACCTCAAGGTCATTGGCAGGCTGAAGGCCGCGATCGGCCTTCTGTAAAAGCCCTGCTATGCGGGTTTTCATCTCGCCCGCAGCCTTGTTCGTAAAGGTCAGGGCCAGGATTTCATGGGGGTGGCTGACACAGCTCAAAAGCTTTATGTACCGGGCCACAAGAAGCATGGTTTTGCCGGAACCTGCCGGAGCCTCTACATGATGGCTTTGGGTAATATCAAGGGCAAGCTTTCTGGCCTGGTCATCCGGGGGCGAGGTCATAACATCCAATGTATTATGATTTCGCTAATTAGATAAGGAATTTTTTAACTCGATCATTCCCCGTCGCTTGCTCCGGGGTTGTTGATTTTGGCGTGTTAGGACAAGGGGTCCAACCCTGTTTTTTATTTATTTCAACCTGGAAAACCTAGTCCTGTGGGCCAGGTCAGAGTTCAATGGCTCTGCCATATATGAAACAAGTGAGCTAAAGTGCCTAACGTGAGCTAAAGTTGAAGAATTGTATTGTTATTAAATCTGTGTGCGCTGAAAGCGCCTCCTTAACTTTAGGCACTTTAGTTCACTTTAGGCACTCTTGGCTTGGTCACTGTGGCCCCCTTTGAGGGGGCTAAGCCAAGGCCGGGTCCT
>Ga0180301_10004731_pt1 | contig 10501 bp, 10 predicted proteins | sample GuaBasSediGuay16_FD_121797 | JGI IMG/M metagenome (GOLD analysis project Ga0180301, IMG submission 121797) | Subseafloor sediment microbial communities from Guaymas Basin, Gulf of California, Mexico - Guay16, Core 4569-2, 12-15 cm | ecosystem: Environmental > Aquatic > Marine > Hydrothermal... | reverse complement strand
TCTCATAGGAACACGAAAGCGTTTCGTAACACTTGAAGGTAAGGGGACACTCCGTAGAGCTCACAGTTTAAAAAGGTGGCGAGTTCCTGTAACCACCCTGATGCTGGTCTTTGTAGTAATATTTGTGTTCGGACCTCTGCTGCTGCTGGGATGGCAGACGTTGATGCGCTACGATGGGCGTTACGGATTGGATAACATAACGCTACACTACTGGATCGGAAGTGCAGATCCTGCACTGGCAGAGGGGCAACCGGGCATATTCCACAATCCCTATATTCTTAATGCCCTGAAGAACTCAGTCGCCTTGGCAGGAATCACCGCTGTGCTCAGCGGTATAGTGGGGATCTTGATCGGTTATACAGTGGTAAGAAATCGAAAATACCGTTTCTCCCGATGCCTGCAGGGGATATCATTTATCCCGTATATGATCCCGGGGATCGCCTTCAGCGGCATATTTCTCACAATGTTTGCCAGATCATGGGGACCCTTTCCTGCACTCTACGGGACATTCGCCCTTCTGGTGCTAACCTGTACGGTGAAATACCTGCCATTCTCCACCAGTTCTGGCATATCGGCAATGCACCAGATAGATCCGTCCCTCGAGGAGGTCGGAGTAATTCACAATATCAACTGGGGGATGCGCTTTATAAGGATTGTAATACCACTGGCTAAATCCGGTATCCTGTCGGCGATGCTGTTGACTTTTATCACTACCATGCGCGCACTCGATGTTGTGATTCTCTTGGTAACCCCCAAAGCCCCTTTAATGACCTCTATCATTTTTCGATACCAGTCGCAGGAGTTCTCACAGCACGCCTATGCTGTCCTGCTGGTCATCGTTTTTATCGTGGTGTTAGGACATCTCATACTGAATCGTATCGGCGGTAAAATCGAATTGTAGAGTGGAGGGAAAGAGTGAGTAATATAGTGTTAAAGGCTGTTACAAAAAAATTTGGTGATGTGAAGGCAGTTGATCAACTCAACCTGGAAATACAGGAGCGGGAGTTTATCACCCTACTCGGACCCTCCGGCTGTGGGAAGACTACCACTCTCCGCTGTCTTTCAGGCCTGGAGGAACCCGACAGCGGCGAAATATACATAAACGACATATGCGTTTTTTCCAGCGAAAAGCTAATAAATATTCCTCCGGGCAGACGAGGTCTGGGCCTTGTGTTTCAGAACTACGCGTTATGGCCTCACATGAAGGTTGGCCAGAATATTGCTTTTGGTCTCCGTAAAATGAGACAACAAAAGGAAGTACGCGAGAAGATAGATAAGATCCTCAAGATTGTCGGTCTGGAGGGTTATGATGACCGTTATCCCCATGAGCTGAGTGGCGGCCAGCAGCAACGTGTAGCCGTAGCCCGTATGATAGTAACCGAACCGCAAATATTTCTCTTTGATGAGCCGCTTTCCAATCTGGATGCAAAACTGCGCTTGCGCTTGCGATCCGAACTGAAGCGCCTCCACAGAGATTTAAAAGCCACAACCGTTTATGTAACCCATGATCAGATCGAAGCAATGGCGCTGTCGGATAAGATAGTCATCATGCAGGCCGGTGTTATTCAGCAGATCGGAAGCCCTTACGAGGTATATAACTTCCCGGCCAATCTCTTCGTTGCGGACTTTATGGGTAATCCTCATACAAATTTGATAGAGGGGATAGTCCGGTTTGAGCGTGGCCGAGCCGCTGTCCGTCCTGAACATCATCCGAATATCGCTATCGGTATAGGTAGTCCACCGCCTGTACTCCAAAATGGCAGCCGTGTGGTTGTAAATATTCGCCCGGAAGATATTGACTGTAGCCATTCTACAAACGAGACTGGGATCAGGTACAGAGTTTATACGATTCAACCGACAGGTTCGGAGGTGCTTTTGCATTTGACTCCGGTGGAGTCAGGACCGGAAATCATGGTAAAATCACCTGCCGAACAATGTAAAAATATCGAGATTGAGGCAATAGTTGGGATTATATTTAAACGGGGTAATGTATACGATGCTGCAACTGAACAGTTGCTGTACTCCTTCGGCTTTTAATTCAAATTGACTGGAAGGATACTACTTAAATGAATGTACATCAAAAAATACTGAACGTCTATGATAGCTTAACCAGACAAAATCAAAAAGTCGCTGACTTCATAATAAACAATGTAGATGATGTCATCTACCATCCGATCGCCAAATTGGTAGATGCAATCGGAGTGAGCAATGCAACCATAGTACGCTTTGCACAGCAACTTGGTTTTAAAGGATTCACCGATTTCAGGGATGCTCTGTTCGACTATTACCGTGAATATCTATCCCCGGAAGCCCGAATGCAACATTCTATCGAATCTGTGCAAAACATGGAGCTGTCCTACGGGACAATTACTAAAAGGGAAATCGGCTACCTTGAAGCCTCGATCGGGACTATAAATGAAGAGTCGTTTCAGGCAGCGATTGAGGAGCTTTGCAAAGCAAATACTCTGTATATATATGGATCGGGTGCCAATGAACATCTGGCCTGCTATCTCCATTTTCGACTGCGTCGTTTGAAGTTTAACTGCCGGTTTGTGTCGGCTTCGGGACGTGAAATGCTTGAACATTTTCTTAATCTAAAAGCCGATGATGCAACTGTTGTATACAACTTCTCCCGCCCTTCTCCCGATTTTCTGCGTCTGATGCATCTGATGAAGGACAAAAAGGTACCCACAATCTTGATAACAGACATCCGTACACCTCCCATGATAAGGATGGCTACCCATGTCCTTTACGCTGAACGCGGACCGCGGGGAACCTTCCCCTCTCCCATCGTCCCGATGGCAGTTACCTTTGCCCTTCTTCGGAGTATTGAGGATCGTTTCAGGGATAAGGCCGTCGAGGCACTGAAGACACTTGGTGAATTACGCAATAAATATTTCTACAGCGATCGTTTTTAGGTCTCGAACAAAGATACAAATGGAAGTCGAATGAACGGGAAAAAGATTGCCCTATCACTACCATATTCCTATCTGTGCAACCATTACGAAGGAGAACGGGACTTTATCCTTGATCGGATCTTCGGTCCGGCCGATCTCATGCTTTCCCGATTAAAAAATAGACTCTCCGGTATAGAAATCAGTAATTTCAATGAAACAGTTTCAGCGTCCAGTATCACCTGTGCGGTCCGCCGTATTTTAAGACACGGTCTGGAAACAATAATACATGCCTATCTACCTAAAGAACTAAAGGGGAACAAACTAACCAGAATCTATCCGTGGTTGCAGAGTTTGGTGCCAGTCATTAGGGATATTCAGACACAACTTCTGCTAAATATCCACGCACTGGTTATAGACGGAATAGAACGAGAAGTCCTTTTAAAAATGTCGATCGAGAATCTCAAGACTCTTGTTCCCATACTTGAAGACACCGATGTACCAATATTTGTAGCTATTGAGCTAAACCGTATGAAGAACAACTCTGATCCGAGCATAAACTACGAAAATCTGCTTCGCATCTGCAGAGAGGTCAATAATCATCGTTTTGGAATCGGCTGGGATCTCGGTCATACCTACTCGAATGTGCTTAATTCTGTGATTCCCTTGGAGCCGCCGCAGGAGTTCATAGAGAGGGTAATCCACATCCACATCCATGATTTGAATGAGAAGGGGCAGACACATTGGCCGCTGACCATTGGTACTCTACCTCTTAATTATTACCTTAAAAAACTGCGGGCTGTTAATTATTGTGGATACTATACGCTCGAACTCTACCCGGAGCGCTTCCTCAATTGTCACTCACCTGCGGAGGAGATTCTTGAAAGTATAGAAATTCTCTCCTGTGCTCACGGGTGAAAACTTTTTTAAAGTTTTAGCTGTACACATTGGTTTGTTGTCCCATGTCTGACTATTTTAACTTTCCTGAAAATAGGTAATAATACGGCTGTTATGAGAATACTCTGTTATGGCGATTCAAATACATGGGGCTTTCGGCCGTTCACAGGAGGACGTTATCCTGAGAGCCACAGATGGCCCGCAGTGCTCGGGCGATACCTGGGAGAAGATTATGAAGTTGTAGAAGAAGGGCTTAACGGGCGTACCATTGGGAATTTAATGCCCGGAAACTTTCCGTTAAACGGGTTGCGCTATCTTGAGAGTTTTCTTTTAAGAGAAAAACCTTTCGATGTGATAATCATCTACCTGGGAATAAACGATCTTTTCAAACAGGAAGGAGTATCTATAGAGGAAATAGCCGCTAATGCAGGAAAGGCTGTAGATCTGGTATTGTTCTTTTATGAGGAAAATGATCTTCCTATCCCCAGGGTAATTTTACTAAGTCCTTTGCCTGCAAACGAAAATGCAGAAGGAGCACATCACTTTAGGGAGCTGATAGAAAAGTCCAGGAGGTTTCCGGAGGAGTTTCGCAAGGTAGCCGAATCTTTCGGTATCGATTTTATCGACACATCCAGGATTATTTCGGCGAGCGACTTAGACGGAGTTCACATTGATGGGGAGAGTCACCAGAGGCTTGGCCGACATCTTGCAGATTATATTCGGGAACAAAGGCGATAGCTTCGAGATTTAACCTTCCCTGGCTGCTCTGACCAATATTGTTACAGCATAAGGTTTCCGATTTTATTTGTCTCCTTGAGGCCAGTTCCGGTCAGGACAACGACCGCTCCTTTTTTTTCAGAAGGTAGGAGCTTGTACCATCCGGCAAATGCAGCAGCAGATGTAGGTTCAATATAGATACCACCGCTTCCCAGAGGAACTACTATCACAGGCGGAACCCTTTCCCCCATTTCCTCCCAGATTTCAAAAGATAATGATTGAGTTCCGCTAATAAAAAAGGGATTCCTCAGCGCTGCATAGCCTTAAACCAGATATAAAATTTTGTTAAAATAACGAAACTTGGCGTCGTAATAGCATATATAAAATTAAAATATGGAGAGTAGGATATGGAAGCTTCTGTGGTGGGTTTAAGGTATCGGATGAAACATGTTTTAAAAGGCTCTTGAAAGAAGGGAAGAAATAAAAATTCTCTACCACGGAAAAGTAAAGGGAATAATTTATCCCACCATACCTGCGGGAAATAAAGATCAAAAGAAGAAGGTGCAAGACCATCCTTTGTTCGGAATATGGAAAACAGAAAAAGCAGCGAATTTAATCAATGATACCAGAGAAAGGTATATTTCAATTTATTCCTACATGGAATTGATACAATGCGCACTTAATAAGAAGTAGGGGACGATGCTCTGCCCTATTCGGCGATATGGATGGCAGGCCTAATATACACGGATTTCTGTAATCTTCTTTAAAACTCTACTTCAGCTTATCTTGAATCAATTCCGGAAACAGTAAAATCCTATCGGTGTCGCTGGGTTTTAATAAAAAAGGCTCAACTTCAATGGCAAGTTTTCGAAGGTCTGTATTATTACATATTTTAATGAGCTGTTCTTTTAGTTCGGAGAAAGTTTTAACTCCGATTTTCACTTTTAAATACTCAAGATTAGCATCCGTTTTGCCCAAAAGGTAGGCAGCATCGAAGAAATCCCGACCTATAAGACGTGGACGGGTGAGTATGCATAAAAATTTTTGCGAAAGTAGTATATCAATGGGTACGGATAAGATTCTACAAAAAACATCGAACTTATTAAGAATAGCAGTATGATTTTGGTATGAAAAATTTTGTGGTTCTGCATCTATTTGGATCAGGAGCTTTTGCTCTCGATGTCCTGTAAGTCCAGCCTCCCGAAGTATTGATGAAAATCTGAAATGAGCTCGATAAGCGGTTTTTAGAGTTGTTTTTAATTCAATTGTATAGCCTTCAAGGGTTAGTTCTTTTTCTACAATAGAGGTCAGATTACAAAAATCATCTGTGCTGATTCCTCTATTATCAAAATCGAGATCTTCTGAAAACCGAGGGTTTCCATGAATGATATGAATACAAGTTCCACCCATAAATGACAATCGAGGTGCATACTTGCTTCTATAAACAATCTCAAGAATTTTATACTGCAGATATTCCCGCAGAATATTTATTCGATATTTTCTCGCAGATTCGGGATAAAAAGATTCAATTTGCTCAAGATTAAGCATTTCCCATCCAATTAAGAAAAGAAGTTATCCGCTTTGATAAGGCAGAGGAGCCAAACCTGTCAAGCTGATATTTTAACCTGCCTCTGTCTATTTGTTCCATCAGAGCACTTATATCAATACGTAAAGACTCATAAGCCTTCTGGTTGTCTATATCTGGATTGAGATAAAAATAATCCAATAAAGTTTTTTCAACCGTGGCTATTTTTATCAAATCAGGGGTTATTGAGTATCCAAAAAAGAGATGCGGGGAAACAGTGCGGTATGAAAAAGTTGCCAACTCGGTGTTAAACTTATACGTTCTGCGAGTACTTACAGATGTTACTCCATATACTGCTTCTGGAATAAGCTGGTAATAAGCCATTGCCGTTTCCAGTGAGATGTACGACGGCCTGTATAACTTGTTGGCGATTTGAAATAACATTGTTTCATTGAGCGGGACATCACTAAATATGTATAATCCTTTGCTTACTTTAAGGATATAATTTTTAATTTGCCATTCGTAGACTCGGCGTCTATCAAAATCTGGATACACTGTTCTAATATCAGCAATTGAGAATACAGGAAAATCAATCATCTTAGATTTGAATTGTATAAAGTTCAATTTATTTCGTCTAATTGTTATTTTTAACAACTATACGAAATATAATTACTATTAACAAATATGTCAATGGGCGTTAAGCTGACGGTGAGTGTACATGGTTAGTCAATGGAGTAATATTGCCCTAATTTATAGGCGGGGTCTATGAAGCGCTTACACGGGAAGTGAATCAAGTTGAACTGATTGTTGAAAGTCTTTCAGCTCTTAAATAATGCGATAAACTCTCCTGGCTCCAAAACAGTAATTTTAGATTCTTTATAATCTTCGGTGTTCCTTGTTATGATATAGTCACATTGATGTGTTAATGCACTGTAATATTGAACAGCATCTTCGAAATCAGTGAAACCTGAATCAAGAGCATTTGAAACGTTGTGATGATCTACCGGTATTATTGAAATGTATTTTATTATAGTACGTATAAAATCCTTTGCTTTATCGCTAGAACTCAATTTTCTCAAGATATAATAAATATTTGTTATGCTATTTGCAGTTATCAATCCCATTATATTGCCATTTTCTACTATTGAAAGAACACTCTTACTATTTTTAACAAATGGTTTTCTCGCAGCAGCAACATCCAAAATAATCTCAGAATCTATAAAGACTTTCTTTATCATAGATGTTTTTCCGCCAGGGCATCTTCTAATTATTTATCATAATCTTCTCCATTGTATTCTTTTTCAAACATGCCGGTAATGCTATTAGTTAATGGCGATTCAAGATTGTATTCCATGTTAAATTTATTTTCATTGTAAGAAACATTCATTAAATATTCTTCGACTATTTTTGACACACTTCTGTGTTTTTTTTTGGCATATAGTTTTGCCTGTTCTACGACTCTCTTATCAATTGTCAATGTTAATTTGGTCAACATATGAAACCTCCTACACGTATATATTATATTATTATACACGTGTATGTCAAGTAGTTGGTTTATCCGAAAAACTTTTGGAGTTATTATTTGTTTTTTTATTCTGAGCTGATCTCTTTACAACGCACCAGGGTATCCCTGCTCCAGTATTGCACCAAGAAAATGTTAATGGAGCCCGATTATAATTATATTAATGTATACCCTTTCGGAGATTTTTGTATTAACACTCCCAATTCCAGCGGCACAGTTCGATTAAATCTATACGGGAATCCACACCGATTTTGTTACAGATATTGTATATATGGGTCTTTACGGTTGTCTCGTGTAATCCCAGCCTTTCGGCAATTTCCCTGTTTGTGCCCCTGGTTGTTACAAGCGCTTTGAGAACCTGCTTTTCTCTCGGTGTTATACCGAAAGATTTTAGATCGAAGTTGCAGATGCTGCTGCAGTTACCGAGATTAAGGCAATGCGTCGAAACACCAGTGCATTGATTACTGCTCTTTCACTACCCACCACGTATGTGCTACTTTATCAACCAGTTTTATAAAGAGTAACACATGGCGGTAAGGACAGGGCCTAATTATTGAGAAAGCTGAAATAATTAACTCATTTAAAAAAGCTTAGATGGCATATACAAATAAGCTTGCATCAAATGTACGAAAAATCAACTCCTTGATGAGGCAAATTCGGCAACTTACCTTGTTACGTGGACATTCCTGGAAAAACCAGCTGATGTGATGGTAAAACAAGAATTCTTAAATGGAAGAACAGTTAACGCACTTAATATTACTCTAACCCCATCCGGATGCTAGAGGAAGCGGTTAATCTAATAGAAGAGTATGGATTCCAGTCATTGGCGTATATATTAATAAAGCCTCCTTTTTTATCAGAACAAGAGGCGATAGAAGAAGCTATCGATACGGTAAAGATTGCCTTTGAACTGGGATTTGATGCGGTTTCTATCGAACCTTTATCTGTTCATGAATACTAGCTCGTAGACATGCTTTTCATGAAAGGGCTTTATACTCCTCCATGGTTATGGTCTGTGTTTTCCGTTGCAAAAGCTGCGGTAAATTCGGGTGAGCTCCGTATTGGGGGAGTGGAATACTATCCGCGTCCAGAGATTGTTGCTTATAATCGCCACGATGGACTTGATTGTACTTCATTTGGTTAGGAATTAATCTCTGCTTATAACTCTACTCATAATCAGAGTTTTCTTTACCTGCTCAACTGCAAATGTAAGAAGCAATGGCTAGAGGAATTGGATCGAGAAGCACCGCCTCTTTCGGAACGTTTGCAGGTGCTCGATCAACTCCGTATTTATGAGTATTGTGCTATTACGACACCAAGTTGCGTTATTTTAACAAAATTTTTTATTTGGATGCGGCTGTGCCGCGCTGAGCAATGAAGTCGAAAAAATTGAAGGATAGATTATAACGGGCACCTGAATACATCAAGAGTTTCTGCAATGTCTCATGTGAACCTCATTGGTATTTTTGTTTGTATCGCTGGCCTCATAATGGTCAATCAAAAATAGATCATGGTGAGTTGTTGAAAGGCGGGCAGGAATATAATAAGATGGCAAAAATAATTAAAACTTATGGGAAACAGATTGGAGAAAAACGAAAGGGTGGATTTTGGTAGAGGAGGTAATTTGTGCCAATAACTGAAGATGTTATAAAGAAGATAGCTGATGATACAGGAAAAACATCCAACATGGGAAGATTTGATTCAACTTGAAAATCTGGAGTCGACATTGCCCAATTCGATGAAGATATTAAAGTTATATAAGATGCTTCTTGAAATAGCTACTTCTGAATTCAGGATAGAAGATAAATCGGAATGCTTGAGAGCACTACCCTGCTAATACTCTTCCCCGCTTTTAGCACCTGTAACTATGGCCGCTCCGGAGCTTGTTCCGATCCTGGTTGCTCCGGCCCTGATCATTGCGATGGCATCATCGAAATTGCGGATTCCGCCTGCAGCCTTCACCCCCATTTTAGGTCCTACAGTACGCCTCATTAGAGCCACGTCGTGGACTGTTGCGCCGCCTTTGGCGAATCCGGTGGATGTTTTAACAAAATCGGCACCGGCCTTTTTGGCAATCTGGCAGGCAATTACCTTTTCTTCGTCGGTGAGAAGGGCGGCCTCGATTATTACCTTTGTAACCGTAGTCTGTCTGCATGAGCGCAGCACCCAGCGGATGTCATCTTCTACCAGCCTGGTGTTTCCCGATTTCATGGCACCCACGTTCATCACCATGTCGATCTCGTGTGCCCCTTCTTCCACCGCATTTCTTGTTTCAAACCCCTTGCTTCTGCTTTCCATTGCGCCCAGAGGAAAGCCGACTACCGCTGCAATTTTTACGTTTGTGCCCCTCAATTTTTTAGCACAGTAGGGAACCCACGAGGAGTTGACACAAACTGCATAAAAGTTGTATTGAACAGCCTCTTCGCAGAGCTTTTTTATCTGCTCTTCTGTGGCTTCCGGTTTAAGCAGAGTGTGATCTATATATTTGGCTATCTCTGACGGACTTTGAGGAATCTTAACGGAAGCGATCTCGGATTTTGTAGAAAATGCGCCTCCTCCGGGAGAGACGATCTGACCTGAGAAGGGAGGTCGTCCTCCCGGGGCCGGCTTTGGTTTCTGCTCTACCTGGCCCGGTGTTTTTGGGTTTGATTGTTTTAATCTTTCAAGCACTTCCCTGGTTATTTGCTCTATAAGTTCTTTCTGATCCATGATATTTCCGTCCTCTCTGTATGCTATTACGACGCCAAGTTGCGTTATTTTAACAAAATTTTTTATTTGGTTTAAGGCTATGCCGAGCTGGGCCATTAAGACCGCAGGCCTTGTAATTTAAAAGAATTATTTTGATTGCGGCTATGACCTATCCATCAAGCTGTCCCGTTCAACCGCCATCATCTTGTTGATTCTTCTCCAGTGTCTTCCTCCGGCGAATCTTGTCTTAAGCCAGAT
>Ga0180301_10004730_pt1 | contig 10502 bp, 12 predicted proteins | sample GuaBasSediGuay16_FD_121797 | JGI IMG/M metagenome (GOLD analysis project Ga0180301, IMG submission 121797) | Subseafloor sediment microbial communities from Guaymas Basin, Gulf of California, Mexico - Guay16, Core 4569-2, 12-15 cm | ecosystem: Environmental > Aquatic > Marine > Hydrothermal... | reverse complement strand
CCTGCTGAATTTGCGGCGTCGTGTATTGCTTCCGCTTCGCCTACGGCTCAGCTCCAGCAATACACGACAGATAAGGCGGATAACTCTCTAATCAAGGTTGGTACATAAAATGGGGTCAGATCAGTGATTTTAATAAACTGTTAGAGCCTTCAGATTATTACATATTAGGCATCCCCAAAAGTCGGATTAAAAAATGGCATAAATATAATTATTGTTGCATTTTTCTTGTCCATGCTATTGATGAAAAATTTGTTACTTGCACACTCAGATTTTGGGGGAACTGGCATTACGAAATAAAAGGCTTGAAATTCAGAAAACCAGTATTTGAAAAAATTGCTTACAAGCTTAATGGGATTATCAATTATTCGACAATTTGGTCTGAAATGGAATTCAGAGTATACAAGCTGTCTGATGACATTAAGAAGAAAGAATTGTTTCAAAATTATCGAACAAGTATACTCAATTGCTTTGATGTTTTTTTAAAGTCTCCAGCGAGGATAAGTTTTGAAAATATTTTTAAAATATTAGCCCCAACGCTTGAAGGGTTGCTCAAGAATTACATTAGTTTAAAATGCTTAAAAGGTGTAAACGATAAAAATTTAGGAACTATCGCAACATCTTTGGCTAAGCATTCCAATTTATCTAAAGAGTTTATTGAGTTTTTGAAGGTAATAATAACACCTATTCGAAATTTCACACTTCATGGCAATGTGCCAAGTGAAAGGGTATCACAATTTGTTGTACTTATGGTATTAGATTTATATGAAGAACTAGTTGTATCGTAAACAGTGCATAACAAAACGCTCCAGCGGATGACGGGTAACTCTCTTGCCGCTCAGTTTTGGTGTTATAATCTGAAAGTAGAAATATGCAGTTAATTGAGATTTGGGGTACATTACGGGGATTGATAAGAGGCAGTTTCACATTTACTCAAATAAAGGAACTGGCCGGAGCAAGTGGTTTACCTATCCAAAGATTGTCTCATCTTCAACAGAGGCAACTACCCCTGAAAGGAGCATCTAAAAGCCAACTCCTTGATGCTATTGACGATTTACTGAATGATCAAAGTGACTCTAACCGTAATGTAGAATTTTTCGTCAAGGAGATGTTACAAAGGAAACCACAACTTTATGAAGCATTAGACGAAACTTTTCAGAGATTTGGCTGGTACTTAGAAAATGACGTACCCTGCCCAATAGATCTTCAAGTAGATATAGGGACAGTTGACCTTAGACGTGAAATTCAGAATTCGTTGAGTAATTGTTTCAGGCGTTACCGTGATGGGGATTATTCTGGTGCTGTTACGTGCATTTGTGGAGCAGTAGATTCTGTCACCGAAGAAGTGTATACAAAAAGAAATCTTGGTAATCCACATGATGACTCATATCAGCAGAGAGTTAACAGAGCTTTTTCTTCTATAGAGAACGATTTTAAATCAGAATTTAGTGACTTGGATTCCTTTGATGATAGGGAAGTGATAAGAATTTGGACCAACTATAAGAGCTCTGTTAATCAGGCATCATATGTGCTTGGTTCGTTCCGTCGAAATATCAGTGATACTCATGGTGTTAATGATTGTCCCAGAGAATTTGTGCAAAAGTCACTCGATTGCGGGACATACATATTGAGAAGCTTTGCACCATATCTTGATGAGTTATGAAAATAGTTTGAGATATTGGCTCACTAAGGCAAATGTTAATTATCACCATGCAACCCTATCGATGCTTTGCAGGCGGCCGCTTTCTCTGGCAGTCGTATATATTTCTTCTGCCATTCAATTATTGGTACTTGAGTGGAGGTCACAACAACCAGAAGGCTGCGGGAAAGAAAACTTAAGAAGGTTGAGTCGGAAGATTGGCTTTTGATTGTTCAAAAGGTGTGATTACGAATTTGCCTTCTTTAAAGGTCTTTTCAGGATAAGATGGTTGCAACAAAAAAAGAGCAGGGTCTTCAACCACGAGTAGATTGAAGACCCCAAGATAGCTCCATCGAAAGGAAAAAATGAGTTTTATGTCTGAGAACCACAATCAGAACAATATTTTCCTCTTGTAATCAATCTTGTATCACACACAGGACATCGCCGGAACCACCGCGAGCCTTTGCTATGCCCCATGAGCAGTATCAATAAGACTACAGTTATCGCAATTGTCGTCCCTGTTAAAAATTCCTGCCAGAAATTGCTCTTTCAATATCTATGTCAAGAATGTAATCGCTAACATCTTCTAATATTACTTCCCGCTGGATAGGTGTGAGTTTTAAGAGTATTTTGTCGTCCATAGTTTTTACGTCCTTAGTTTCATCCTGCACTTTTTCAATTCCCTTGACATTTCTTCGGTTTTCATATGAGGTATATGGAAGTTTGTACATTTCCGCAAAACATTCAATTGGGATTTTATAGCCTATTGCTTTAAACGGTGTTGTATTTATGCTGTTGTTAATTTTAGCGATATCGGTTTCAGCATCGCAGTCTTGATAATCGACAAGAAATTTCGCACAACTCACCATATCATTCATCGATCCGATTGTGCTTCGGTTGATAGTTTTGCCTATCTGGATATCCCAAAACTTTTCAAGCAACTTAACATTATGTTTATGGGAGAACCCATCACGCTTTAGCTGGAATTCAAGTTCAAGAATAAATACCTGATTGATTTTCACCAAGTCTTGCTTACGGACACTTGGAATGACAAAGCTGTATAGGCTCTTTGCATGAGTAAAAATGACAGACTGTTTTCGTCCCAGGCGGAACAGATTTGCATACCAACCGTCATCTCCGGCCTTAACCTGAACAACCTGAGGCTTGTCTATTTTATCTAAAAGTTTTTTTGTACAACGTAATATGAACATTAAAACCCCTATTCTATCGCCCAGCAAAAAGCTGGTTTATAAAATCAACACAAACTCTGTTTGGCACCTCATGTTGAACTATTCTAAAAATTTTACAATAATATTTTGTGCCTTCTCCATATCTTTTAATTGGCATTCCCATATAACAAGCACATCCCAGCCCTGTTTTTTTAAGGTTTTTATGTTTTGCTCATCTCTTCGGATAGTTTTGTCGAATTTTGACTGCCAAAATAATCGTTTTGTTTCTGGCATTGAACAACCTTTTTTACAACTATGTCTATGCCAATAGCAGCCATTGACAAAAATAACCTTTTTGTGGGATGGGAATACAAGATCAGGACATCCTGGCAAATCTTTTCTATGTAATCTATAACGATAACCGAGTGAATATACCAGCTTACGAACAATAATTTCGGGAATCGTATCCTTTCCTTTATTGTGAGACATACAAATGCTACGTTGAAGTTGTGTTAATTTGTCGGTCATTTAATATCATTACAGTGTTATAAACATCATTTATTCAACCATAAAGTATTATCCCCGCCATGTAAAGTAATAACAAAGCACGCGATTACCCGTTTTTAGGCGTGGTGATGAAAAAACCTCCCTCTGCTTGTAAAATGCGGTTTTTAGAAACCATTAACCCAAACAAGACAAGGAGGCAAAAAAATGTTACGAAAAGATTTCGTATTGTGCAAGACAAGAAATTTACTGAACGAATTTATGGCTCCAATTACAGCAAAAGCAGATAAGCCACGACAAAAGTTCCTACGCCAGGCAGTCGGAGCGATACTGCTGTCAGGTTCGTTAATTGTAACCGAATTGGGCCGCTGGATACACGATGACTGCTCTGATATTTTCTATCGACTCAAGCGTTTGCTCAACCATCTGGTAAGCCCACATGGTGACTTAACCACAGTAGCGAAAGCCTATCGTCAAACAATAGCAAGACGTATTCAGTCGGATACACCGATAGTAATAGACCTTACAGACTTGGCAAAACCAAGAGCTAAAAAGATGAAATATCTATCCACTGTCAGGGATGGCAGCGAACATAAACTTGTCCCCGGATACTGGTGTGTGGAGGTTTATGCACACCTAAAAAAGAAACATATTTTACCATTGGCTTTGGATGTTTTTAGCATAGATGATCCTGCTGTTGGTAGTCAGAATTTGCAGATAGACAGAACCGTTAAAGCTGTAAACAAGGATATCAATGGCAAAGGTATCTGGATTGCAGATCGCGGTTTCGATGGTCTGAACAGCTACGAAACGTGGTTTTCGCTAAATTGTCATTTTGTGGTTTGTCAGCGCGGCGACCGCTGTGTAGTTATGCCTAACGGAGTTCGAATCGTCGAACGTGATTTGGTAGAACATATACGTCACAGATGGGCCCAAGCAAACTTACCAACCAATATTGTCTTTAGCAAAGTTCATTTGCCTGATAATCCAAGGCTTTTATATCTGGTGGCATCATGGCTGCCTGGAAATGAAGAGCCTTTGATTCTGTTGACCACAATGGTAGTTGAAAATTTAGAACAGGCGAAGCAAATAATCTGGTATTACAAACAACGTTGGGCATGTGAAGAAGCCGGCCAGTTCTTAAAGAGTCGTGTTGGCCTGGAGCGTTTTCGCATTCGTCGCTATGAGGCTATCCGGAGATTGGTAATATTGGCGATGTTTGCAATGGGTTTTTTGACCTGGATATTGTTGCGTAATAAACAACTGACCGGAAGAATCTTTTCCTATACCAGCCGATTCCGAAAGAAAACGAAGTTCGTTTATTATCGTTTGCTGGATGGCTTACAGGAATTCGCTCGATTGAAACAGCTAAGATTTGGAAAAATACTTTTCGAACCTTTAAAAAACGGGTAATCGCGTGATAACAAAGCTATTATCATAGACAAATCGACCTTAATAACGCGCCCAGTTTTTGGGGAGTATTATAACCTTTTAGCAAATTTAATATTCTGCCAGTATCAAATTTCCTTATATCTTCCTCGAACAGAACCGTATCCGAATGATTCATATGATATGCTTTGGCAGCGTTTTTATTATTTTCAATACCAGCGATAACTGTAAAACCTGCTTGCCTTAATCCTTCTGACAAACCACCGCAACCCAAAAATAAATCTATTGCATTCATAGTTTTCTTTTTCATGGTGTGTTATTTTTCACTGAATTATCAAGTCGTTTGAATAAATGTGATAATAAACTAAGCAAGTCTAAACAATCTTTTTCCGAAAACAGGTCAGATATTCTTAATTCCTCTATTTCTTCATGAGATAGTGGGTGACGGCCACCAACAATAATTCCATGTGAAAAATATTGTTGGCCTTCCTGAATATTTTGTTTAGTATTATTAGAAAACTCACTACCGTTTTGCTGTTTATAATTAGCAATAACATCTAATATTGTCTTTGTAGTATTGAACACTCTCCCCATTAAGTCTTTCTCCGATATATTATGCACGTTCGACTTCAGTTTGGTTGCATTTACATATTTTTTGGTAGCTTCAAGAAAAGCAGTATAATAATTTTTATCAACATAATATTGTCTTGATACCTGTTGTATATCCTTATGAAGATGACGCCAATGCAAAAGAGGGTAGTCTGGAACAATTTCATGCAAGGCTTTTATAACAGGTGTAAATTTTTCAAGAGCATCTTCACCGCCTAACGACTCGATTATTATCGAAGTGTTTTTCTTGACATCGTCAGGCATCGTGTCTGTCCATTTTTTGGTATCAATTCCTGTTTTTTCTTCTAATTCTTCGTTTTTCTTTTCTTTTCGCTTTTTTCTCCAGTCAGTATTCACCTGCGAAATAATGCCGGAAAGAAAATTTCTGAATCTTGCCATTTCAGGATGTTCCCAATCAATTGACTGTCGATTTGTGGAAATAACATCGTCTTCTAACAAGTCAATAAAATCTGCACAAATCCATCCCGTAAGATATTGGTAAAAATGACTGGATGTACTACTTGAGAAAAATTCAGGGGCATTAACAAGCTTTCCCCTTGAAAAAAGAGTTATACCTCTCAGCCCAGATGATGGTGTAATGGGTTTTTCCGAAGTCAGAAGCTTCCCCTGAAGTTTACCAAAATACTCAGATGTGTCGGGAACCAAAAGAGTGGAATCAAGAGACCATTCAAACTCCTCATTAAGTCTCTCGTATTTCCTTTTATTATCAATCGCTATTCTGTCCCCACGAGGTGATTCTATGACTAAATTGAAATTATCATCAAAAATAAATATTCTTGATAAGCTGTCTGCCAGGCCCGGAAAGTCAAATGAAGTTTTTCTCTTTAGCCCTGTTAATGTAATTGTCGTTCCATCATTATCGCCTACGTCTTCATTTATTTTTGTAGCTCTGGGATGATAAGCACTTTCTGCTCTCATTAATTCACCCCAATCCAGCACGAATTCATTTAATTTACCGCTCTGTTTTGTTGATACTGTAATAGTTTTAGCCAAACCAAAAAGGGCGAGCTTTCCAAGCCCTTTTTTTCCCGTAGGGAGTCTTTTGAATTTACTGGATGGTTGATCACCATCATCCCTTCTGTTTCTTCCAATAACAAGAAATTTGGTTTTAATGTCGTCGAATGACATACCAATTCCATCATCTTCAATTTTTATTTTCTCTGGCGATCCGTCTCTCTCTGATAGTGTGATGACCACATTTTCCGCATCGGCATCATAAGAATTGGAAACTATTTCAGCTAATGCTGGCGGAAGCGTAGAATACATTCGTAACCCCAAATGTTTAATTGTTTGAGGATCAAACCTCATTTCTAGCGATGATTCAGCCATTTATCTATTCCTTTACGCTTTTGATAAGCCGCGAATTATGACTTCTAGTGTTTTTATTCCCAACTTTATAGGTACAGCATTTCCAACCTGAATAGCAGAAGCCATTAATCCGCCACTGAAAATAAAATTATCTGGAAAAGTTTGAAATCTGGCAGCATGACGGACTGTGATTCCGTGATTTTTTGTCGGATGTAAAAAACGCCCTTTAGAAGGATTAACACAACCGGTTGTCATCGTTGGGCCGGGTTTAGCAGGATCAATACGACCATAAACATCTTTATGACCATTATGATTTTTATGGCAAGGTAATTTCCGATTCGATTGGTTCCTACTACCGCCATTTTTGGGGGTGCTTTTAAAAACCTTTGTTAATTCCGGAGAATGATTCATGTGGATATTATTGATATCTTCTTCCTTAAGTGCTTCTTCGAATACAACTGACGCAGGCTGCCAACCTGGTTTCTTTTCGTCTTTAACTTCTCTGCTGTTCGGATTAAAATGTGTGGGTTTGGGGGGCCAATCGAAATTAATATTTTGCTCTTTTTGTTTACCAAGAATAAAAACTCTTTTGCGATTTTGTGGAACACCAAAATCTTTAGCATTCAAGGTAATTGGGGCAAAAACATCATAGCCGGAGTTATGAGCTAATTTATAGAATTTCTCTAAATGCTTTTTATGACGAGCCCACAATAAACCTGAGACATTTTCAACAATAAATGTCTTGGGTTTAAGAGCTTTAATAAAATCAAAGTACCTGTTAAGCAATTTGTTTCTTGGGTCATTAACGCCGGCATCTTTAATCCTGTGAGTCGAAAAACCTTGACATGGTGGACCGCCCATCAGAATATCTAATTGATCTACTTTCAAGTTAAGGTCACTTAGAATAGTATCCGGTTCAAGTGCTAAAATGTCATTTTCATATAATTTCGGCTTGTTTTTTCTTTTATACTTTATGAAGTTATTTCTATATGTAGCACTGGCATGTTTATCAAATTCTACTGCGGCTAAGACGTGGATTCCTAAACTTTGTGCTGCTTTTGTGAAACCTCCTGCACCACAAAACAAGTCTATCGCGCTAATTGTATCTGATATTAAAGCCATATTACTACCATCTATTTATACATTTCTTCGCACTGACGATTTTGCCGCATCTGCTGTCATATTACCATTCCGATTCCATTCTGGCGGCCTTGTGTAGTTTGCTTCCTGCCCAGATCGGCTGAAAAAGTGAAAAACCCAGGCCAATAAAACATGTAGGACAGAAAATCTTCCAAGCAATACCAAGGCCGGGTGTTAGATTTACCGGCGTAAATACAAATCTTATGATAATCAAAGCGATTATAGCCATGATTGATGCCCAATAGAACACATTAATATTGCCCGGCGGAATGCAATATGGGACGCATCCAAAAATTCTATATTTTTCAACAAATCTGTGTGCTGAGCGTGGCCATGCATTAAGAATTCCAGCATCGATGCCCAGGCACTTCTTTGACTCAAGTTTGGCAAGTTGTAATGTCAAATAACGATAATTGTAACCTAATGCTATTGTATAAACACACGAGATTATCAATGCACCGAGGGCCACATATATGCCAAGGACATACGACATAAGATTGCTATTATCGCCAAGTATCTTTGGAGAATGCAGGTAAACAACTCCAGCCAGAGCAGGCCCTAATATTGCCAGAAAGCGAAGCACATCTTGTTCTCGATGTCGCAATGCCTGTAAAAGAAGATCGTGTGTTTGAAGCATTGCTTGATTTCTTAAATCTTTGTTTTTTACTATATTGTTCTCTTCCATGTTTTCATTTCCATTAGATTGTTTGTACTACTTTTCACTCCTGTTTATAAGGCTCGGCTGATGGTCGCCAGCTGGCTCGGACCATGTCGGCTAAAACAATGTACGAGATATATGGCCGGCCATGACGCATGGTAGCTGCGTATTTATAATCAGCCACAAAATCATCGAAGACAGGCTTTAATTCTTCAGGCAAGCTATTCCGTGCCTCAACTTGTTTTTCACTTGGTTTTTGTTCCATATATTTTAAACCCACAGGCTCACAACAATCTCGATTCATTGGTCAGACCAATAACCTTGGGGATTCTACGGATCTCTATTCAATCATAAATGTCCAAGTTCTTTCAGAGTTTTATCAAGCGTTAACACATCGGGTTGCTTGCCGTTTGGAGATGTCAGGTTCAAGCAATTGGTGCATTTGTCCAGACAGTCATAAACCGTTTTCAGATATTTCTTTTCAGCCAACGGCGGGATTTTGTCATAGAATTTTCTATCGGATGGCAGCCGTCGGGCATAGAAGGTATATAAGCCAAGTGTTCCTTTTTGAGAGTTGCAGGGCTTGCACGCCCATACCTGGTTGTGAATGGACTGAATAACATCGCAAAATGCACACCGATCATTAATCCTAAGGGTTCTGGGAACGAGGTGTTCTCGGCTAATATCGCAGGGAGAACCGCAGTATATACATTTCTTTTCAGATTCTACAAGCTGCCAGTCTTCACGGCTGATGTCTGACCATTGCTTCCTGCCGCTTTGCAAATCGCGTAGCGTCTGTTTTACAAAGCCGTAATGTTCCCGCTTCGCTTCTGGGCCGAGTGCGCGTTTTGCGATTACTTTCGCATATTGATACCAAACCAAATCGCGTAATGTTTTTACTTCTCTGTCAGGCATAATAGGTTAATCACAACATTCCTTTCTAATTATTAACTTTAGACAATGGCCATTTCTTCGTAGGTCATGCCGTAAACTTTGTAAATCATCTGAGCAATTTATTTCCCCATTTTAACTTTCAGTTCGTTTTTGTCTTCGGCCCTTTCCACTCACTTGATCTTCCAATAGCATCAAGAAACCTAGACCTCTTTTTATCCATCAAATCATCTCCGTATGATATATTTCGTGGCCTTTTGTAAGCATGAAAAAGGTATAAAGCTTCTTTGGCACGAGTCATGGAAACGTAAAGTAAACGAGCTTCTTCAACAATGTCATTGCCCGGGCTTGGCATAATGTCGTCTTCCAAACCAACAATAAAAACAACATCAGCTTCCAATCCTTTGGCTTTTCTCATAGTCATTAATTGAACAGAACCGGGACCACTAGGACGAGAAGAGTTAAGTAAGTCCATAACAGAGGATAAATCTTCAGCAAAGTTGGATGGATCAATCCAAATATTACTTGTAATTGCTAAGTGTTTTACAAACTCACCTTTGTTATCTTTAGTAAAGTTGCCATTGAACTCTAATAGCATTAAAAGACTATCGCGTATCTTTTCTAAGGTTTTACTGGGGTTTGCAAGCCCTTTAATAACTGAAAATAAATCAGTTTTCTTGTCGACATTTTCCCATAACTGAGCAATTTGGGTCTCTTCGGCTATTCTGTGGCTGATTGTTTCAGGTTTGCACTTTCTATTCTTATTTGCACCAGCTACTTTCGCAATACCGGTATTTATAAGATCTTCAATAATTAATCTTGTCATAAAACTGTCTGAGGGGTTCGAGACCCAATCTACAAATCTCTTGGCCAAAGCCAATAAGCTGACAGCCATAACAACTTGCCAGCTAACGACTTACGAAATGGGCAGGGGCGGAATTGAACCGCCGACACACGGATTTTCAGTCCGTTGCTCTACCGACTGAGCTACCTGCCCTAACTAATTTATAATCAACAGCTTACCAAAAGCTACGGCCCGCAGATTTTTCGCCTCAATATAACCACTTCTGAATCATAAATAATAACTTCCGGTTTATCAACAACAAAAATCCGTCAAATCAACCGAATAATCGGGTATAGCAAAGATATGCTTTTTCCGTTATGATACACCACAATG
>Ga0180301_10004729_pt1 | contig 10502 bp, 10 predicted proteins | sample GuaBasSediGuay16_FD_121797 | JGI IMG/M metagenome (GOLD analysis project Ga0180301, IMG submission 121797) | Subseafloor sediment microbial communities from Guaymas Basin, Gulf of California, Mexico - Guay16, Core 4569-2, 12-15 cm | ecosystem: Environmental > Aquatic > Marine > Hydrothermal... | reverse complement strand
TGTATAAACTCTCTTCACTCCGAGAGAGCCCACCATACTTTTTACGGGCGACAAGAAGCAAGATGAATACCTCATCTTCCACTAAATGTGGCACTACTTCCACTGACGCTATAGCGTCAGTGGGCTGATGACCGTGCCATCACCCTAAGTGGGGCGATCTCCAGATTGTCCAACTTTAAAGGAACGATAATAAATTGTAATATTTAGATATTACCATATTATAAATGGTTGCAAGGAGTGGGAATAATTGAGGTTCTAGAAGCATGCCCGTAGTTCAGCAATTAATGATGAAGGAGAGGATACCAGAAAGAATTCCACCAGCTCATATTTTTAAAAAGATGGGGATGCTTGTTATTGAACCTAATGCAAGAAAAATTTTAATCAACTATTTAGATAGTCAAAATTTCTACAAGATTTCGCCAGATGTTCTTTACTTTAGGAGAAAACTGGAAAATTTTGTTCTCTTTTTAGCCAAGATTGTGGCAATTCATCGGAATCATGATTATGTGGAACCTCAAGATATGAAGGTCGCATTAGTCCTTTATTTTCATATGATTACAACACGGGATTTTTCAAGATTTTTGAATTTAGATAAGATAGATGGAACAAAACTGTTCATACTTCACCAATTACCGCTCTTTTCTTTCTATCGGAATCTCATTAGGAGGCAGATAGCCAAAGATGCTGCAATATATAGGCTAAATATCCAAGAGAGGATGCGAAGACTCCTTGATACTATAGGAGATCTAAAAAGGAAATATAAAAAAGAGATATTGGAAGAATATATGAATGCGTTAGAAATAATGTCTCTTTTACAAGAAAAAAATAATCCAAATGTAATAATTTCAAAAAGAATGTTGGAAAAGAGTCAACAATTTTTTAAGAAAATTCTTTTTGATGGCATGATTCTCTCGGAGATAGAAACCCTCTATAGTTTATATCGCTTGCTAAAGAATTCGCAGGTTTTAATGAATCTATGCTTAATAGAAATACCTTGGGATGTCCTGAAGTTTCTTAAAACCACGAAATATTACAATAATGATATTCGAATTTCAAGAAATTTGCAACGGAATAATTTTTATCATTTAGAATACAATAGGCATTTACTCTTGAATTTTCTTCAATTTCTTGCAAAAGTTTATGCTTTGAAGCAGAATACGTATGTGAATCAAGAGATTTTTGAGATTTTATTTGGGGTTCTTGATAAACTCTTGACATCGTCCGCGATAGAGCAAATTGAACATATTCAGATTCACATTTTTCCAGATTGGGAAATACCAACCGAAAAAAAGATACAAGATTTTATCTTTACAGCATTTAAGAAAGATTGTACAAGGCATGCTAAGGAATATCTAATTCAATTGAAAAATTGGTTCTCACATCTTCTTGTAAAACATTTAGGAAGAAGAGAGCTATTATTAAATCATCCTAAGTTTATTCTCCAATTAATGACAGTAATTCTATTTCTCGCTTATCGAAATGCGTATTTCAAAAACCATCCTAAAGTGGATCGGGATGATGTAAAAGTTGCGTTCAATCAACTCTGTTATTTACTTCTCGACGCAAAATTTAGTTATTTAAAATAAAGAAAAGTTGAAAATATATCAAAAAAAGGATATTTTTGGGTGAATGAACTATTTTTGAGCTTTTAAAATAATTCGCGCATCTACCACAGCGCAACCTTTTCCTTTTTCGTAGACAATGATAGGATTTAAGTCCATTTGGTCGATTTCTGGGAAATCTAATGCCAGTTTCGATGTTTTTAAAAGGATATCTACAAGAGTATCAACATCAGCCTTAGGACGTCCTCGGAAGCCATTAAGAATGGGGTAGGCCTTAATTTCTTCAATCATTTCGCGAGCATCATATTCTGTAATCGGACAGACTCTGAAGGAAACATCTTTGTAGATTTCAACGAAAATCCCGCCTAATCCAAACATTAGAGCTGGACCAAATTGGGGATCTGTTGTCATACCAACAATAACTTCTGCAATACCCTCCGGAGCCATCTCTTGAATATTAATTCCAATAATCTTGGCATCAGATTTATATTCTTTCGCGTTTTTCATAATTTCCTCAAACGCTTGTTTTACTTCTTCATCGCTCTTTAAGTTTAATTTTATTCCACCCGCATCGGTTTTGTGAAGGATATCAGGAGAAACGATTTTAGCGACTACAGGATAGCCAATTTTTTGGGCAGCTTTCACAGCTTCTTCCGCGGAATCCACAATGAATTCTTTAAAGGTTCCAATACCATAAGCTTTAATGATCTCTTTGGATTCGTGTTCCATAAGTGCAGTTCGGTTCTCATCCAATGCGGTCTTTATAATTTTCTTCACAGTTTCGCTCATTTAAATTCAACTCGTTAAAGCAGTTGTAATTTAGTTGAAGTGAGAATAATGGTTAGACAATGATAAAATCTATTTAAAATATTTCCTAATAAAAATATCCAAAAGTATTTGGATGCTTCTTTACGAGCTATAACAAAAGTGCTGAGAACTTGAGAGCTAAAACAATGAGAATCCAACTATTCTAAAGTCAGATTGAGAGGGATATTTATGATTTTTCCATAAATTCACACTGTTATAAAACTCATGTGAGTTCTGAAAAATCTTCGCCGCCCAAGGCAATTCGGGAAACACTTTGATAGAGATCACTTATACCAATGTTGTTAATGCTAGAAATAGGCAGTAATTCCCCACTAATATTAAGAGTTTTTAGTGCTTGGATTAAGAGTGTATTTAGTTCTCGTCTTTCACCTTTCGCTTCGAGATTTAAAGCATTTTCTAACTTATCAAAATCGGTAGACCAAGTAATTATTTCGTCCGTCTCATCCTCTGACAATAAATCAATCTTAGATAGGATGTACTGCTGAGGAACGTGAAAACGAGTTTGTATCGATAACCCTAAATAGATAGCAGTAACGAATCCACTTGGACGTTTTGCAAGGTTTGGGTCAATGAGGTAGTTCATTACACTTTCTTGCCCGCCTAGAGCCGCGAGAATGAATATTCCAGAACTACGGAAGGCAAACAATTCCATTTGCCCTGGTGTATCCACAAGAATATGATTTGGACGTAGCTCATTGATTTCTTTTTTTATATCGTCAAGAAAATTGATAGTCAAATCAGTACTTGCAACTAATGCCCCATTAGGGCCAAGATTATATTGCACCATTACATCTTCGATTCTAATATAATCGCGGATATCAATATCAGGTTTATATGGTAGGCTCATTGCCCCAGGATCGAAGTTTATTGCGATTGCATATAATTCGGGTTGGTCATTAAGCCAATCACGGTAAATACCCGTTAAGGTAGATTTACCAGTACCAGCGCATCCGACGAAGAATTCTATTATAACCATATGGTTCACCTCGGTGATTCTATGATTTCGCCACGTCCAAGTTTCCTAATTTCATTTATGAAATAAGCTTTAGCATTTTCGAGTAATTCACGGGATGTATAGCCATCTTGTAAGGTAAAATGGACCTCTAACATTAATTTTCCCGTGTGTAACATAGGATGACTTTTTATCCAGATGCCTTTGAACTTATTGAAGGTTTCTTGAATGATTCCAGATATGGTAGGTTCAATGATATCTTTGATAAAAATGCGGGCATCAGGTGCCTTGATTTTCACTTTTTTCTTTATAATTGGGCGAATTGCTCGACGAAAAATTGCATGAAGCTCATTAGGAGGTCCTGGTAAACAAAAAATCAATTTACCATTATATTCGATTTGTACGCCAGGAGCAGCACCTGGAGGATTTTCTAATGGAATACTTCCTTCAGGAATTATAGCCATTTTTTTCCAAACCTCGGTAATCTTTTTAGCTTCAGTCCATCCTAGGCGTTTCGCGTATTCAAATTTTGCTTCAACCATTTCAAGAGCCTCTTTGCTTAAAAGAAGGGGTCGATTTAAAGCTTTTGCTACGGCTTCAAGGGTGATATCATCATAAGTCGCCCCTAAACCGCCGGTTATGATGATAATATCGTTGGGACGGTTTATTGCAGCACGAAGAGTCGAGCTGATGACCTCTTTATCATCAGGGATGACGGTGTATTGAATAACACGAGCGCCTAACTTAGTAATTTTCTTGATTAGCCATTCAACATTGGTATTTCTTATTTTCCCAATTAATAGTTCATTACCAGTGTTAATGATTTCCACATTCATAGGATCACGTCATCCAATAAAGCTATAAGTTATTTTTAGGAATAGGAAGTTCTGTATCGTGAGATATAGAATCATCTACTTTTTGTTCAAAGATTTTGGCGATAATTTCTATAGCAGGTTGGAATTCAGCGACGGAGCCAGACCATTCTACGAGGTTTTGCTCGAATTTTGTCTCGAATTGCTGTTTAAATTGAGCGAGTTTATAATGGTAGATCTGAAGATCTTCTTCTGCAAGGAGAGCAATGGTAGTATAGAGCCCATATTCAAAGAGAATTTTGATATCTTCGTGATCAATTACCTTAAGATGCCGTTTACTTCGGGTCATTTCTTTGACGAGGGAAATTATTCCAGAAACACCCCCTGAAACCAATTGCGGAGCCATCTGACTCTCAGCTTCCTTACGAAATGGATAATAAATACAACAGATCCCATGTTCATTCGTAATTACATACAAACTTATTATTTTTGTATGCCACTCGATTTCAGAGAAGGAAGGTAATCGCCAAAATGCAAGAGCGATTAATCCTAAGCCACTAATAACACAAAATAGCCCAATTGGCTGAATATTAAAGCCGACATTGAAAAGAAACCATTCTCGAATCCAATCCGTGTTAAAGCCATGTCCAAATCCGAAAATGATCTGTCCCAAAAACACAAGCACAAAATTTTGCCTTATACTTCCAATCGTCTTTCGGATAAGATAGCCAAGGAATACAAATCCAATTAAGAATATCAGGGGGATCATACCATATAAAATATTTTTTGCAGTAGGGATATCAACAAAGAAAATAGATAGGAGAGTTCCAACCGATAAAATAGTAAATAAATAATGGGTATTTTTCGGAATTATGATTTCGGCAAGGTAAATAAAAAAAACCATTCCTAAAAGGGAGATTCCAACACCTGCGAGGTAGAGATAATCATTTGTAGGAAGATGGAAATCGTAAATGATGAGGATTATTCGACCGATTCCAAGACATGCGAAATAAAAACTTAAAATCGAAACAATATCAAATTTACGCTCTCGTTCCCTGCGACGCCACCCAAAAATAAAAAACAGAGCTAACTCAAGCTCTATTGTGACTTCCACGAAAAATAGACCTAAGATAAAATCTTGAAGATCCATATTATAGGAAAATGGTAAAAAATAGATAAATATACCTAAAATTAATCAATAATGAAGTTATTCATGATAATTAAGTTTTTCAAATATTTTTTGATTTTGCACATGTTTGCTGTTGGACTTTTAGAGAGTTAAGGAGAAAAATGTTACAATGAGCCCATTAACCCCAGAAGAGGTAAGAGCACAGATCCCAATAATGCAAAAATATATTTACTTGGATAATGCAGCGACAACACCCGTTCCACTCCCTGTATTTGAAGCTGTAAAAGAATATATTTATGAATACCCCGCAAATGTTGAGCGAGGAGCATATAGCATTGCAGCAATTGCCAGTGAGAAAGTTGATGAAGCAAGAGAAAATATTGCAAATCTACTCCTCAATTGTAATCCATCAGAATTTATTTTTACCCGTAATGAAACCCAGGGAGGAAATTTTGTTGCGCATACGCTCCTACAGCCACTTTTAAATCGAGCTGAGGGAAACTTTAGTGAAGTGGAACCTATTGTTAAGTGGGAGCCGCATGATGAGATAATAACCACAGTTATCGAGCATCATTCTAATATGTTACCCTGGATGCGATTGGCAAGGCAAGTAAAAGCGGACTATAAAGTCATTATGCCCGAAAAAGATGGGATCTTAAGACCTAAAGATTTTACACCAGTAATCTCTGAAAAAACTAAACTTGTGGCGTTTCAACATGCATCTAATGTCTTGGGAACAGTCCATCCCGTCAAAGAAATTATTCGCCAAATCAGAGAGATTAATCCTCATACACTTATTTTCATTGATGGCTCACAGGCACCTGGGCATATACGAGTAGATGTTAAGGCACTTGACTGTGATTTTTATGCCTTTTCGGGACATAAGGGACCACTTTCTATGCCTGGGACAGGAGGATTGTATATCCGAAAGGAATTAATTAGCCAACTAGATCCAGAGGAAATCGGAGGTGGAATTATTGCAGATGTCACAAAATTCGATTACAAATTACGTTCTGATAGTTATGGGAAGAGATGGGATGCTGGAACGCCTAATATTGTGGGATACTTAGCCCTGGGCCGGGCAGCTGTGTATGTGGCTAAAGAGATTGGATTAAAGAATATTGAAGAACAGGAATTAAAATTGATGAAGTTATTACTCGAAGAAATTCAAGATATAAAGAATTTAGAATTCTATGGACCACGAACTCTTGAAAATAGAGGGGGCGTTCTTACCTTTAACATTAAAGGTTGGACATCTCATGAGTTGTCTCTAGCTTTAGATGATAATTGGAGCATTTTAACGCGAGGAGGACATCATTGTGCCATTCCCGCGATGCGTTGGTTAGGTATTCATGATGAATACGGAGGAAATACTCGCGTTAGCTTCCATTATTACAACCTAGAGAGTGATATTGAGAAACTTATCGAAGCTCTAAAAGTATTAAGTGAATGAAAATGAATTCTCCATCTGATTGTTTTATAAAAGAGTTAGGACCAATATATGGATATCTCCCATATTTCCGTTCGAATAAAGTGAAACAGATTACCACTCAAAACAATCAATCCTTTAAAATAGGGCGGTTCACAATTAATAAAAAGAAGGAACATAGGGATTTTGTGATAATTCCGCCTCATTCAACCTATACCTTTCCAGAAATCGAAGGACCTGCTTGTATAAGCACAATTTGGAGTACAATTGGTCCATCTTTGGGACACATATATAATATTGGTTTATGGGTTTTGGACTTGTTGATCTTTTACGATAAATTGAGCTCTCTTAAGGAAGCTTGGATCAAGATCTATTTCGATGGAGAAAAGACCCCTAGTGTCTGCGCCCCTTATGGAATGTTTTTCGGTGGCAATGCATTTGGTGAATATACACCTTTTCATTCAAAATTTCTTGGAATGACCAGCGGCGGATACGTCTGTCTGTTTCCAATGCCCTTCGCAGAATCCTGCCGTATCGAAATTGTGAATACGGGAAAAAAATATATTGCACCTCTTTATGGCGCAATTACTTACAACACATTTGAAAAAGTAGATGAAAATATTGGGTATTTTCACGCTAAATATCGGCAGGAAAAACATCCAGAAAAAGGTAAGCCCTATATTATTTTCCAAGGAACCGGAAAGGGACAGTATATTGGATGTAATGTCAGTATTCGTGGGCATAAACGATTCCGAATTCCAATTTTTCAACCGAGTTTCTTTTTCTTGGAAGGAGATTGCAACATTTACGTGGATGGAGAAGAGACCCCTTCGCTCTCCTATACAGGGACCGAAGACTATTTTATGGGAGGGTGGTACTTCACAAAGGGGAAATTCTGCACCCCAACCCATGGAGTAACACTCAAAAGCAATAAATGGATTGATTGGCTACCAGTTGGACGGGGGAAAATTGCGATGTACCGATTTCATTATCCAGATGCAATTGCTTTTAATCAATCTTGCCAAGTTGCGTTAAATCACGGAGAATTCAATCAAGTTGATGCACACTACCAGAGTGTGGCATACTGGTATCAACGAGAGCCTCATGATGATTTCTTTGAGAAAAATGGAGGAGGTCCTTAATTGCCAATGCCCTATTATCTGAAGGAATTAGGTCCAGACTACGGGAATGTCCCTATATTGAGAGATCCTGGGATAGTAAAGCAAGTTACGACCCAAGAGGTGCGAGATGGACGCCATTGGGATTTTGTTCAGATTCCTGGTGGCGAAGCATGGAGCTTTCCTGAAATCGAAGGACCTGCCTGCATTAGTACAATTTGGATAACTATGTCTCCTTTTCGAGCGAAATCATGGAAGAATCTCTGGGCAACAGGAAATTTCATTTTAGATTTTATTGAATACCAAAGGATGACCTCCCTTCGTGAAGTGTGGATCAAGATTTATTTTGATGGTGAATCCAGCCCGAGCGTCTATGCACCCATTGGGAATTTTTTTGGGGTAGGCTTTGCCGAATATCGACACTATCATTCACAATTCTTAGCAATGACTAGTGGAGGCTATGTCTGTACCTTTCCCATGCCTTTCTTGAAATCTTGCCGCATTGTCATCGAAAATACCAATCCAAAAAAGTTCTTGAATAATTTTTATGGCGCAGTAACGTACAATCTCCTAGAAGATGTGGAGGAAGATGTGGGATACTTCCATGCACGATATCGCCGAGAACGCCACACCAAAAAGGGAATACCTTATACAATTCTGCAAGCGACAGGTCAAGGGCATTATGTAGGCGTCAATTTAAGTATGAAAGCCAATAAACGACGCCAATCACTACTTAATCTATTTTTTCTAGAAGGAGATTGCAATATCTATATTGATGATGATAAGACGCCAGCGCTCTCTTATACAGGCACCGAAGATTATTTTCAGTCCGCCTGGTACTACGTAAAGGGGGAATATAGTGCGCCCACCCACGGCTGTACCATTCGAAGTAGTTTTGCCAATATATTCTGGGGGAAATGCCGCGTCTCTACATATCGCTTTCACTTTCCAGACGTTATCAGCTTTCAACGAAACATTAAAGTGGCAATCAACCACGGAGAATTTAACGAAGCTGATGCCGACTATCAGAGCGTCGCTTACTGGTACCAACGTGAGCCTCACGATGATTTCTTCGATAAAACTGAAGGAGGGACACCATAACTATGGTAACTACGCACTCAATTGTAAAACGGTTAGGATATGAATACGGATACCTTCCAGTCCTCCGGCATAGTAAAGTCCACCAGATAACCACACAGCATGAAAACAAGGGAACGCACCAAGATTTTGTTCAATTAGACCCAAACTCATCTTTCCAGTTCCCTGAGATTAAAGGACCTGCAGTCATCTCCAACATGTGGTTTACGATTGCACCATTCTACAGAAAAGGAAAGCTTGGAGTTCTAAAAACACTTTGGAGAGCCCTCCGATATAAAAAATTAGATTCTCTTAGCCAAGTATTTATTAAAATTTACTTTGACAATGAAACATCGCCGAGTGTAAAAGCCCCTTTTGGTGATTTCTTCGGGTTAAATTTCGGAACATATCAACATCACTACTCAAAATATATAGGCATGACATGTGGTGGATATGTCTGTACCTTTCCCATGCCTTTCAAACAAAAGTGTCGAATCGAAATTGAAAACACTAATACAAAATACCCTGTAACCCATTTCTATGGAGCCATTACATACACGACCCTGCCTCAATGGGATAACAACCTAGGATATTTTCACGCCCGTTATCGAAAAGAACGAACTAAAGAAGGACTTCCCTACACCGTGATTCAAGCTACGGGAAAAGGCCATTACATCGGATGTAATCTCAGTATTGTCAATGCTAGCCGGTTTAAACAGCTCATAAATCGCTTTTACCTGGAGGGAGATGGAAATGTATATGTGGATGGCGAGGAAACTCCGTCGCTCTCCTATACAGGAACGGAGGATTACTTCATGGGAGGTTGGTATTACATCAAAGGAAAATTTTGGACCCCTACCCATGGTATGACATCAAAAGGATTTACATACAAGATAATTCGAAAAGCTAAAACCTGCCAGTATCGATTCCATTTCCCCGATGCCATCAATTTCCAGAAGTCAATTAAATTCACAATTAACCATGGTGAGAAAAATCAGGTCCCAACCATCAATCAAAGCGTGGCATATTGGTACCAAACGGAACCCCATAACGATTTCTTTGATTTGCATGAGGAAATTGTGTAGTTAATTAGATATATAGGAATTCTAGTTCTCTTTATACAGGGTTTTCCGTGGCATATCTCTGGGTCAATAGAAATTCTACTTTCTTCGGGTATTATTTTATCTCACCTTTCCTTTTGAGATCACTTTTGAATTTTCCAATAAATTTAATCAATTCATCTTATGAAAGTAATTGATCTGTATTGAAAAATATTTATGAATTATCTCGAGAAATATATCAAATGAAGAAAATGTCAGTATTAACAGCTTTTATTTACAAAGAAGAAGACATGTATATTGCAGAGTGTCTGCAGGTAGGGACTGTTAGTCAAGGAAAAACAATAGAAGAAGCGCTCGAGAATTTAAAAGAAGCAACAGAATTATATATAGAGGAGTTTCATATCGCTACTGATATACATCCAATTATAATTACCTTTGAGGTTTCAACAAAAGGGGAAGATAAGACTGCCAAAGTCTAAACCTGTCTCTGGTGAGAAGGTAGTCAAAATCCTTTGTAATGAATTCGGTTTTTCA
>Ga0180301_10004728_pt1 | contig 10503 bp, 9 predicted proteins | sample GuaBasSediGuay16_FD_121797 | JGI IMG/M metagenome (GOLD analysis project Ga0180301, IMG submission 121797) | Subseafloor sediment microbial communities from Guaymas Basin, Gulf of California, Mexico - Guay16, Core 4569-2, 12-15 cm | ecosystem: Environmental > Aquatic > Marine > Hydrothermal... | reverse complement strand
CAGCCCTAAAGACTGTTTTTCTATGTACAGCTTGTCATATTTAATTTTGTGGCTGGGCTTTAAGTCATAGAAACTCCTTATTTGGGCAAGGCCAGTAAGGCCGGGTTTAACCGCTAATCTTATACCGCACAAAGCCTTATGTAACTTAACAAAATGAGGTCTTTCTGGGCGAGGCCCAACGAGACTCATATCACCTTTTAATACGTTGTAAAGCTGAGGTAATTCATCTAACCTTATTTTTCTAAGTATTCTGCCAACCTTTGTAATTCGATAATCATTTTGAGAAGCCCAAACAGGGCCTGTTCTCTTCTCTGCATCCTTTACCATAGTTCTGAATTTATAAAGAATAAAAATTTTCCCGTCTTTGCCTACTCTCTTCTGTTTATAAAATACAGGGCCTGAACTATCAAGTTTTATAAGCAAACCTACCAATAAAATAAAAGGGGAAAAAATAAATAAGGCAAATAAAGAGAGTAAAACATCAAGTATTCTTATAATTTTCTCCTCTAAGTGATTGCTATTACCAAGATGGCAGGATAAATTATAACCTTTGCCTTGGGTAATCTTCTCCTGTAAGTATTTCTCGTATAATTTGGGGTTTACGGAAACTTTAAGATTATATCCCGTAGCTAAATTAAGTAAAATATATAAATCCTTAAGATTTATATCCCGGGTTATTACTACTTTATCGGGTTTCTTTCTCTGCATTTCATCTAAAGAATCTCTAAAATTACTTTTATCCACAAACAATACTTCTTCTCCTAATTTCCCTTTCTTCTTATACCAGAGAAGCCTTATCGCAGAAAGAAAGATGCTATTTATTAAAAAAGATAAAAAAACAATACTGGAGGGAAAACTTCCCAGCTTTGTGCGAAAGACATAAAGAATAGCCAAAAATCCAAAAGTTGCTTCCCCTGCGGCTATAAATACATTTTTAAATACCTCTATTCCTGAAATAAATCTTTCCCGGTAACTGTGGTTTAAGAACAGCCCCAAAATATAAAGAGCTATAATTAAAGGAATAAAGAGAAGGTGTTTTAAAAAGATAGGTGTAAGAAGTTTATCAAATCTTGCCAGATAGGCTAAAAGAATGCCTGATGCTGTCAGTAATATGTCAATTAGAATGAGGAAAGGTTTCTGAAAAACCCTCAAAAATTTATCAAAAGCCTCTTCTTCAATCTCTGCAATCATATATTAATCTCCGTAGTCAAAAAACTCTGATGCCTTTTAAGATTTTCCGGAGCCCTTACATTTTCACCTGGCAAAAATTTTATTTTTACTTTCTCTGAGATATTCCAGAAAGAAAGCAAGAAAAATCATAGAGAATAAGCCCAAAATTAGAGAAATTAGAATGTTTAACTTCTTTTTTGGTTTGACAGGATGTAATGAGACCCGTGGTTCCTGAATAACTTTTATGCCGCTTATTAATTCTTTTTCTCTATTCAGCAAATTTATCTGAATATTGATATCGTCAATATCCTTTCTTAATTTTTCAATTTTATTCTCTGCCTCTTTTTCCCTCCTGCCGAGGTTATAGAGCTGGTCGTTTAACTGGTTAAAATAGGCAATATTTTGTTGAATTGTATTAGAATAAAGAAGGAGAAAAAGTTCTTTATTTAAATTTTCTTTTTTCAAAATTTCATTCTCTCTCCGAACAATCTCCCTTGTATTTTCCCTTACCTTTTCCGCCTCTTTTAATAATTCTTCTTTTCTCTGTTTGGTGTTTTCACAGGCTGCCTTAAGCAGTTTTATCTCCTCTTCCAATTCCTTAATTCTGTTCCTCTGCATTTTAATTTGTTTATCATCATTATTTCTTTTATTTTCAACTATTTTTCTATAATCATCCCCCAAGAATTCAAGTAGTTTCTCTGTAGCTTTAATTCCTGTGTTTATATCCTTCTCTTTCCACTGAGAAGTAATCTTTATTGCCTTAGCTTCTCTGCCTACTGTGGCTTTAAATTTTATTTCAACTTTAGGGCCTAAATGCAAGACTTTTTGTATCTCTCTATTATAAGCGACCTTGTTTATCTTCTCCTTTATATTTACAGGAGAATCAACATACATAAAACTACCTTCTTTATTAAAACCAATTATCCCTGGTTCAATAACTGAAGAAACCTCATAAATTTTTGGCATTAAAAAAGTTACTATACCTGCCGCAAATCCACAAATTAGCGTTCCAAAGATAATTAATCTTTTCCTCCTCCAGATAATACGCAGATAATCAGCAAGGTCTATTTCATCCTCAGGGTAAGAATAATTCTTTACTTCCGCTGCCTCGGGAAATTTTTTCTTCTCCACTTTTCCCTCCTGATTTAGGTTTCCATAGTAAAATTTTTTTAATTATACCATACCGTTCGGCAGCATCACAGAAAAATGTGAAAACCTATACTGTCTCAGCTCTCTCTATCCTTAAGGGCCTGTATGGGGTTAAATACCATAATAATTTCAAAAATCAAGACCTGACCCCTAGTTCCCAAAATAAATTTGAGGAATTTTATTTTGGATTTCATAATAAGACCTAAAGTTTCTCTTTCAAATAATCCTTAACATAATGAAAAAACTCAGGCAATTTACTCCTTTCATTAACAGATACAAATGGACGCATATCTAAAACAAACTCCTTTTCTGAGAATTTTTTAAATTTTTTCCGAATTTTATCTCTGGTAATACCTTCTAAGTGATAATATTTTAGTTTTTCTTTTACTAAATCTTTATCCAATCGCGCTCCCTGGGTTATAAGATACCATAAATCATACAAATCTCTTCCTCTTTTCCTTGTCAGTATGGCTCTAATTTTTTCAGCAAAAATCTCATCTTTGGAAAGATGATAAACATAAGAGGTAAAAAGCAGAGGATAATCGGTTTCAATAATTGATTTTTGAGGGTCTAAAACCTTTTCTCTAAAAGAAAAATCTAAATTAACAAAGGTCTCATAAGGCAAAACTGCGGGCAAACCTGTAAGCAAAAATCTCTTTCCGGCAATGGTTTTTCTTTCTTTAAATTTAACTGGTTCTTTTTTTGATAAATCTTCAAATACCTGCCGGATGAAATCTAAAAAATCCTTTTCTTCCATTTCTACTGTAAAATCCAAATCCTCTGAAAAACGGAGGGCTTTATAGATTAAATGTAAAGCGGTGCCGCCCTTAAAAAAAATATCTTTGCTTTGTTTCTTGGAATACAGCTCGCTTAAAAAGAGCAATTGAAGATATTCCCTGAAAATTACTGTTTCGTTAATCTTGTTTTTCTTTGCTATAAGATGTATTTGCCCTTTAGTTATCATATATGGAGGTATTTTTTTAGCAGTTTAACAGCGCTTTTAAATTGCCTTGTTTTGGGATATTTGCTTAAATATTCTTTTAATCTTGAAACTTTTATCCTGCTTAAATCATACTCATCTAAACTTATGCTTTTATACCCCTTACTCATAAGATATACCTGGTCAAGAAGGGCTTTTTCCGGCAAGGCAATAAGAAAATTTTCTTTTTTTTCATAACCCCAAAATAACTCCTTTTTTATGTGTGTATAAACAAAAATCTTATCCTGAAAAACTTTTTTTACGGATTTTCTGGCAGTGGCGCTGGAAATCTCATAGGGAAACTGAGATAAAATTCCATAAAAATTTAAAGCGCTCTCAAACGAAACATATGAAGGTTGATAAATAAAATCAGCCAGAGCAAAATCGCCAGCTTCCCTTCCTTTTAAAAGATATTTATCTTTCTCTATTTTTAACAATACCCCCGCTTTCATTAATTTTTTAACTATGCTGAATAAAGTGCTTTCTCTATTTATTTCTAAAATATCTCTTAAAGTTTTTAAAGTAAAAAACGAAAAACCGGAATCATAAACTTTTTTTGTAATACCGGCTAAATTATATCTTTCCATATACTCTATATTTTATAGAGTTTAAAGAAACTTGTCAAGTAGGTTAGACACAAAATAAATTCGAGGAATTTTATTTTGGATTTTATTATTTATTTCTTTACTTCTTCTTTAATTTCTCAACTTGTTCTTTAATCCAGGCATAGGTCTTTTCCATTCCTTTTCTTAAAGGATAATCAGGGGCCCAACCAAGTTTCTCTTTTATCAAGGTATTATCTGAACATCTTCCTCTAACTCCCAATGCCTTAATATCTGGTCTATTCTTTATTTTTATTTTTTTACCGGCAATATCAGCAACCATTTCTGCTAAACTATTGATTGAAATTCTTTCGTCTGAGCCAATGTTTACTGGCCCAGTAAAATCAGAGTCCATCAATCTTCTTATCCCCTCCAAGCACTCATCAATATAAAGAAATGTCCTTACCTGTTTTCCGTCTCCCCAAATCTCAATCTCGTCTCCGTCTTTGGCTAAAGCCACTTTTCTGCAAATTGCTGCTGGCGATTTTTCTCTTCCATCATTCCAGCTACCTTCAGGACCATAGATATTATGGAATCTTGCTATTCTAATATCCATTCCGTAATTTCGATGAAAATTCAAATATAGTCTCTCACTGAAAATCTTCTCCCAGCCGTATTCTGAATCAGGATGAGCAGGATAAGCAAATTCTTCCTTTAAACAAGGGCTATCTACTTCAGCCTGTCTTTCTTGGGGATAAATACATGCAGAGGAAGAGTAAAATATTTTTTTAATATTTCTTTTATAACATGCTTCTAAAACATTTAGATTAATCAAAGCAGAATTGTGCATAATATCAGCATCATTATCACCAGTAAAAACATAACCGGCTCCTCCCATATCAGCAGCCAATTGATAAACCTCATCAAAAGGCATATCAATTACTCTTCTTACCACTGACTGCTCTCTTAAATCTCCGATAACAAAATCATCTGCTTGTGTGGGAGAAAATTGAGGATACTTTAAATCTACCCCTCTAACCCAATAACCCTCTTTCTTCAATCGCTTTACCAAATGACTACCAATAAATCCACCAGCTCCTGCTACTAAAGCTTTCTTTTTCATAAATCCTCCTCTCTTAATAAATCTGTCAAGATTTATTTCTTCTTTTGTTCAATATTAATACTCTTATTGAAATATTGAAAGACCTTTGATAGTGGTTTTAACACAACAGTAATAGGGTTAGGTTTCAAACCGTCTATTTTCCGTGCCTTGTAGCATTCAATATTTGCTTTAATAATGTTCACTAAGGTCCTGTTACTTTTCCCTCCTGTCCTCATCTTTACCAGAACTTTCGGGATATAGCAAGAGCTAACTTTATATTTTTCTAAAAGCCTTAGCATCAATTCATAATCAGCAGCAATGGGAAAATCTAAATTAAAATAACCATATTTTTCATAAACCCACTTTTTAACAAAAAATGTTGGATGAGGCGGCATCCATCCTTTTCTAAATTTACCAGGCTCATATTCAGAAGATTTCCAATATCTTATAATTTTATTTGTATCTTTTGCGTCTACATAAACTAAATCTCCCCAGCAACAATCAGCATTACTTTCCTCCATTGTCTTAACCACTTCTTCAATCACATTATCACTTGCATAAATATCGTCAGAATTTAAAATCCCAATTATCTCTCCCTTAGCCATTCTTATTCCCTTATTCATCCCATCATAAATCCCTTTATCTTTTTCTGAAATAAATTTTGAAAATTTATCTTTATATTTATTAATAATTTCTAATGTACCATCCGTTGAACCTCCATCAACAATGAGATACTCAATATTCCGATAACTTTGACCCAAAACACTTTTTATAGCAAACTCTATTGTATCTTTTCTGTTTAAAACAACAGTTATTATGGAAACTAAAGGACTATTTTTCATCATATTTATCCCAGAACTTCTTTATACAATTTAATATATCGCTCTTGAAATTTCCTAATCGAATAATTGTCTAAAACACGTTTCCGGCAACTTAGGCTAAACGTCCTTCGCATTTTCTCATTATTAATTACTTTTTCCAGCGCTTTACCAAGAGCCTTGGCATCTTTGGGTTCAACCAAAATTCCACAGTTCTCTGTAACTTGTTCAGGAATGCCTCCTACTTTAAACCCTACTACAGGAGTTCCGCAAGCCATAGATTCCAACACGGTGGTTGGAAAGTTATCCGCCAGCGAGGTGATGCAATAGAGGTCTGCAGCGCTGTAAATCTTTGCCATGTCCTCAGCTTCCTTTACATACCCAACTTGTCGCACTTCAACGCCTTGTGGAACCCATTTAGCAAAATCAACCGTCCCACCTACTACCAGAGCCATCCAGTTATTAGACTGCACATACTTAAGTGCTTCAAAGAAATACTCGATGCCTTTCAGTTTTATAGATGGCTTGGCTGCTGCAAAAAGGATGATCTTTCGGTTCTCAGAAAGACCCAGTTCCTTTCTGGCTTGGAGGCGATCTACCGGATGGAAGACTGTTGTGTCAATGCCGTGTGGAATTACCTCAGCACGAAGCCGTCCATCACAAACTTCGGCCACCAAGTCTGCTGACCACCTGGAAGGCGTGATAATCACTGGCTTCCAAACCTCTCCTAACAGTTTTCGTTTTCTATGCCACATCCAGGCCGAGCTGTCAAAGTATGTCTTGGGATACTCTCGCGGGTATGGACACTTACCGCAACCCGTTTTCCAGCGCTCGCAGTCGAGAAAATGTGCGCATCTGCCGCTTAATGGCCAGGCATCGTGCAAGGTCCAGACTACTGGGACACCCAGTTTATCTACAGCTTTGGCAATGCTCAGGTCAAGATAGTAGCCGTGGATGTTGTGAAAGTGAATGATATCTGGTTTCCACTCTTGGATCAAACGGACCAATCGCTTAGTGGAAAGCCGTGTCCCGTATCCCTGCAATCCAGTTAAGCGGGTTAGGACAATATGCAGGTAAACCTCGGGCTGAAGCGCAAAGCGGACGGCTCGGGGCTCTTTTGCTTTAGGCCCCCTGCCGTAGGCAAACAAGCTCTCCCAGCCGTCCAGGTGGTTCAATTCCCGATGGAGCGTTTGAGCAATGCCCGCTGCTCCACCTCTTTTATACACTGTATTGACGATTAGGACTCGCATCCTCGAATCCCTTGAAACTTATCCAAAATTCATCTTGGCCACGTAGTTTACCGCGTCTACGAAGGCTTGGGCATACCTTTCCGGGGTGAACTGTTTGATAGAACAGATAACTTTTTCTCGTGAGAAACCAGGTTCCGAAACAATGTCAAGCGCTTTCTCAATAGCCAGACGTAACTCTCCTATGTTCGTGGGATCGACGACCAGTCCATTTTCACCTGGTTTGATCAAGTCCCAAGTTGCCCCAGCATACCTCGAAGCGATAGTAAACAAACCACTTGCAAGTGCCTCACTCACCACAATTGCATAGGGCTCTCGGAGGGAAGGTAACACAAAGATATCCGCTAAAGCATAAAATTTCGTCAGCGCTTCTTTCTCGTGAAAGCCAACCAGATGAACTCGATTCTGTAGATTCTTTTTCCTTGTTCGTTTCTCAATCTCCCTGTGTAATGGACCACTTCCGATTATAATCAAAGTCCATGGTTTCGATTTTAAGTCACTTAAAGCCTGGAACAACTGCAAGATTCCCTTCCTTGGGATCAGTTGTCCAACAAAGAGTAACACGGGAGGAGAAAATTTTTTCTTTTCCTCATGGAAATGGTGACTCTTTCTATATTCAACGGTGGCTTTTTTAAAAAATTCCACATCGCCGACATTACAGCCGATAAAAACTGACTCTTTATCCACTCCAAATCGCTCCAAGAAATCTGCGGCTCTTGTTCCATACATTACATAGGCATCCGCTTGCTTAATGAAAAAGGTCCGCAAGGATCTCCGGATAAAATCCGCTCCTTTCACGCACTCTGGAGTGGTGCTCGTCCACAGTATAAGCCTCTTTTTGAAAATCTTGCAATAGAGGAGACCAACCCAATAGGTAGAAGTGGAATAACCTCCGGTGATAATTACGTCGGGATTTTCTTTTCTCAAAAACTTCCATATACCTGGATTAATGTGGATGGGAAATTCATATCTCCATAAGAAGTAATGCCACCCCTGGAGTACCACATGCTCAATTTTTAACTCTTCTTTCCTGACCTTCCACTGCCTGTTGGATTCCCTTTCTGCCAAGAACACAACTTTAAAATCGTATCCCCTCTCTCGCAGGAACCATCCTAGTGTATTAAAAAGAGGTACCCGATAGGGTGAGAGGATGTTTGTTAATAAGATCACTTTTTTCATCATTTCTGCACTACTATATACCCTCTGATGAGAAGTCTTCGCAAGAAACTATCTTTAGGCTTTACAACCTTAAAGCCGTTGGCTTTATAGAATAGTAGCACAGCGTGTGAGTCGATACTGTTACAGGCATCAGCATCACTGACTTCTGGCAGGTTATAATTTGGCTTTATCTGCTTGTAATCAAACTCCCATCTCCTCATCACAAACAGTATCTCCCGAATAATGCGTTTTGGTATTATCCTTAAAGAACGAACAGGGAGCGATTCTAAAATTGGAAGTAGTAATTTCAAAATACGATGACAAAATGACAACTCAGAATATCGTTTTATTTTTAAACCCAAAGGGCGCCATAGAGGCACATTCCATGCATCTTGATGAACTGCTACACCTCCAGGACGAAGTACTCTTACTACCTCTTGAAGAACTCGTTCTGGTTCGGGAATATGTTCAAGCACTGCTATGGTTAAAACAGCATCTATCGAGTTATCTCGGAAAGGTAGTAAGGTAATATCGGCTTGAACTCGTTTACCTTTACCTTTTCCCTTCTCGAGAGCCTTCTGGGAAATATCCACGCCAATATAATCACGACCGAGATGATCCTGAGGGGATGCTCCACAACCCAGCTCTAAGACCATTCTCTTCTTCAACAATTCGACTAACCATGGATTATTTATTTTTCTATAAAAGGATGTAGAATGTACACGTTCCACATATTTGGCATCTTCATAAAATTTGCGTCTTTTATCTTCTTTTTCTATAGTTTGTATAATAAAACTTTTGTGTTGTTCAGCCGCACTTTTCCACGTACCTGTTTTTTTGTAACATAGAGCAATGGCCTTCAGTGTCTTAAGACGAAATTTGGCATCACTTATAAGCCGTTCTATAACATTAGCTATATCTTGTGCATCGCCTGGACGGATAAAAATTACCTCCCCTCTTGTAAATTGTCTTTGAATTCCTTCCAAGGCAGAAGCAATTACTGGTGTTCCATGAAGGAGCGCTTCATTGATCACTCTCGGCACCCCTTCAGGATAAGTAGAAGGAACAACTACTAACATGTCTGCCTCAGCATAGAGCCAACTCAGCAGGCTTTTATCATCTACAAAGCCAAGGAACTTGACCATATCGGTTATATCCAAATCATGACACATCTTTTTAATCTCCCCTTCTTTTGACCCAGTGCCTACGATGGTTAATAGCAACTGCTTATTACGCAAGCGCCTGCACAGTTCAGAGAAGGCTTGAAGCAGCACTTCAACGCCCTTCCCTTCCACCAGCTTACCCACATACAAGATGCGAATCAAGTTGCCGGAACATGGCTCTTTAGTTCTTTTGTATAAGACTGTGTTCAATCCAATGGGCACTGTTTCAATCACATTACGGTTCAGCTGCTTTGCTCGTTCGAAGTTGAGCTTGCCCCGAACGACTACACCATCGGCAAGCCGGATAGGTAGCTCGTGTGCAAGTTTGTATAAATAGCTATAAACCCAACCCCGAGTTTTACGAGACCTTTCACTGTGCTGGACGTAATCATTGGCCACATATACGAAAAACCCTTTAGCTCTCCTACGCAAAGCGAGCACCACAGGAACAAGCCAGACATTTGGCAAATAGAGGAAGATCACCGTTTGCCTATCAATTAGGTGCTGCAACTTAAAATAATCAGCCAGCCATCCCCATGCTTTAGCTTTAAGTATGCATGGAACAACTTTGTTTTCATCTATTATTGTCCGAGTATGTGGCTTCTCTTTAGAAAGCGTTGTAGCCCATATGACCTTGCTGAACCACTGCGAGAACTCCTGGACATAATCCACCACCAGTCCTTTTGCAGTTAGCTTCTCAGTATTATCCTGCTGGAAAACGGTTGCCCCAATCAGTAATAATTTTAGCTTGTTTATCATGATGCTTTTGAAATATATCTCAGCTGAATCGTAGCCGCCACACAGGCGAAGTAAATCCAAACCGCTATCCAGTGAATTATAGAATGAAAGAAATTATGGACCCAAAAGCCAACCAAGCCTGCAAGCAATCCTGCACCGATTACCTTCCATTCTGTATTCTTAACCTTATAAACAAACCTCCAAAGCCCCCTTACAGGCCTTAGAGCAAGTAGAACTATGCCTATAAACCCCAGCCATCCAAATCCGGTCAGATAAACCAGAAAAACATTATGAACGCTTTTTCTTCCAATCCCAAACGATTCTCCTATCAAGTACTTGGTTTCTGCTCCGTAACCTAAAGGGTTTTGAAAAGCAAGAGCAAGGGCCCTCTGCCATATGAGCAATCTATTCTGCTCCGGCCTTCCCATTTCTAATTG
>Ga0180301_10004727_pt1 | contig 10503 bp, 8 predicted proteins | sample GuaBasSediGuay16_FD_121797 | JGI IMG/M metagenome (GOLD analysis project Ga0180301, IMG submission 121797) | Subseafloor sediment microbial communities from Guaymas Basin, Gulf of California, Mexico - Guay16, Core 4569-2, 12-15 cm | ecosystem: Environmental > Aquatic > Marine > Hydrothermal... | reverse complement strand
GGTAGATACTAACCCTAAAAAAATAAAAGAGCTTTTAGAAAGGGCAATCAAGAAAATTTATCCTTCAAAGAAAGCTTTAGAGAAACTTTTAAAATCGGGGAGGAGGTTGAGAGTTTATTATGGGGTTGACCCAACTGCTCCTCATTTGCATCTTGACCATGGAACCAACCTTCTTATTTTAAGAAGATTTCAAGATTTAGGACATCAGGTAATTTTTTTAATTGGTGATTTTACTGCTCAAATTGGTGATCCTTCAGGCCGGCTTTCCCCAAGAGTCCAACTTTCAGAAAAAGAGGTCCTTAGAAATTGTAAGAATTATAAAAAGCAAGCTGGTAAAATTTTAGATTTTCAATCGAAAAAGAATCCGGCAAAAGTTGTTTACAACAGCAAATGGTTAAAAAAGATGAACCTTCAAAAAATGCTCAAGTTACTGAGTAAAATGACTCACAGTAGAATAATTGCTCGGGATATGTTTCAGCGAAGGATTGAACAGGGGAAGGAAATTTATCTTAATGAGTTTATTTACCCATTGCTCCAAGGTTATGATTCAGTAGTTTTAGATGTTGATGTTGAGGTAGGAGGATCAGACCAAATTTTTAATATGTTGGTGGGTAGAGATTTGATGAGGATTTATCGCAAAAAGGAAAAATTTGTGATGGCTAAAGAATTATTAGCCGAACCAAAAACAGGCAAGATTTTGATGTCAAAAAGTGAGGGAAGGTATATTGCTTTAGATGAAACTCCTAATCAAATGTATGGGAAAATAATGGCTTTGCCAGATGAGGTAATTGGGAAAGGCTTGGAGCATTGGACAATGGTGCCTTTCAGCCAAGTGAAAAAAATTGCTCAGCAATTAGAAAAAGGAAAGATAAATCCTCAAGATTCTAAAGCTTTTTTGGCAAGAGAGGTGGTAAAATTGTATTACGGAGTTAAAGCTAGTGAAAAGGCGGAAGAGGAGTTTAAAAGAGTATTTAAAGAGAAAAAACTTCCCTCAAAGATTCCGGTTTTTAAAACCTCAAAAAAAGAAATAGAAATTTTAGATTTGCTTTGTCAAACAGGATTGAGCACTTCAAGAAGCCAAGCTAAAAGATTGATTTTGCAGGGGGGAGTGAAGATTAATGGCAAAATAAAAACTAATTGGAAAGAAAGAATAAAGGTTAAAAAAGGAATGATAGTTCAGGTTGGAAAAAGAAAATTTATAAAAATTAGTTGCTAAATAGCCAAGTGATATGAAAAGAACCCTTGCAATTGAGACAACCAAATACATTGGGAAAGAAGTAAGGGTGTGTGGATGGGTGAACTCGCGAAGAGATCATGGAAAAATTATTTTTATTGATTTGAGGGATAAAAGCGGAATAGTCCAGGTGGTTTTTGATGAAAAAACTTATAAGTCAGCTAAGGATTTAAGGGGAGAGTGGGTGATTGAAGTGGTTGGGGAAGTGCAAAAAAGACCAAAAGGAATGGAAAATCCCAAGATTGAAACAGGAAATATTGAAATTCAAGCAAAAACACTTAAGATAGTTTCTGAAGCTAAACCTTTACCATTTTCAATTGAAACTGATGGATATGAGATTTCCGAAGAGAAAAGATTAAAATATCGCTATCTTGATTTACGGCGAAAAAGATTGCGGAGGAATTTGGAAATTCGCCAAAAAGTAATTCAGTTAATGAGAGAATTCTTGCAAAAAGAAGGATTTTTAGAAGTTGAAACTCCACTTTTAACTAAATCCACTCCTGAAGGGGCGAGGGATTTTCTGGTGCCTTCACGATTGCAACCAGGAAAATTTTATGCTTTACCTCAATCACCTCAACAATACAAACAGCTTTTGCAGGTGGCAGGAGTGGAAAAATATTTTCAAATTGCTCGTTGTTTAAGAGATGAAGATCCAAGAGCTGATAGACAAGCTGAACATACTCAACTTGATATTGAAATGTCATTTGTTAGCCAAGAAGAAATTTTAGAATTGGTTGAGAAACTTTACCTTGAGATTTGTAAAAAGTTATTTCCCGAGAAGAAAATCACAAAAATTCCTTTTCCGCGATTGACTTACCAAGAAGCTCTCCAAAATTACAATTCCGACAAACCCGATTTAAGGAAACAAAAAGATGATCCTTCAGAACTTGCTTTCTGTTTTATCACAGATTTTCCAATGTTTGAATGGAAAAAAGAAGAGAAAAAATGGGGGGCAATGCATCATCCTTTCACCAGGCCTCAAACCGAGGACCCTAAAGAAATAAAAACCCATCCTGAAAAAGTTTTAGCTTTCCAATATGATTTCGTTTTAAATGGAGTTGAGATTGGAGGAGGAAGTTTAAGGACCACAAATTTGGAGGTTTTATTAGCAGTATTTGAAGTTTTAGGCCACTCAAAAAAAGAGGTGAAAAAACAATTTGGGCATTTGTTAGAAGCTTTTGAGTATGGAGTACCTCCTCATGGTGGGATTGCTCCGGGGATTGATAGATTTTTAGCAACAGTCTTGGGAGAACCTAATATCCGAGAGGTAATTGCTTTTCCAAAAACAGGAGACAATCGAGATTTAATGATGGATGCTCCTTCTGAAGTTTCAAAAGATCAATTAAAAGAGTTACATATTAAAATAATAAAACCTGAAACCAAATAAAAATGCGACGTCTTTCACTTCTTTTAATTGTTATTTTAATAAGCTTGCCATTTTGGTGGGGAGTGAATCTATTTCAAAAAGGATTAGAAGACTTTTTTTATGCAAAAGAAATAGAAAAAAATCCTCCTTTTTTGTTTGTCGCTCAGATTACTCAACAAAAGCCTATTCCCAAAAACCTCTCGAATTTTTTTGAAATTAAAGCAGGAAGTGCAATTTCGGTGGAAATTGACTCAAATGGAAAAGAGAAAATTATTTTTGAGAAAAACTCAAACCAGAAAATGGCCATTGCTAGTTTAACTAAATTGATGACCTCAGTAGTTGCAACTGAATTTTATGACCCCTCCTTAAGGGTGCAAATCTCAAAAGAAGCTGTGAAGCAAGCAGAGGAAAATGGTAATTTAAAGGTAGGGGAAATTCTAAAAGTTGAAGAACTCTTACCCATTATGCTCTGTGAATCCAGCAATGATGCTGCTTTCGCTTTGGCTCAAGTAATAGGGATTGAAGGATTTACTGCTTTGATGAATTTAAAAGCAAAGGATATTGGACTAACCAATACTTATTTTTTTAATCCGACTGGTCTTGACCCAAATGAACCATCTCAACCAGCAAATTACTCTACCGCCCAGGATTTAGTAAAATTGATTAAATATTTATTAAAAAATCACCCAGAAATTATAGAAATTTTAGGCAAAAAAGAATATCCTCTCTATCTTGAAAATGGAGTTTTGCATCACGTTATTAAAAATACCAATGAATTATTGGGCCAGATCCCTGAAATAATAGGAGGGAAAACAGGTTTTACCGAAAGAGCCGGAGGTTGTTTAGTAGAAATTTTGAAAAGCCCAAAGCCAAATTCTTATTTAATCACTGTAATTTTAAACTCCCCGGATAGATTTGGGGAAATGAAAAAATTAATAGAATTTTCTTTGAAAAAGAGCTTTTAATTTATGCTTCAAATTCAGGTAATTAAAATTTTAATTCTCTGTGCTTCATCAGCTGCTTTAGCTGTTTTGTGGACGCCTTTTCTAACTCATTTTCTTTACAAATACAAACTTTGGCGGAAAGAAGTAAGAAAAAAGACAATCGATGGAAAACCTGCTCCGGTGGCTTATAATCTCCACAAAAAAGCCGGAGAAACAAAAGTGCCCCGATTAGGGGGGCTTTTAATTTGGGTAACTACAGTGGTTGTGGCTTTTTTATTTTCAGGATTGGCTAAAGTTTTCGATGGATTTTGGTTAGAGAAATTAAATTTTCTTTCTCGAGATCAAACCTGGTTACCTTTAGCCACCTTGGTAGCTGCTTCTTTGTTAGGACTGGGAGATGATGTTTTGCAAATTTTTGGAAAAGGAAAATATGCAGGAGGAGGAATAAGATTTACCAGAAGACTTTTGGCCGTTCTTTTAATTGGAGTGGTGGGAGGCTGGTGGTTCTATTATAAATTGGGGTGGCATACTTTGCACATCCCTGGCAATGGCGATTTTGAAATTGGTTTTTGGTATTTACCCTTATTCATCTTAGTGGTCTTAGCTTGTTGGGCGGGAGGAATTATTGATGGAATCGATGGGTTAGCTGGAGGAGTGTTCAGCATAATGTTTGGCGCTTTCAGTATCATTGCTTTTTCTAGAATGCAATATAATTTAGCTAGTTTTTGCGCCGTATTAACTGGGACAATTTTAGCATTTTTATGGTTTAATATTCCGCCAGCTCGCTTTTATATGGGAGAAACTGGAATGATGGGATTAACAGCTACTTTAGCTGTGGTAGCTTTTTTAACCGATTCGGTTTTAGTTTTGCCGATTATTGGTGGCCTTTTGGTAATAGAGGTAGGGTCGGTAATTTTGCAACTTTTTTCGAAAAAATTTTTTAAGAAAAAAATCTTCCTTTGTGCTCCTGTGCATCATCATTTTCAAGCTAAGGGTTGGCCCTCAGAAAAAGTGACAATGCGATTTTGGCTTCTGGGAATGGTTTTGGCGATCATAGGAGTAGCTATAAGGTTATTAGGTTAAATTCCTCGGATAGAACCTTCTTTCAGAAGCCAAAATCCAGAGGGGGGTCGGGGGAGAAGGATTCTCCCCCGTGTAGGAAAACAGTCCCGCTGAAAGCGGGACGTTAGAAACCGTGGGTTTCTAAGGAGCGAAGCGAAGCCAAGCTTGAAGCGGGGCGCTCGAGCGAGTTCCGCTAAAAGCGGAACGAACGAGAGAGAGCGGAGCGACGATTTTGGCTTCTGGGAATGGTTTTGGCGATCATAGGAGTAGCTATAAGATTATTAGGTTAAATTCCTTCTTTTTGGACAATCGTCCATTTTAATAGAAAGTTAGGTTGACAAAACTCAATTTTTTGGTATAAATAAGGAGGTTCTTAAAAAAATAAAATAAGGAGGAGAAGGATGATGAAAGAAATTCTTGAATTAAAAGAAATAGAAAATCTTCAGAATCTCTCAATAGAAGAAGCGAAAAAGAAAGTTTTAAATTTTAGAAAGATTCTGATAACTTTACCAAAAGAATTAAGAGAGAGTTTTAAGCAGGAACGAGTCGAAGCGCTTCAGGGAATTGACCATTTTCTTCAAGAGCTGGCTTTGAAAAAGAAAAATCCTGAACTCTACGTGGAAAATGCTGACAGTTTAATTTTGAAGGAATTAAAAGAGAAACTTGAACCATTGAAAAAGCGAGTCATTCAAGAATTAGAAACAAACCTCCAGGAAATTGAGAAAAAAGCTTTAAGGAAAATAGCTCTGGAAAATGAAATAAATCTGAAAAAGAAACAACTGGAGAAGCTTAATGATGATCTGAGAGAATTAGTGAGAAAATTCTCTACTGAAACCACCCCAAAAGGATATCCTTATTGCTTGACCGAGAAAGTAAAAGTGATTCTCCAAGCAGTACCCGGTTATTTTGTGGATCCAAATAAATTTTTAGAGCTCCTTCAAAAAAGAATCAAGGATTTCTCTCGCCGGAAACTTATAATTGAACAATGTGTAAGAATCACTTATTCAGTGGCTAAAAAAATGAAAGAAATAAATCAAGAATTAGAGAAAATAACTGAGAGAAGAGAGAGAAAACCAAAAGTAATTGCCAAGTTAGTGCTCAAAAAGGAGGAAATAAATGAGAGAGAGCGATCTTTACAAAGCTAAGAAAAGATTTTTTAGGGGAGCGATGGTTATTTTCCAATTTTTTGAAAAGGAGGTGGTTAAGGAAGAGAAGATAATTAAGAAATTGGAAGATTATTATTCTCCGGAAGAGGTGAAAGAGGAACTAAAGAGGCTGGTTGAAAAAGGGTATCTCCAAAAAGAAAAAGGGAATTATTATAAACTAACATACGAAGGAGAGACGCTGCTATCAGATCTGGTAGATATCAGAGACAGATTAAACTTATAGTTATAGGGGACCCATTCATAAAAAAGAATGGGTCCTTTTAAAAACAATTATAAAATGGTATAAAGAGATAATGAGGAAAGTTAAAGTTTTAAGAAAAAAATATCCAAAGTTCTTTTACAAAAATTATAAGATAGAATTGAAAAAGAATGATCTAGAAATTTCTTTTGATTTTGAAATTCCTCCTAAGTTAAGTTTCCAGCCCAAAATAAAAATAAAAAATGTTGCTCGATCGAGATTAAAAGAAATAAAAAACGAAATTTTGGAAAATTTGGCTTTTCATTTGGGTTTGATAGAAATGCTGAGTTATTGGAAAGCAACTTGCTCTGGAGTTATTGAAATTGAAGCGGGTAGTTTAAAAAAAGAACAAATCAAATGGTGGAAGGATTTAATAATTAAAGGGATGGGGCAGTATTTTTTTGAAAATAGAATTGATTGGAGAGAAGCTGGTTTTTTAAGAATTGTTTCTTCAAGCTCTAAGAAATTTAAGCGAATTAAACAAAAAGTAAACAAAGGGAAATTTTTGATAGCAATGGGAGAGGGAAAGGATTCTATCACAACATTAGAACTTTTAAAAAAGAAGGGGTTGAAAGTGAATTGTTTCGTAGTCAATCCCAATAAAATTCATTTTAAAATTCTAAAAGAAGCGGGAATTGGAACTCCGATAATAGTTGAAAGAAAAATTGATCCAAAACTTTTTCAGCTTAATCAAAAAGGATTTTTGAATGGTCACACCCCAATTACTGCTTTACACTCTTTTTTAGGAGTTCTTTGTGGAATTTTATTTGATTTTGGAAATGTAGTTTTCTCTAATGAAAGGAGTTCAAATGAGGGAAATTTAAAATATTTGGGGAAAACTATTAATCATCAATATTCCAAAAGTTTTGAGTTTGAAGAAAAATTTAGAGATTATCTCAAAAAATATATTACCCCTGAAATAAACTATTTCAGTTTTTTACGGCCTCTTTATGAAATTCAGATAGCTAAAATTTTTTCTGGTTTTAAACAATACCTCCCTTTATTTTTAAGCTGTAACGAAGCTAAAAAAACTTACTCAGGAAAAAGGAAACCTGCTTTTAAGTGGTGTGACAACTGCCCAAAGTGTTTGTTTACCTTTGCTCTTTTGTATCCATTTTTATCAGAAAAAGAATTGGTTAATATTTTCAGAGAAAATCTCTTCCAGAAAAAAGAACTCTTGCCTTTGATGCTCCAACTTATTGGAGAAAAAAAATTTAAACCCCTTGAATGCGTTGGTACTAAAAAAGAAAATTTAGCTGCTTTTTATTTAAGCTGGGAGAAAGCAAAGAGAATAGGGAAGACACCTTATCTTTTAAAATATTTTGGGAAAACAATATTTCCAAAGTATCCAAACTTAAAACAAGTTTCAAAAAATATAATGAATTCTTGGGATAAAAACCATAATTTATCAAGAAATTTATTAAATATTTTAAAAAGTGCTTTAAATTTTTAGGAGGTGGAAGTGATGGATTTTTATCCTCACTTAATTTTGTGGTATTTTAGAGTATAAAATGAGTTTGGAAGAATTAAAACAAAAGAAAATATTGGTTTTAGGTTTTGGGAAAGAAGGGAAAGATAGCTATTTAGCTTTGAGGAAACTTTTTCCAAAGAAAATTTTGGCAATTGCTGATAAGTTAGAATTTAAAAAATTGCCAGAAAAAACTCAAAAGCTTTTAAAATTTGACAAAAAGCTAAAATTGTATTTTGGTAAAGATTATCTTAAGTCTTTGAAAAATTACGATTTAATAATAAAAACGCCAGGAATTCCTTTTAAAATTATCAAACCTTTTTTAAAAAAAGGCACAAAAGTAACTTCTCAAACTGAAATTTTCTTTGAAAATTGTCCGGGTATAATTGTTGGAATAACTGGCACAAAGGGAAAGGGGACAACGTGTTGTTTAATTTATCAAATATTGAAAAGAGGGGGTTTAAAAGCCCACTTGATAGGTAATATTGGCAAGCCAGTTTTCCAAGCTCTATTGAAAGCAAAGAAAAATGATATTTTTGTCTATGAGTTATCCTCCCATCAGTTGCAAAATCTTAAAAAATCTCCTCAGGTTGCTGTATTTTTAAATCTTTGGCCAGCCCATCTGGATTATTATAAAAATTTCCAAGAGTACAAAAAAGCTAAAGAAAATATCACGCGATATCAAAGAGAAAATAATTTTTTCATTTATAATGCTCAGCAAAAAGAATTAAAAGAAATTGCCAAAATTTCAAAAGCAAAAAAAATTCCTCTAAAAAATTATTCTCAAATTCTCAAAAAAATTGGAATAAAAAAATTGCTCTTAAAAGGGAAGGTCAATCTTTTAAATATAGCAGCAGCAATAAAAGTAGGGGAGATTTTTAAGATTCCTGAAGAAAAAATTAAAAAAGCAATTGAGGAATTTAAGCCTTTACCTCACCGATTAGAATTTGTTGGTAAATATAAAGGGATTGAATTCTATAATGATTCTTTAGCGACGGTTCCTCAGGCAACCGAGTTTGCTTTAGAAAGTTTGGGAAATAGAGTTAAAACATTAATTTTAGGAGGCTTTGATAGGGGAGGAATTGATTTTTCTTTTTTGGCAAAAAAGATTTTAAAAAGCGATATAAAAACTCTCATTTTTTTGTCGCCTGGTACCGGAGAGAAAATCTGGCAAAAAATTATTGATTTGAAAAAGAAAAACTTACCTAAAGCTTTTTTCGTAAGCTCAATGAGGGAGGCAGTAAAGGAAGCTTATCAACAGACAAAAAGAGGAGAAATCTGCCTGCTTTCCCCAGCCAGCCCAAGTTTTAATCTTTTTCGAGATTATCGAGAAAGAGGCAATTTGTTTAAAAAATTTGTGAAATATTATGGCTCGAAATCAAAATAAAGAGAGTCATCCCGATTATATATTAGCTGGAATTATTGCTCTCTTGCTTTTGTGGGGAATATTTCAAGTAGGAACAGTTTCTTTTCCATTTTCTCTGGAGAAATTTGGAACTCCTTGGGTTTATTTTTTCCACCAAATATTAATGTTAGGGATAGGGACGGGTTTAGGATTTTTTGTTTTTAGGTTTCCAATTAAAGGTTTAAAAAAATGGGCTCCTTTTTTGTTTCTTTTAAACTTGTTATTGATGGTATTAGTTTTTTTGCCTAAAATAGGAGTTGAAATTGGAGGAGCAAGAAGATGGTTGAATTTTGGGAAATTTGTTATTCAGCCCTCAGAATTCTTAAAAATAACTTTTATTTTATATTTAGCTGCTTGGCTTTCTGGAAAATCTTTTTCGGAAAGAAAAGAAAAATTCAAAAAAGTTTTTCTTCCTTTCGGAATAATTTTGGGAATTTTATTAATAGTTCTTTTAGCTCAACCGGATATGAGCACTTTAGGAATAATTTTTATTACGGGAAGTTTAATGTATTTTATTTCTCCCACTCCTTGGTGGCACACTCTCTTTTGTTTGGGAGCAGGAGGGGGAGGAGCGTTTTTCTTAATTAAAACCGCTCCTTACCGATTAGCTCGTCTCTTGGTGTTTCTACATCCGGAAACTGATCCTTTGGGGATTGGTTATCAGTTAAGACAAGCTTTAATTGCTATTGGTTCGGGTAAGATATTTGGGATTGAAAATGGTTTTGGAATTGGATTATCCCGACAAAAATTTGGTTTTCTGCCTCATCCTATGACCGATTCAATTTTTGCTATAATAGGGGAAGAGTTAGGATTTTTTGGGAGCATTCTTTTAATCTCTCTTTTTCTTCTTTTTGCCTGGCGCGGATTTAAAATAGCTAATCAAACCCTTACCCTTTTTGAGAAACTTTTAAGTGTAGGCATCACTTCCTGGATAGTACTTCAAGCTTTCTTTAATATTTGTGGTTTAATTGGAATTTTACCTTTAGCAGGAATTCCTTTGCCATTTTTCAGTTATGGAGGATCCCATCTAATAGCGGAAATGATTGGGGTTGGGATATTGTTGAATATCTCAAGAAAATTAAAATCTTGAAATTATGAAAATTGTTTTTACTGGAGGAGGAACAGCAGGGCATATCTTTCCAATAATAGCGATTGTTAGAGAGATGAAGAAAATTCATCCTGAAAAAGATCTCAGGCTATTTTATATTGGACCAAAAGATGAATATAGTTTAACTTTGCTCTCTCAGGAGGGAGTGAAGATAAAACTTATATTTACTGGCAAGCTGAGAAGGTATTTTTCTTTCAAAAATTTCTTAGATTTGGTTAAAATTCCTGTTGGAATTTTTCAAGCTTTGTTTTGGCTTTTTGTTTTAGCTCCCGACCTTGTTTTCAGCAAAGGAGGTTATGGTTCTTTTCCAACTGTTTTTGCTGCTAATATTTTGAGAATTCCTATATTTTTGCATGAATCAGATAGTGTGCCAGGATTAGCCTCAAAAATTGAAAGTAAATGGGCCTTAGAAATTTTTACTTCTTTTGAAAAATCTGAATACTTTCCAAAAGAAAAAATAATTTGTGTAGGCAATCCAATAAGAAAAGAAATTTTAGAAGGTGATATTGAGG
>Ga0180301_10004726_pt1 | contig 10504 bp, 13 predicted proteins | sample GuaBasSediGuay16_FD_121797 | JGI IMG/M metagenome (GOLD analysis project Ga0180301, IMG submission 121797) | Subseafloor sediment microbial communities from Guaymas Basin, Gulf of California, Mexico - Guay16, Core 4569-2, 12-15 cm | ecosystem: Environmental > Aquatic > Marine > Hydrothermal... | reverse complement strand
TACCTGGATTGATGTCGCCTACACTTGGTCCTGGCCGGGCTCCAGGTGGCGCCAGAAGGCGATGAAAGCCCTGGAAGAGCATGGCATCTACCCGGTAGGACGTTACGCCCGGTGGGTGTTCCAAGGCATAGCAGATTCTATAAGGGATGGATTTATAGCCGGTGGAGGGTTCAAGAAGGGATAACAATAAAATGCAATGTCCTTTAACACAGTTCAAAAGTATTCCCAAATCCCACAAAGCTGGAAAAAGATCCTGCTTTTTTATTGAAGCTGTCTCGAAGTTTTAATAGATGTTCAATGAAGCTGATGAAGCTGAAGGGTAAATTTGAAAACTTTGAGTCGCGAAGACTTTTGGATTATAGTATGGACGACATCATTAAAAGAGCGTTGGAAGTTTTTGAGGAGAAGGTGAAATGAGAGAAAGTATGGATACCGTTTGTGCCGTAGTGGTAACTTATAACAGAAAAGAGCTTTTGCTTGAATGTTTAGAGGCACTAAGAAAGCAAACAAGGCCGGTTCAAGGAATTTACTTGATAGACAATGCCTCAACCGATGGGACGCCAGAGTTATTATTAGAAAAAAGTTATATTGCAGAACTACCACCAAAAGAATTAAAAGAACCTTGGGAAAAAGAATTTGAAATAAAGAATTTAACCGATGGACAACCCATTAAGCTTCACTATGTCAGAATGCATGAAAACACAGGCGGAGCTGGCGGTTTCCATGAGGGAGTAAAAAGAGCTTATGAAAAAGGATATGATTGGTTGTGGTTGATGGATGATGATACTATAGCTCATAGGGAAGCGCTTTTCACGCTTAAAGAAAAAATTAATCTTTTCGGCTTAGATAATAAAAAATTAGGTTTTGTTTGTAGCAAAGCAATCTGGACAGATAAAACTCCTCACATTATGAATATTCCAGGTATAAAACAATTAGTTAATGGCGTTCCATTTAACTTTTATGAAGACAAAGGTGTGTTATTAGTGGAAACAGCATCCTTTGTTTCATTATTAGTTAGTAGGGAAGTTATTAAAAAAGTAGGATTGCCTTTAAAAGAGTTTTTCATATGGGCAGACGATGTTGAATATACGTTGAGAATAACAAAAAATGGGTTTGTAGGTTTATATGTTGCGGAAAGTTTTGTCACACATAAAACAAAAACAAACTACTCTGCTACAAAAATGTATGATTGGCGATTTTATTATAACGTTAGAAATTGGCTATGGATTTATAAGCTGCATGATAGACGAAAGTACGTTTTTCATTTATTAAAAAGGATTTTATTAACACCTAAATTGCCTCTGAAAGTCTGGCATATAAATATAAAAGCATGTATAGGTAGCTTTATCAAAAATCCCAAACTGGGAAATATTGGGAGGAGTGGTACAATATGAGTGTTGTTATCTTTGATAGTACCAAAGTATACATTGCCTGTCCCGCAAATGCAGCAACTGGTGGACCAGAACTATTGCATCAATTGGCATTCCATCTTATAAACGATTTAAATATAAGAGCTTTTATGTATTATTATAACTTTAATAGAGAAAACTTTGATTCTCCTGTACACCCAGAATATGAATTTTTCAATGTACCTTATGTTTTGGAAATACCAGAAAATGATGATGTTAAAGAGAATATTTTAATAGTTCCCGAAGTTTTAAGCGGTTTATCTTTATTGCCAAAATATAAGAATATTAGAAAAGGCGTTTGGTTTCTAAGTGTGGATAATTACTACTTCAGTAAAATAAAAAAAAGAGAATTTCTTTTCCATAGGGCATTAAACAAGATTATGAAATTATTTGGCAGACCACCCTTGTTTGATATTTTTTCGGAGAAGAATCTGATTAAATTGGCTGAAAAATATGATTATAGAAATGATAATTTACTGAGGAGTGCTGATTTTTATATGACAAACTCTCACAGAGGAATGGACTGGTTTAAAGAATTGAGTCCATTATATTATCTTTCTGAATATCTGAATCTTGACTTTTTAAAAATCAAAACTGATTTATCTAAAAAAGAAGATAGTGTGGCTTACAATCCCAAAAAAGGAATAGCTTTTACCAAAAAAATTATTAAAGCTGCTCCAGACATAAAGTTTGTTCCTATTATTAACATGACACGCCAGCAAGTTATAGAAACCATTCGGAAAACAAAAGTATATATTGATTTTGGAAACCATCCAGGAAAAGATAGGATTCCTCGCGAAGCTGCTATTTTGGGTTGCTGTGTTATAACTGGAAAAAGAGGATCGGCTAAATACTTTGAGGATGTTCCAATTCCTGAAGAATATAAATTTGAGGATAAATCAGAAAATATTCCTGCCATAGTAGTAAAAATTAAAGATTGTTTTGAAAATTTTGTGGAAAGGTATAAAGATTTTGAGTATTACAGACAGGTAATAAAAAATGAACCAGCAAAGTTTGTAGAAGACCTTAGAAAAATATTTGTTAAGGTGGAGCAATGAAACACCCTAAAACCTACATCATTATCCTCAACTCCAACGGCTGGTGGGATACGATTGAGTGTTTAGAGCCACTGCAGCGAATTACGTATCCAATTCCTCGTCTCCTCCAAATCACTGCAGGCATGTGCCGAGCGGGCGGGGCTGGAGGTTCAAGAGCTGCGGACGACTGCAAAAGAAGCGCGGTGGATGTGGGCTGCGAGCCGTCTTATCAAGCGTGATGGGGTGCTCCCCGGCGGCTCACCCCAGAAACAGGGCCTTTGGCTGAGGCTGGAGAAGCTGGCCTTTCATATGGTAGAATATGGACTGTGCTGGCTAATGGATGCAGGTGAAGAGATCGTACTGATAGCAACGAAATGAAGGGATAGTCATGGAAGCTCAGCAGGGCGTTGGAAACCTGGAACAAGTGGCCAAAAGTTTGGCCCAAAGTGACCATCATTGTCCTCAACTGGAACGGCTGGTGGGGATGAATGATTTACCAAGATGTTTGGGAAACTACGAAAACTAAGGGAGTCAGGTCTCAACATTTGACATTAATTAAAATCTGTAATATTTTGTCTTCACCATGGCAAGACCTTTAAGACTATCCTTTGAGAATGCTACGTATCATATAACAGCACGAGGAAACAGAAGAGAGAGCATTTTTTATTCGGAGAAAGACAGACAAGTGTTTCTGGATAAAATGAATGAAACATTTACAAAATATTCATTTATCCTGTATGCATATTGCCTTATGGATAACCATTATCATCTCTTTTTAAAGACACCACTTGCTAATCTTACCGATGGGATGCATTATCTTAACTCCTCTTATGCTAATTGGTTCAGGACAAAGTATAAAATTGCAGGAGCGGTATTTCAGGGAAGATACAGATCTGTCCTTGTTGAGGAAGATAATTATGCCTTGATGCTTTCAGCATATATACACCTGAACCCAGTAAGAGCAGGGATGGTTAAGAGAATTGAGGAATACAGATGGAGTAGCTTTTTAGACTACATTGGAATAAGAAAAACAACAATAAAGAGGCTTGATACCTCATTTATATTAAGGCAACTTGATGCCGATTTAGATAAGGCCGCAGAGAAGTATAAAAGTTTTGTCATTGGAAATATAGATATGAAAAGTCCCTTTGAGAGTAGCTACAAAGGAATAGCCCTGGGAAACCGGTCATTTATAGAAAAGATAAAGGAAAAAATAAAGTCTGTCGGCCAGAAAAGGGAAATTAGAGAAACCAGGTCTGTTGGATCCTGTGAAGCAGAACAGATAATCAGTAAAATCTCAGAGGTATTCGAGATAGAAAAGAGCAAAATATTCAGTAAGCAAAGGGGTAATGTCTACCGTTCCCTGGCACTGTATTTGATCAAAAAGTATTCTACATTGTCCTTGAAGGAGATGGGGAAATTATTTAATATGGATTACGGTGCCATTTCTCAAGCGGTTAAAAGATTTGAGAATAAAATTAAAAAAGACAGAAGGGCCTTGCGTATGAAAGATGCAATAGTGGAAAGTTTAAGGACAAATGTCAAATGTTGAGACCTGACCCCTTTTATCCTCCAGATGATCTCGGAGATGAGGTCTGTGGAGACAACTAGGAACCAAGAGCCGGTGACCAAGGCCCGGTGATGTTAGCACTAGAGCTTTCGGGTATCTTTCTTGGGGTATTGGCCCGCGTGTTCTTCCCGTGGGTGCATAAGCTGCGGGATAGCAAGGTTGCTCATTTTAGCAAGCGCTATCTCTATTCAGCGATCGGGTCAGTGATTGCGGAGATGATCGTCACGATGCTCATCTTCCCCAAGTTTGAGGTCGCATCGATTGGACAAGGGGCGGAAACGGGTGTAAGGTTATTCGCTATGGCATTTGGATTTGGTTTCGGTTGACACGCGATCGTGGACGAGGTTGCCAAATGGGCAGGAGCGTTCAAAGGTGAGGACAAGGAATAATCAGATGGGATCAAAAAGAAGGCCAGAGACCAAAGGTCAAGATGGTCCTCGGAGGACCCGTAAACCCTGGCCTAAGGTGGCGATCATTATTCTCAATTGGAACGGCTGGCGGGATACGATCGAATGTTTAGAGTCGTTGCAGCAGATCACGTATCCCAACTATCAGATCATTGTAGTGGACAACGGTTCTACAGACGATTCAGTAGAGAAGATCAAGGCCTGGGCAAGAGGGGAAATCCCTGTGGAGTCCAAATTCCTCAAGTATGACCCCAGCACAAAGCCGGTTCAGTGGATCGAATATGATCGTGCAACGGCTGAAGCAAGTGGGAGCACAGAGGAAGAGACCAAGCTTAGAGGACTTCCGCCTTATCACAGGCTAGTAATTATTCAAACAGGGGATAATCTGGGCTTTTCAGGAGGGAACAATATTGGGATCAAATATGCACTTGCTCAGGGGGCTGACTATGTTCTTCTTTTGAATGATGATACAGTAGTAGCCCCCGGTTTTGTAGAACCATTGATAGAGGTATGTATACAAGATCGGAACGTTGGGATGGCTGGCCCAAAGATTAATTATTATGACCATCCTGATACCATCCATAGCGCTGGGGGTAAAGTTAGTTTATGGCGAGGTCAAGCATGGCATGTAGGCTTGTTAGAGAAGGACGTAGGTCAGTATGAGGCAATACGTGCAGTAGAATATCTGACTGGTTGCGTGCTTCTCGTAAGCAGAGAAGTATGCGAAACTATCGGTCTACTCGATGAGAACTATTTTCTCTATTTTGAGGATACTGATTGGTGTCTGAGAGCAAGATCAGCAGGGTTCGAGTTAGTCTATGTCCCATCTTCCCAAGTTTGGCATAAGACGAGCATAACATTATGGACTTCTCGTAATACCACGCAGGCATTCTATCTAACACGAAACCAGCTCTATTTCATGCGAAAGCACGCTAGATGGTATCATTGGCTTGTTTTCTCGGTACTTTGGCCTAATCAGGTGTCCAGGAGGTGAGGAGGGCACATTGTGAAAGGGCGAAATTGGTTGGGTGTGAAGTCGACCATTGTGGCGATTTGGGCGGGTATACGGCTCGCGAGTAAAGGAAGAGACATCAAATCCTGATAACCAAGGTAACCAAGGGCTCCAAAAAGGCGGTAGGGCACGTTGCTCGGAGGAATAAAGGGTATGTCTAACATGATCTATAAAGGGGGCTGTCAGACCCAAATGCATTCTCATAGAGCCGTCAGAAACGAGCAAGCTTTTATCTTTATGCTCACCAATATGGTTGTTGTTGGCCTACTATGTTATAGTCTTATGTTTGGTGGTCATCAACTATCGTACTTATTGGTTAGTTTCCTTCTAGTACTCACGGTTATCCCAATTCTTGTTGGCTATAAGTACTTAGATCTCGCTGAACCCATCTACTATATATCCCTTCTCTATCTACTTTATTTCGGGGTCCGAACGGTCTGGGTGCTTGCTTACCCTGGCGATCTATATAGGGCATACTGGGGCAGCCCTCCTCCAGTTTCCTATCGAATTATAAATCTCACATTGACCTACACAGCTGGCGGTTTTATTGCGCTATTGGTAGGATATTATTCCTTTTTACCTAAGCTTATCGATCGCTCCTTATACCACCCTCGACTTTTAAGGGGAGAGTTACAGGGAAAAGGGAAGGCCATCGTTCCTAAAATCTTTGTGATTTACGGTATTGGATTACTTGCACGCTTTTTCTTAGTTATGCGAGGGCAAGCGACATTTCTATTGGCTCCATCTCAAAGTCTGACCTACTTAAATATTCTTCAGCTTTTTGAGAACTTCTGCATTTATGGGTACGCGCTTTATACGATACGGTTACTTACAATGCCTTACAAGAGAGATGGGTTGGTCGTTTGGCTACTAATGCTCGCCATCGAAATAGCATTTGGGCTCTTCTCAGGTTGGAAAGGGTTCATTATACCACTTATCGGAATCCCATTACTTCTTTACCACTATTTGCGTAAGCATCTATCCATTCGGCAAATTCTCCGCTGGGCTGTGATTGTGATAATTGCTCTTATTTTTGTCATATTTCCACTTATCAACAGCTATCGGTCGGCGTTCCACGAAATGGCGAGCTACACTTCTATGCACGGAGTTCTATCTGCCTGGTCTCGAGCTCTTTCGTCTTTCCAGAGAAGCCAGTTAGTTAGCACTATTAGTGACAGCACACGCAAGTTGATGAATAGATTTATTGGTCTGGATTCATTTTCAATTATTGTTGCTAATCCCAAATATCAGGGAGGAAAAACGCTTGCGCTATTTTTCACTGCCTTTATCCCGAGGTTCCTTTGGAGCGAGAAGCCAGTGTTGGATGTAGGCAGGAAATTCGCCGTAGAGTACTGGAATCAGCCGATCAATGTCCAGAATTCTATTGCTCCAACAGCAATCGGAGAATTATATTGGAACTTCGGGCTCATTGGCGTCCTTATTGGTATGTTTCTCTTGGGCGTCATTTATCGAATCGCTTATTTATATTTCATCAGAAATTCCACGCAAGTCTCCGCTATGGAAGCCTTTCTATATGTTTTCATCTTTCTAAGATTGATTAATATCGAGGGAAACCTCGCTACACTATTCGCCGGTTTGCTAGAGCAATTTGTCCTTCTAGTCATCATTGTATGGATAATGCATGTGAGGGTCTCGACATGACTCCAAAAAATCTTTTGATGCTCAATGGCGCTATGTTCGGAGATGCCTATGGGGGTAGCTATCGATTTGCTACTGAGCTTGCCGAAGCGTTCGTCAAACGGGACATCAATGTTCATTTGCTGGCTGCAAATGTCGCTGAAAATAAACCGAAGAATGAGATGATCGCTGGAATCCACGTGCATCGCTACTCCCAGCCGAATACAAGAAATCCGCTAATGAACGGACTTCAGCATATATGGCGGACAAGAAGAGAGTTAAAAGCGTTGATTGCTAAGGAGCCTTTTGACCTCGTATGGGGTCATAGCCCCCTTCAGACGGCAGCTTATCTCTCTATTGCATTTTCTTCCGGCAAGCTCAGGCCTCCTTTAATCTATAGTGTGCATAGTCCGTGGCTTCTGGAACGGCATTCCAACAAAGGGAGGGTCAATCTCATAGAATATGCGGCGATACAAATCATTGAACCCTGGATTATTAGATCTGCCACTTTGGTCCATTCACTCAGCGTTGCGATGCTCGAAGAGACCACGCGCACATACCACATCAAAATCCCCGAGAATAAGGTGTTAATACTACCTGGAGGAACAAGGCGGGTTTATTCTTCAGAGGAGAATCTTTGTTAGGCTCTTCCAAGTATTCTGGGATCACGACCTTCTTCGTCTTGCGGCGATTAGAGCCACGGATGGGACTTAGCAATCTTGTAGAAGCCTGTGTGAAACTTGCTACCCAGCGGTATGATTTCCGAGTGATCATCGGGGGAACAGGAAGCCTCAAAGCAAAGCTAGAACAATTTATCGTAGAAAAAGGTCTCACCGAATTTGTCGAGTTAGTTGGCTTCGTTCCTGAGGAAGCGATGAATGAGTATTATTTAGTGAGCGATTGTATGGTCGTTCCCTCACAGGAGTTAGAAGGATTCGGCTTGGTGGCTTTAGAAGCATGGGCTCGTGGTCTCCCGGTTCTTGCTACTCCAGTTGGCGGCATGAAGGAGCTTTTAACTTGCCATACACCAGAATGCATTGCAGAAGGGATAGATCCAGAATGCATTGCACGGAGGATGAGCTGGTTCATGGAGCTTTCATTAGAAGAGAGAGAAGCGCTGTCTAGGCGAGTGCGACAAGTAGTTGAGGAGTATTATTGGGATAATTTGGTGGATCGCTACCTGCGTGCAATAGAGGAAAGAATATAGCTATGAGAATCGCGATTAACGCTTTGTCTGCCAAAACGGGCGGAGGAGTGACATACCTTAATCGGTTAATCTTCTATCTCCGGAAGATTGATCGTGAAAATGAGTATTACATCTTTGTGACACGCGAAAACCATAAGAAGATTATCGCTTTTGAGGATCATCGATTTCACGTGATCGAGGTGCATATTCGGTTCAAATTACCGATTGGAAGCCAGCTTTAAAGAATCTTTTTGAGCCAGAGAAAGAGATTGTAACTTTCCGAACAGCGAAGGAGCTAAAGGAGAAGGTTGATTATTATCTTGTCCATGATCAGGAAAGGATGGAGATAGCAGAGAGGGCATACCAACGAGCACACAATGAACACACTTATAGGCATCGTCTTGCAAAACTGTTGAAAATTGTCTTTGGGGAAGCCTTTATGGAGAAACCAAACTGAGATGGTCACCTTAAGGAAGTCAAAGTGGTCATTGGCCGGTTTCGTAATCTTAATCGTGGGGGTATTATTTATCGTGTCAGTAGTTGGCAGCTTTCTTTTAGGGTCTTTATCGTTACAACTTGCTTTGTACTTGTTATTGCTAGCAGGATGTTTTCTAATTCTGTTAATCCCTATATTTCACAGGCTAAGGGCAGAGTGTTTTGACATCTTTGAGCCCCCAATGTGGGTTTCCTTTCTCTATGTAATTACCTACGCCCTTTCGGGGTTGGGTCTTTTCTTTACGCCTTCCCAAATTAGTGGTAGATGGTTAACGGTAGCGCTTTTATATATCACGATTGGTTTGTTGTCCATGTGGTTTGGGTATACATTTGGTGGTGCCGGAAAGGTGCGTCGTCCAAGACATCCCGCGAGCAACCTTCTCGCATATAGAAGTCGGTATTTGGCTAGGCCATCGGTCATTCTCGCCTTATACATGTTGGGTTTTGCTGCCCGTCTCTATAGTATAAAAAAGGGCCTTTATGGGTATGTATCTAATTTATCCCTCTTTGAAACGTCCCTAGCGTTTCAACAATGGCTCGCGGTTGCTTCAATGCTCACGAAAATCGCTTTAACTATTGCTTGGATTGAAATATTAAGTAATAAAATGAATAGGCTTGGACGAGGACTTTTTTACTGTTTAATTCTCATCGAAGTTTTTTTTGGTTTAGTTTCCGGAATGAAAGGCGCTGTAATAGGCGTCCTTTTCCCCATTGTATTTCTCTACTACTATTTCAAACGACGGCTGCCTTGGAAACTTATTGGGGCTACGGTGATTGTACTTGCCCTGTTAATCCCTATCAACGCATCCTACCGTGATATGGTAGCCCTAGGCAAGATAGATACGCGAAGTATTGCTAGCCCTCTGTCGGGAGTGGTGTCAGCTACCTTTAAAGCTTTTTCTAGCGCTCAATCTACAAACTTATTAAGACAAGATGTTGATTGGTTTGTTAGACGATTTTCATTCCTGCACTCTATCAATGCTATTATAAATCAAACTCCTCAAAAACAACCATTCTGGTATGGGAGATATTATTGGCAGATACCGGCGTTGGTATTCATTCCACGTGCTGTTTGGGTGAATAAACCGTGTCTTAATTATGGAAAGTGGTTCGCGATAACGTACTTAGGATACCCACAAGAGACACGGACTAGTGTTGCTGTTACATTGGTTGGTGATTTGTACTTGAATTTTGGCGTTGTCGGGGTAATATTGGGGATGTTCCTTCTCGGGCTTTGTTTCTACTTTCTCTATCAAAAATTCCGCTCCTCATCAAGCAAGGTAACGCTCCTCGTTTACACCATGATCTTCCCATTGATCACATCCCACGAAATTGGGCTGGTCGAAATAAGCGTGGCTGCGATAAGATTAGCTATTATTACGGCGATAATTGGTTTCATCGTGTATCACATGTTAGGTGACAGAAGTAAAAGATAAAGCAATGGAGGACGAACAAGGAATTATGAAAATCGCCTTTTTGACATCTGAGTACCCGCCCGTGCATGTCGGAGGGGCCGGGATTTACGCTAAATATGTAACAGAGGGCTTGGCCGAAAGGGGCCATCAAGTGTACGTTTTCGCTCCTAAAGGAGCCCGGACTTGTCATCGAAATCTAAAAATGATCGAGGTGCCAGCTTGGCAAGGTCCGTTTGTAAAGTCATTCTCTTTTTGGCGAAATACCGCTCGTGCTTATAAACAGGCCCAAAAAGGGGTTAGTTCGTTTGATATTGTTCATATCAACGGCTATGTAG
>Ga0180301_10004724_pt1 | contig 10507 bp, 7 predicted proteins | sample GuaBasSediGuay16_FD_121797 | JGI IMG/M metagenome (GOLD analysis project Ga0180301, IMG submission 121797) | Subseafloor sediment microbial communities from Guaymas Basin, Gulf of California, Mexico - Guay16, Core 4569-2, 12-15 cm | ecosystem: Environmental > Aquatic > Marine > Hydrothermal... | reverse complement strand
TCTAGCAGCCAGATCCAAGCTAGATCTTCTAATAGCTAACAGAGTCTATAGAACCCATAGCTTACTAAGACGTACACTCTCGACAGCCTACAACACCCTAGTAAACCTCTTCTTTAGGACAGGTCTTCGAGACCATCAAGCAGGTTTCAAAGTGCTTAGCAGAAGAGCAGCCGAGATAATACTCGTGAGGAGAACCAGAACCAATGGACTCGCATACGATACCGAGGTTATTGTATGGGCCAAGAAACATGGTCTGAGGTATAGAGCGATAAACGTTGTTTGGAGAGAACAGCGAGCAGGTTCAACAATACCCCCGCTAAGAGCATTGATAACAATGTTTGCGGACCTAATCATGCTTAGACTACTGACACTTGCCAGGAAGTATGTAGCGTTGCAGAAACTTGTTGTGGGACGGATTATAGAGCTTAGCAATATCCATACAATAGGACAGGAATTCATGACAGTGATAAGAGCTTCAGAACTAAAGAAACACCTCCTAGATCTCCTCCGGAGACTATACATAGTTGTGGCCTTTCATAGAAGATAATTATTGGGGTATATCGACATGGTGTCTACAGGTAGCAGAAGGCATGTGCCGAAAGGTGAACTGAGAATAGCCATTGTATCTCCTTATCCCCCTCCAGGGAAAAAGCATGTTTATGGCAGTGGTGTAGTCTCGTATACTAAAAACTTAGTTGAGGCATTGAGGATTGTAGCGCCACAAAACGTGCAAATCTTTGTTATTGCTGATAAGCTCATGAATACTCGCCGTGTATATCGTGAAGATGGTGTTTACATAATTCGCTGTTTTTCCAAGAATGCGCTATACATCTTCCAAATATTCAGGCAGATATGCAAGATTAGACCAGATATAATTCATTTACAGCACGAATACTTCTTATATGGAGGATTACTATCAGCAATACTCTTTCCTTTCCTGGTACTACTCTCACGCTTAATCGCAAAGAACGTAGTCGTAACTCTGCATCATGGTGTTTTCCCGCTAAGTAATCTAGACGACAAAGATTTCAGGAAAGAGAATGGGTTAAGGGGACCCCCGTTTCTTCTCAAACTAGGATTGCTAACCATAACTAGGATGATAGCGTTACTTGCACATAGAATAATAGTTCACGAGTTATTCATGAAGAAATATCTTGTTGTAGATTACAAAGTACCCTTACATAAGATAAAGATTGTACCTCATGGCGTTGAAAACGCGGAGACTCTTCCAAAAGAAGAAGCCAAGAAAAAGCTAAGACTAGAAGGTAAGACCGTTCTACTCTACTTTGGTTACTTAACCGGCTACAAAGGAATAAAAGAATTTTTAGACGCATACAAGGAGATTGCTAAGAAGATTCCCAGTACTGTTCTCGTCATAGCTGGTGGTCCTCATCCAAGATTAATTAAAGAGAAATGGTATAGAGACTGGATACATGATCTAGTCAAGAAGGCCCTCGCTATACAGCGGGAGATTAAAGATAGTGGTAGGATAGTATTCACAGGATACGTACCAGAAGATAAAATACCCCTATACTTCTCGGCAGCAGATATTGTGGTTCTCCCATACAAGGCGAGGATAGCTGCTAGCGGACCAGAAGCCCTTGCAATAGCTTTTGAAAAACCATATCTAATATCTAGGGGCTTAGAAAAACCTTCAGAAACGTATCCCCCAATGTTAGTAAACTCCATACTTAGGTTACTTCATGAATTACATACAAGTAGACGTAAAATAACTTATGTAAAAATGACTAGAGAATGGCGTATTGTGGCCAGAATACATCTTAAAGTGTATTCAAACATTGTATATTCAATGTTTGATGCTTTGCGTCATGGAGGGTGATCACATGAATATCAATTGTAATATACAACATGCATTGATATGGCATAAAGAGCTATATGTTGGGGGAGGTACCCATGTGTATAGGCTATTCGTGAAGTACCTAAAAGAGCTTGGATTCAATGTTATAACTATTACAACTAGTTATGTACTAGAGAAAGGCGATGAAGAGGAAAGCAAAGTTATTGTCGTAAACAAGAGCTTGTTTAGAGACGAGATAATTAAATTAGTTACTAAGCTAAGACCTAAAATAATTGTGCGTATTTCTGGTCCATTATTAGATCGTGTGATACCACCTGTATTAAAAAAGAACACAATCATCATAAATTACATTCATTTCCCCTACGATGCTACAATCAGATTAATGGAAAGTATATTGCGTCTTAAAAACATCTCGTTAATCGCCCTTGTAGACGATATAGCAATTAATTTGCTAAGAGCTCTCCTTTTTAAACGTGAATCTGAAATGGATAGACCTTCCGAAAATTCTATAATCTTGACAAATTCTAACTTTACCAGATACATTGTAGAAACTGTTTGGGGTATTAATGCATATACATTGTATCCCACCTTACTAGAAGAAAGTCCTAAGCCCTTGAATTACGATGCTTTTGCAAATAAGGTTAAAAACTTAATTGCAATGTTAGGAACATATACCATTGGAAAGAGATATCATTTTATTCCAATAGTTGCTAAACATCTTCGCAATTATGGTATCGTAATCATGGGTTCAACACCTTCACAGCTTAATAAATTATACTACAAAACTCTATCGTTAATAAATAATATGTTAAACGTACGTAACATATTGATGTTGAGCAATGTTGATGAAAGCGTAAAGAAGTATATATTGAGCAGGTCAGTAGCTCTTTTACATTTAAGATTTTTCGAGCATTTTGGGATAGCAATTTTAGAAGGGATCAAATACGGTAATATACCATTAGTGCATACTTCTGGTGGTCAATACGAAATTTGTAAAAACTTCTTTCCGCACTGGTGTAGATTCTTCGCATCTGTAAATCCTAATGATATTGGGATAGAGCTAAGTAAAATTCTAGATGAATTATCCAGCTATACTGTCGATGAACTATATAGAGGCTATGTCAAAGCCTTCGATGTATTGAAAAGGCGTTTTTCGTTCAATACGTTCAAGGAGAATCTTGATTCCATGATCAAGAGTTTTCTTCATGAGGTGATGTAGTAATGAGGTTTAATATTCTCACTTTTACGGCAATAACTCTTATCGTACTTATATTCTTACTTAGTGTCTTGGGTTATGGCATAGATTTAAGAGGGGATTATGGAGGTGTATGTGAACAAGCTTTCTCATTCGCATACACATTAACAGATAAAGGATTTGAGGCGGCTTTGCACGACTTTATTATAGCATCAAAAGTTATTCCAGTAACTTTTGATAGATTCCTTATCTTCATTGCTTCCTTACCGTATATATTCATAACGAAGCTTGTTGGTGTGATCCCTTCGGACATCATACTAATATCTAATATAATCAAGTTAAGTATAGCATTACTAAAGTTATTGTGTGTATATGTATTATTATGTATGTTCTTGCAGAAGGACATGGATAGGCGTTTGATAATTCTTTCTACGATCACGATTTTTGTATTGGATAACTACTGGCTTTCTTCATTACTAAGCGATGCAATTGATAGACCATTAATGCAATTATACTCTTATTTAATTGCAATAATCTATTCATATATATTCTTTAACGGTGTCAACGTCTCTAATTTATTGATATTAACGTTAATTTCTTGGTTAATTCCAATTTATCATCCACATACAATACTCATAGCACTAGCCTTATCTATAGCTTTCATAATAGCATACCTAATATTCAATCCTAAAAGAACTTGGGTTATAATCTACTCTCAAACCATAATGCTTTCTAGCTATCTATTACATGTATTACATACTTATCCCCTAGGTTTTGGTTACGAAAGAAGTATAATCTCATATATCTTATCTCAAAAGCTACTAGGAATGGGGTGGTTTAATTCGTTTTTAATTTTAAATACCGAGAAAAGTTCCTGGTTTAATGCACAAAGCATCGGATATTTAAACTTAGTTATAATCATATCATTAGTCTTGTTATCAATCCTTGCTAAGCATACAAGCACTAAGTTTAGGTTTTCTAAAGCGGTATTCCTTTCTTTATTAGCATTAATGCTATCACTTGTTAATTACCATGTATATAGCTTCATACAACTTTTGATATACGAGTTTAGCGGGAAAGTCTTTCTATTCCGTGCATTATCGAGATTTTACTCTCTATATGGACTCGTTATCACCTATGGTATCATAAGCGTGTTGTATATACTTGATCGTATACGAACTCCTAGATTTATTCGATACATAAAAATCATGAAGAACGTATCCGTAAAGTATGGTGCACCCCTAGTACTACTCATAGTAGTTCTCTCAATATATGCTTTTAATTCAAGTTATTTGTTAGCTATACAGAATTACGTCTACATCAATTCTTTCTATAGTACAGCTCTCGACACTTACTATGATGTAAATAATGAACATTATGGAGTATTAGTGTTATATAAGATGCTACCTCATGGTTTTACACTAAATGCTGGAGCCTATGATGTCTTCCAAACAAACGATATCATGTGGAGTCAAAAAGTAGTAGGTAATTATGTATACAAATTGTTTGGCATAAGGTACGTGATACAGAACAATGGTTCTATCTCTAGATTTCATAGGTATAGTAGAATAAATACAGTTACAGGGATCTTGATACCATTAACAAGTCTTCAACTAGGTTTGAAATCCATGCCTATATTGGACATGATTACCAGTTGTTTGTATAGGAATAATTCCTCTAGCAGGGTATTGGAAAACGAGATTTTAGATCTTCGTAAAGTAGTCTTGAATGAAACTAACTTAAAAACATTTACAGTGATCACGGTTTTCAGAGCTTATAATTTAAATAGATCCCTTAGCTCGATACTTGCATTAGGTAACCCAGCCGAAGGAACGGGTTTTAGGATAGCACAAGATTATGATTTTCTGGTTGTAGAAATGAATTTGAATGGAAAATGGATTAAAATTGCTTCGCCACGAGTTCTTCATGTCAATTCGACATATGTGTTAGTAATGGTATTCGATGGTGACAAGGGCTATCTAAGTCTATATTTAAATGGTATTAATGTACTAAAGAAATCTGGTCTTCAAGGTTCAGTATTGGCCATTTCGAGAAGAGCATATATTGGCAACACACCTAATGGTAAGAGACCGCTTGAAGGAGAGGTGTACTTTGCGGGAATAATGTTTAGAGCCTTGAAGAAATGTGAAGTAATAGATATTCTACGTTACTTACTTACAGAAAGACAATTCTTAAAGAAATTTGAAGAACTTAGACTTCCATTGATGAATGTAAACATATATAGCAAGGAAAATTATGGAATTATATTACCGATGTCCTTCTATGAACTCTTTGCAGAGTCAAAACATAGGGCTTTGGATCAACTTCACATTCCAGTTATCATATTATTCGATAACCTTCAAGACCTTGAATTAGTTTGGTCTATTCTTAGCAAAAAAAGCGAAATAATACCTTTCTATAGCTTAGTTGAAAAACGTTATTTAGAGAACCTCTTAACTCATAAGTGTGTGGATCCTTTAATTAGGTTAGGAGTTGTATCGCCTATAGATCATAGGATATTCAATACATTCTCAATTGTTTCGTATAAGTATGACAAAGTGTTATTCTCCGATAAGCTTGTAGCTGTGAACCCCTACAATTATGTATGTTTTAATGAATTAACGCCAAGAGTAACACTAGATACAACTAAATTTAATAGGATCCTTTTGCGTGCGTTAATTTCAGGAAAAGTTGTCTTTAATGTATTGTACTCCTTACCTAGTGGTAAAACAATTAATGAGACTGTTACTATTAGTACTCATAACTATGAAGCAGTCTATATAGACCTAACACCAACAAACATAATAGGTAAAAACCATATAGTTGATATAAAATTATTAATAAAATACATGGAACCTAGTTCATTAGTGGTGTTCGATAGTTTAGCATTGATGAAAAACAGCTTCAATTTTAATTCAATACAGGAGCAGAATATCTATTACATTAAGGTAGAAGCACGTAAGGATCTCTTAGGGAAAATATGGTATGATTTGGTTTTAGATAAGAGTACTACCTTAAGATTGTTCCAAGTATTTGGTAAAAATAAAAACATTGTAATAACCATATATAATCCAGGATACAAACAAGTGCTTTATATCGACAGATGCAGACACTTAATGAAAACCAAGGCTGGTTTCGATGTGTTTCTCTGCAGTAATAACCATCTCGTCCCCATGCACATAGGCATAATGCTTAATACTAAACTACAAATTGCGATACTGCTTATCGAGAACAGTTTCAATATTCTATCATTCATACTCATATTGATTATTCCCTTGAGGCGGAAGTGCTACTTATTAAGGAGGGTTAAGAGGCGTGAAGATAGCCTTGTATACTAATGTTACAGCTTTTGAGGCTCCTGGGGGAGCCGAGATTTACTTTCTAAACTTACTAAACACCTTAAGGCAACTTAAAGATCAATTCGATGTTGAAGTAGATTTATATGATCCATTACGTAAAAGTATTGCATATTATGACGTAGCGGTTTTCTATAACAGTACCGCTCATAGTGCACTAGCATACGACTTTCTCTTAGTAGCTAAAAGAGCAAAGAAAAGAACTGTTAATATACCAGTTTATTTTTCATTACACTTCTCCTTTAGCAATATCGAAAAATTTCTCTACACTATGGGATTGCTTTTTGTACGATTATATATTGAAAGGACAGGTATCTTGTTCCGAAGTAAACTTGAATTCCTTTACAAGTCATTGCACCTAGCAGAACTAATCCTTGTAAGTGGCGAAGGTGAAGCGAAAGTTCTAAACAGAGATTTCAAAATCGATAAACAAAGAATTGAGATATTACCTGTAGCAGTCGAAGAGAAATTTGCTAATTCTGATCCAAATCTCTTTATAGAAAAGTATGGAGTAAGTGACTTTATACTCTATGTTGGTAAAATAGCAAAAAGAAAGAATGTACTAAGCCTAATTAAAGCCTATAAGATAGCTTGTATTGATGCACCACTTGTAATAGTCGGACATATAGCAGAGTACGATTATTACCAGCAAGTCCTTGAATACATAAAGAAACATAATTTATTCCATAAGATACTCATTATACCGGGTCTTGATCATTCAAGCGAACTTTTAGCTTCAGCGTATGCAGCATCAAGAGTACTTGTCTTACCCAGTTACTATGAAACCCCTGGCATTGCCGCTCTTGAAGCGGCTCTTACGGGTACAAATATCGTGATAACTAAATATGGAACCACTATGGAGTATTTTAAGCATTATGCTCTATATGTAGATCCGTACAATATTAAAGACATAGCTCATAAACTAGAGATTGCATACAATAGACCAAAACCTAACACAAAATTGAGAGAGTACATTTTAAATAATTTCACTTACACAAGAGTTGCCAGAAGACTCATAACGCTATTATATCGTTTAATTAACCAATATGAGAGATGATAACCATGAAGATAGTACTAATAGGTTTAGACGGTGCTACTTGGAAGCTTATAGAACCTTGGGCCCTATCAGGAAAATTACCTACGTTTAAGAAATTGATTATTGACGGAGCATGCGGAATCCTAAAAAGCACACTACCACCTATTTCTCCAACAGCCTGGACTTCCATATTCTCGGGTTTAAAACCTACCAAGCACCACGTTTGGTCTGTTATTACATTTGATGGCAAAACTTATACGGTTAAACCTTTATTTAGTCATGATATTAATGTACCAATGATATGGAATGTACTATCTTATCTCAGAATAAGAGGAGTATATATGAATATCCCATTTTACTACCCTCCACCAAGAATTAATGGAATATTTATCTCAGGATTTGGTACACCAAATAGAAGTTCAAGGTTTACTTACCCTTTATATCTTAGAGAAGAAATTTTAGGATTATTTCCAGACTACGATATAGACTATAGAGAGGATAGTATCCCCATAGAAGGAATTGAAGCCGCATCTCGAATTTTTAGGATTACACAGGCTCAAATGGAAGCATTTATGCATATCTTCAAAAACGAACAGAAAAAATCTCAGCTATTCATATTCGTAATTAGATCCCCAGATGTTGTTCAGCATTTCTTTTGGACTGAAAAAAGGATCATATTACACTTTTATAAGCAGATAGATTTGTTCTTACATAAAATAGTCAGGAATTTAGACAAGGATGATATCCTAATACTTTGTTCAGACCATGGATTTAGAACTGTTGATAAAAAAGTCTATTTAGTTAACATTTTAGAGAATCTTGGTATATTGAGAATTAAAAAAGATCAAATTAATTCTTTCTTTTATGAAGGACTTTTGAATTCTAAAATATACAAGTCGTTACTCGAGAGGTCAAAAAGATTAATCAGGGAGTTATTCTCAAGGCACGCATCATTGAGTATATTAAGCAAAATCATCAAATCAACACCGTTTAGTGAAATTACGTATATGGGCTTAGTTGATTGGTATAGTACCTTAGCTTACTATCTTCCTGGATCTTACGGAGTAATAAGAATTAATCTAAAAGAGCGTGAAGGTAAAGGAATAATCACATCTCATAATTTTGATGCTATTCGAAAAGAAATAATTGAATCATTATTAGCTATAAAAGAAGAGGAATCCGGTGAAAAGGTATTTGAAATAGTGAAAACATGTGAAGCTATTTATGGAGAATGTAATGATGCAGACATAATACTATATACAAAAGAAGGCTATGGTATAGCCGAAGGTTTCAACATACGTAAAAAACTCATAGAACGTATGTATCCCATTAATGGTGGCCATGACTTAGAAGGTATTATCTGCGTTTATGGACGCTCTATACCTTCTACACGACTGAGAGATTTAGAGACTTGGGATGTTGCAGCATTACTTTATTATCTTCTCGGTATCGAACCCGCAAAAATGGGTATTGACGGAAGAGTTCCTAAGGAATTATCAAACATTGAAACCTCTTGTAACTATCAATATCACTATGGAAGAATGAAACTCATGTTCAATATAGAGAGCATAAAGAAAAAGCTTAAATCTATGAGGAGCAATCACTATGAAAAGTTCTAAAGATTTTAGAAAAGAAAATGAAATAGTGTTGTTAGCAGGGACGCGACCAGAAATAGTTAAGCTTTTTCCGATTATCAAGACTCTCAAAAACATTGTGTCGTCCGCATATTATTTTGTTTGGTCTGGTCAGCACTATGATTATGAGTTGTCTATGGTTTTCTTTGAGGAGCTTGGTGGTTTAGTGCCGGATTATGATCTTGGTGTTGGTAGTGGTTCTCATGGTGTTCAGACTGCTAGGGTTATCCAGGGTATTGAGGAGGTTCTGAAGAGGGTTTGGTGATAGGGGCATTGTTGTTGCTGTTGGTGATACCAATGCTGTGCTTGGTGTTGATCTCGCTGCTGTTAAGGCTGGATGGATCTTTGCTCATGTTGAGTCTGGTCTTAGGAGTTTCGATAGGTATATGCCGGAGGAGATCAATAGGGTTGTAGCCGATCACATAGCTAACATACTGTTCGCCCCCTCGATACAGGCTGTTCTCAACCTTCTTTACGAGGGTGTTGAGCCGCGGGGGATATGGCTAACAAGGAATACAGTTGTCGATGCTGTTAAGATGGTTATGCCTCGTGTCGAGAAGGAGAGGAGATAGTATACTTGCTGAGCTAGGCATAAAGTAGCCCTACGCCCTTGTTACGCTCCACCGCGCAGAGAACGTTGATCATGTCGATAGGCTTGGCAGGATCCTGAAGGGTCTTAGAGAGATCTCGAAGACGTAGAATCTTTAATCAAGTGAGACCTACGACTGGAGGAATCCATGAAGTTAAGGTAGGAGTTGTTGAATCTACATAGATTCAAAGTAATGTGAGGATATATATTCATACGCTAATGACCAATGATAAGAAAAATTCTATGTTCTTATGTTCTCTTGTAGGTCTTCTAAAACATTTCCTTAGCATTATTCGTTTAGTTAAAACTATGTTAACTTAGGATATACAGCGTATGCTAGTAATATATTGCAGAGGAATATACAATTGACTACAAGAAATTTTATATAAGAGTCTGTGATCGTGAAGGCATGTTTGTGTTTCCTCCTATGTATGAGTATAAAGTGACAGTAATTTCGTGAAGTCTTTCTGTAAGAAAGTGATCTTTATTGATGTAGGAGCAACATAACATACTATCTCATATTACTAAGGTAGCGTAGGTCCAAGAACAATTGTACGTATGAATCTTACAATTGAAACGCAAGTTGGGCCTCTTATGGGCTATCATTAACTAGAGATTTCACTTAAAATTCGTACTTAGAACTGCCTTAATTTATGCAATCGATTATATGATATTTTATCAACTCTGACGAAATAGGATATCATCAACATTAATTAATTACAGAACAAACATTAACTATTTTTGGTGATTACCTTGAGTGATGAGGAGCGCTTTACTGGTGTTGATGTTGCTAGGGGTTCATTGTACTTAGTTGTTCAGAATGTTGTTGGTACTTTGGCTGGTGTTTTGGGGTATGCTTTTCTGGCTAGGTTTCTTTC
>Ga0180301_10004723_pt1 | contig 10508 bp, 7 predicted proteins | sample GuaBasSediGuay16_FD_121797 | JGI IMG/M metagenome (GOLD analysis project Ga0180301, IMG submission 121797) | Subseafloor sediment microbial communities from Guaymas Basin, Gulf of California, Mexico - Guay16, Core 4569-2, 12-15 cm | ecosystem: Environmental > Aquatic > Marine > Hydrothermal... | reverse complement strand
TATACCTCTGAGTAGTCTCCCACGTTCAGCCTCAGAGCCCTTCTTCGACCCTCCTTCTTTACGATCTTGGCGTAACGCCCTACCAGGCTCTCCTCAAGCCTGTCTACGTCTCTGATTATCGCTTCCCGTAGTATGACGCAGTATTCTACGCTACTGTCTATTATCTGGGAGCCCTCGTCGATGCTCGTGTAGGGGCCTATGAATGAGTTCCTTATGAGGCAGTTCTTACCTATTATCGCCGGACCTCTGATCACGCTGTTTTCCACCCTTGCCCCTTCCTCGATCGTCACGCGGCCCTCCACCTTCGAGTCTATTATTTCGCCCCGTATGCTCCTTTTGATCCTCTCGTCGAGTATGAGTGCGTTGGCGTGGAGTATGTCGTCTTTCTTACCCGTATCGAGCCACCAGCCCTCAACTATTGCGTAACCGACCTTGTAACCACGGTCTAAAAGCATCTGTATGGCATCGGTTATCTCGAGCTCGCCCCTCCAGCTGGGCTTAAGGTTTTTTATCATGTCGAATATTACGGGCTTGAAGAAGTAGACTCCGATTAGGGCGTAGTTGCTCGGTGGGATTTTTGGCTTTTCAACCAGTCTAACAAGCCTGCCTTTCTTGTCGAACTCCGCCACTCCAAACCTGGTCGGGTCTTCGACTTCCTTTAAGAGTATGAAGGCATCGTAGTCTTCGTTTAAGAACTGTTCTAGATGCTTCTTGATTCCGTGTTGAAGCAAGTTATCGCCCAAATAGACTACAAATTCTTCATTCCCTACAAATTCCCTACACAGACCTACTGCGTGGGCTATGCCTAAAGGCTTACCCTGATAAACGTACGTGATCTTGCAACCGAACCTGCTTCCGTCACCGTAGTGTTCTCTGACGAGCTCCGGGAATGTCTCCCCAAGCACTATGGCTATGTCGGTGATGCCAACCGAGACCAAGTCTTCTAAGACGTACTGGCTCACCGGCTTGTTCGCAACAGGAATCAATTGCTTAGGACCTGAGAAAGTCAGAGGCCTAAGCCTAGTACCAGCACCGCCATGAAGAATTATAGCCTTCATTGGGAAGTATCCCCTTTAGAGTTTTAGAGTTGACGGTATATAACGGCTTTTAACTTATTCTTCCTTAAGGTTACCCTAGTTAATTATTATCTGACAGATATCTCCCATCTGCAACTTATTTAACACAACATCCCCAGCTTACGTAATCGAACAACCTTCACAAAGCTAGTGAGAAAAAAATAATGTGATCTAAAACATAATCCAAAACCTAGCTTATTAGCAATAGGAATCAAACTGCTTGACAGTAGTAAGGGGTAGGAGCCTAAGCTCGGTATCCTTACTGCAACTAAACACAAGAATCACCATATGCACACTATAACTTTCATAAAAAACTCACTAAAACTCTCCCTAAAAATAATTTATCTAATTTTACCCTCAAGTTTCATTTTCTTGATTTTCTGTCTTAAAATAGTTATTTTTGTGTCAGTTTTCTCTAGCCAGAGGATGAAGTTTTTAATCATATTAAGCATTTTTTTAATGATATTTCCGTTTCTTGATCTATCAAATTATGTCTTTCACAAAAATCTTTTCTTAGATTATATAATTCATCATCACCGGCAGTGTTATATATGTACTTCCAATCACCAAATATTAATGAAATTTTCTATTGTTAGATTCCAATTTTGCATCAAATCCTTTTTTTTCAACACCAGAAAGGAAGCGTTCTCACGTTATATTTTAATAAGTCTAAAATTGTTGGACTAATATCTATCAAGCTCACTGGTTTCTCTACACGTCGTCTCTCAATATTTGGGCCAAGCATTATCAAAGGAACATGGATTAGTTCATTATACAATTGGAGACCGTGACTAAACATTCCATGCTCAAAAACTGCTGACCATGATCCGCTAAAACTATGATGAAAGTATCCTCAATAAGATCGAGATCATTCAAAGTATCAATTAGGTGTTTGTACCATTTGACGGTTATTGTTCGTGGATCGTCTGGGTCTACGATTCCGTTTTCTAGTGCGTTCCAGACTTCTCTCGCGCCGTCGGCTATCGTGTAGTGTGGGGTGAACCGCAGTATGGTCTTTATTTTCCTGAAGGTCACTCTGTAGCTTCTTCTGTCGGGGGAGCCGTACCACTCGTAGTTTAACTCTTGGCCGCATGCTTCTGTTTCTGAAGAAACTTTAAATATATTTTTTGGAATCTATCGATCACGAACGCTCCAGATGGTGTGAGAAGATGAAGAGATGGACTATTGGAATTACTGGTGGGGCTGGTTTCATTGGTTCTTCGTTGGCAAAACATCTTGAACGCTCTTTTTATGTTAGGCTTCTTGACGTTAAACAGCCTACTCAGAGGTTACAGGGTTCTGTAAGGTTCCAGTTTTGTGATATTCGGAATCTTGAGGAAGTGAGAAAGTCATTAGACGGTGTTGATTTGGTCATTCATACTGCTATTATTCAAATCCCTAGAATTAATGAAGAGAGAAGACTTGGTTATGAGGTTAATGTTTTAGGCACCCAAAATGTCTGTAGGGTTGTGGATGAAAACCCTAGGATTAGGGGTATGATTTTAGCCGGATCGTGGCATGTTGTAGGTGAGAGGGAGTTGAGAGGAGTTATAAACGAGGAGTTTGGTTTTAGACCTGATAAGGTTGAGGATAGGGCTAGGCTATACGCCTTATCGAAGATTGCTCAGGAATCTATTGTAAGGCTTTATGACGAGATGTCTGAGAAGGTTTTCGGCATTATTAGAATTGGAACGGTTCTCGGTGATGGTATGCCCGAGAAGACAGCTGCAAATATTTTTATCAAAAATGGACTTAAAGGAAAGTATATAACACCGTTTAAGCATAGCATGTTTAGACCAATGCTATACGTTGATGTCAAGGATGTATGCAGAGCGTATGAAAACTATGCAAAGAAAATTCTAAATGGAGAGGTTAGTGATGAGAAAAACAGCTTAGCTCATATATTTAATGTATGTTATCCTGAACCTATAACGATTCTTGAGTTAGCTGAAACAGTTAAGAATGCTATAATTAAGTTTTCTAATAATAGAATAAAACCTAAGATAAAGGTTATTGATACTGGTAAGCCAAGTTTATTTACTGCCAAAGATAAAAATTTGATTAGAGTCGATGTGAGCAAAGCAATGAATTTCTTGGGTCTGGGAAAATTAAAGAGCCCAAAAGAGTCAATAGAAGAAATAGTCAAGAAGAGACTTCAGAAATCCTTGTAATCTTAAAGGCATCTCTATAGTTTTAAAATTGTTTTCTATTTTTGATTCATGAATTTTTCGTAAGCATCTTTTAACTTCTCAGCCATTTTATTGTAGTCAAATTCCCTCGCAAATCTTAAACTATTTTTACTTAGTCTTTCCCTAAGATCAGGATTTTCAATTAACATAAGAATTTTTTTTGCTACACCTATGGGAGATAAGTCGTCTATGTATAACACATCATATTCATTTTTAAAATGTGAAATAATTACTTTGTGATTTGTTATTAGTACTGGGATACCCATGGCAAAGGCCTCTACCATTTTCACAGGTATTTTGGTTTCTGTATTGAATGCTTTTCTACTTGGAATTACTAAAACATAAAATGTTCCTAATAGTTTAAGGGCATCATTATGTGGAATAGGGCCTGTTAAAGTGGCGTTAACGGCTAGCTTTTCCACCATACCTTTAATGAACTTCAGCTCCGAACCACCTCCTACTATATATAACCGTACATCTGGCCGAGTTTTCTGAACGATTTTCATAGCCTTTACTAATATATCTACTCCTTGCCACCACGAAAGGCTACCTATGAAGCCCACCCTTAGCTCTTTAACCGGTTTGATCTGTTTACGTAATACTCTGATTTTTCTGAGATCGACCCCAGGACCTACTGAAAGAAGGCATTTATTTTTAATGCATTTATATTTTTGCATTAGCACTTCTGCAAGAGTCCATCCATGTGTCAATAAAATATCGGTTCTTTCGATGACGAATTGATCTATTTTGTCACAAAGTGATTTTATAAGCGATTTAAGTAGCTTGTTTTTCATCCGGCTCGTCAGTTCATCGCCTACAAGCGACGGAATTACCGTTGCCAGGTTTTTAAACCTTTTTTTAAAAGCGATCGGACCTACAGCTAGGAGCGAGTTTCTTATATATACTGCATTAATCATATTTGATTTCTTAAGAACGATCGCTATAGGGGTTATTATGAGGAAAGAGTATAAAATCATTATAAGTGGGATGATAAATTTAGGGGGATAAGGCATTGGTATCGGAATTACTTTCATATTTCTTCTTAAGTCGATTTTAAGTTCTTCTCTTCGTTTAGTAAGGATTTGCTTGAGACCTACAAGCGCGATTATATACACATACTTAACGTGTCTAGATAAAGCGAAGCTTAGCTCCCTTTCATTGACAGCATCACCCGACCAACCATAATATGATGGAACTATCATTAGGAGCTTGACCGAAGAATTACTAATACCCATCGCTTATTTCCTCGCTAAGACTACTTGATAAAGTGTAAGGTTTACAAAAATCCTTTCAAGTCGTTCAAGAATCCTTCTTAAAGGAGATGGAGTTCGGAAGAACTGTTCGATAAGATTGTTAGTATAGAAATTTAATACTAAACCTGAGCGATAAACAACTTCAAAATTTGTTTTCGCCAAGAGAGTCAGCAACGTGCTAGTTTTCAAAAGTTCATTAAACACATGTGGAGCTCCAAGCTGATATTGCTTAAATATCTTGCTTAGTAGCTTAGGAATAAAATATATCAAGGCGTCGGGATTTGGTGTCGTTAAAATCAAATAACCACCATCTTTTAAAATACGATTTATCTCGTGCAAAAACCCTTCTTTATCTGCAAGGTGCTCGATCACTTCAGAGCATATCACCATGTCAAAGATTGAAGGTTTTAATGGCAAATGCAATGCATCAGATACCAAAAATTGAAAATCAGAGCTTCTAGATTTGCGTGTACAAGCAATTTTTATTCCTTGCAGAGATATATCTAATCCAACATAGCTAATTTTGAATGATCCTTCTGTGAAGAGTGATTTATTCTATACAAGTAAAACATTAGATTTGAGCTGTGATAACTCCATTTTATTGGCTCATACCCGGTTTTTCGTAGTATGTAAGAGAGAGTTGCTTTATTGAAAAAGCGAATATGACCAGGTGGCTGGATCCCCAATCTCATACTGGTGGGGCTATCATCATATCTTTGTATATTTTTACCTAACAAATATTGGATTCGAGCTAGTAAGTGAGAAAAATTAGGTACTCCAATAATTACACTTCCTTCTTCTCGAAGATTGCGCCTAATCTTAATCAGTAAGGATACGGGATCTATTAAATGCTCTAATACTGCACAAAGAATTATCACATCGTATTTTCCTGGGATGTCATCCTTTTCTACGTCACACCGAATGGCGTCGATACCTTTTTCTTTGCAAATCCTTATAGCATCATCCGATATATCAATACCCATAACGCGACAATTCAATTTATCTCTTAAATATTTTAGTAAGCCGCCTCTTCCACATCCTATGTCAAGGACGTATGAATTAGGAGGGACAAGACGTATGATTGTTGGATAATAGTCATGCCAGTCTTTTCTGTAAAATTCTATTTCTTTATTGAATACTCTTCCGTTTTTAAGGTTCCCCATTTAACTTCACTTTGCTAATTCTTTTTTGGCTCGTAAGAGCAAGCAGTAAAGTCAACAGCAAGAGCATAAGCAATAACCACAATCCAATATTAGGAAACTTTAACACAAAAGGCGTATGAAGCTTGTGATATAACAGTTTGCCTTGTGAATCAACTATAACAATATTAGCCCAGTTCGCAATATAAATACCATATTTGTCTCCATTGGGCAACTTGCGTGGAAAATCTAATATGATGGTGTTCTCTCCTCGGACTAATTTGAGATCTAGGATTTTTAGGAATCTAAAAGTACCTATGTATACTAAAATACTTTCATTTTGCAACGAGTTAGCTTTTATTATTAATCTGATGTTTGTAGAATTGGTCCATAGTATATTTACTGCCTCTATATTAATACCGCTACTTTGGCTATTCGTATGCAATTTTTTTTGCGTTTCAACCCGAAAGAGTTTGAATCCTCCTTCTTCCGCTATCAGCTTAGGACCATAGTACATTTCTAAAACTTCTTCGTTGCTTAAAGCTCTGTTGTAAACACGAATTTCATCTATACAGCCACTCCAGTAATTTTTAGCGTCCATCAACTGATAGGTTCCCACCAAGATGTCGTAGGTGTTTCCTATATTTCCAGACGTTGCTACTGGGCCATAAGGCACACCGTTCACGTAGAGCATTAGTTGCGAGCCATCCCAGATACCGACAAGGTGGTACCACTTATCTGCCTCAACGCTCCCGCCTTCAACATGGAAGTAGTCTCCAGCTTGGTTCTTTATGGCAAATTGCCATTTTGCGTCAGGTGTAGTCTGCAATGTCCAGGCACCAGGTTCGTTCCAACCTTTCGATACTACCACACAGTAGCTGTCCGGAGTAGTGATAGGTTTAACGTAGGCCTCGACTGTAATCGCCGTTGTAGGGTTCAGCGCATCGTTATGGGAAACGCAGATATAGTCGTCAATCCCGTCAAAGTTTAAAGCCCCTCCGTAAAACCCTTGAACCAAACTCGCGTTGCCAAAAACCGTCACACTATGTTGATTATCACTACAGTCAGAAACTTTGCCATCACTTATATTATCAAATCGTAAATCTAATATTACACCATCATAAACCTTTCTTTCGCCTTTTAATTCTACAGGAATTTTTGAGGATTTCAAATATCGAAATATGTATCCATTTTTGTTGGCATATTCATGCCAGGCAATATTTCGGTCGTCGCTTAGGAGAATCAATGTGTTATTTGGTAACACCCTCAATAACCGGATAAACTCCTCTTCAGTTGCAGGTGGACAAAACAAATAATGATGGGATAATAAGTCATTCGGAGCAAAAGGCCTCACATAAAAGTACACATTTGAAACTACAAAATGATCAGCTGACCAGTTATCGCCTAGAAGTTTTTCAACATCTTTCAGCTTGTGCTCCTCGAAGTAATAAGAGTTACTCAAAGAATATCTAGAAAACCACATATTGTTCAAAACAATAGTAATAATTAACATTACAAAAAGGGTTTTCGAAATACCTAATGGCATCCTCTTTCTCCACATAGTTTTAACCCTAAATACAGTTTTCAATGCTACAACTATTACGAGAACATAAACTAAGAGTTGAACTAAAGTCATAAAACCAGTCCAATTAAGCTTAGGTAAGCCGTAACTTACATAAACTCCTCCTTTTTTAATTGAGAGAGTCGATTGAATCCATTGTAAGAAAAGCATGGGTATCATTAATATAACTCCAATAGCTATGTTGCGACTAGAGAGAACTTCGTAAATTGCAGTTAAAGAAATTGCAATAAGTATGGGTATCGTGAAAAGAGAGTATCTAGGTATATCCCAAAAGGCGTTGATAGAAAGATAGTTTATATATAAGAGCCATAAAGTGGTAGTTGTTAGACAGATAAGTATACGCATTTGAATATCTTTGCGAAATCCATCTAATGCGAGTGTTAACGGTAGAGTTATTCCTGTAGCAGCTACCAAGAGACCTAAAGTCTCGGGTGATAGCATGCGATAGAAATAATGTAAATAATCGTAGAAGTTGTGTGATAAAATAGTGGTAGGATTCCATGGAGCTGGTATGAATAGGTTTAAAAACCTTTCTGCAGGGCTTAAGAGAAGGAATCGAATGGTCAGTACGGCAACGAATTCATTCTTGATAAACCAGACCGATATTACATAAGGTATGTCGATCAAAACTTCATAGACGATAAGAGGTAAAGTTAAGATATATAGCACTATTCTCCATATTTTGCTGTTCTTATGAAGCCTATAACGAAGTATATAATACATTAGGATTATATACATAGGCAATATGACTGTAACATGCATTTTTATAAGAAAAGTAATTAATAATGAAAAAACGCTTAAGAGTAATGTGTATGGATTTATCGAGATAATGTCTTGTCCGCGTTGATTAAAAGATCTTATGAAAAATAGAATAGCAAGAATTAGATAAAAAGCTGTAGCTAAATCGTTAAGCACAAAACCCGAAAAAAGAAGCAGTAAAGGATTAGTTAACACGAGCAAAAATATGGCGCTTTGTAAAAACTTGTTATCTCTAAACCTGATAGGCGTTAGGAGCGTAGAAGTAATTGCAATCATGGGCAAAAACATGGTGCTGATAACATGCGCTTGATGCGCCTCAAGTCCGGTAGAGCCTATGAATGATGTTATGAGTAGCGTCCAAAAGAACCTGCCTTTAACTAGATACAATAGGCTAGATTCAAATGAGAAGATTCCTACAGGGTAAATTTCTCCGTTCAGAATGGCGTATCTTGACCAAGCGATGTAAGTTGTTTCATCCATACTGAACAACCTAGGCATGGATGTGAAAAAGTGAACTAAGCTGCCATAAGTGATTAGTGAAATTCCTAGAAATGCGTAGTCCAAGTGTGAGGTTTCTATTTGAGGTTTCTTACCTATTGTAACTGCAAGCACAATTAAGGTGAATATTAGAAGTACATACGTTGAGGCAACGGAAAACGGACGAATAGTAATGCCTAACAAGATTAATGTTGATACAACAGTCACCGCTATAACCGTGGATAGAAAGAATGATACAATGATTAACTCCCTAAACTTATGCTTTTCTCCTTTAGATAAAAGTAGCATGAACATCAAGCCTGGTGTAAGATAGATGGTTGGAAACGCTAGAATCGCTGAAAGAACAGAGTGCCCAACCAAAACGCTTAAAAAGTAGGCTACACTCGTAAGCATTATAATTAGATACACAACGGAAAATCTATCGATCCAGTAATTGTATAACGCTTTTGTTTTTTTCATAGCTTCAGCATCCTTATATTGTTTTTATGAAAACGCATGCTAACCCATAGTCTTGTGCTATTCAGATCGTTTTAGAGCAAGCGCTTGAAACACAAACTTTTGAACATTTCTTCCAATCTATCTATTATGATGTTCCAGTCGTAGTTTCTTACTATGTGTTCTCTTATTGCTTTGTTCATATTATAATACTCTTCGGGGGAATCCCGCCATAATTCATAGTATTTCTTAACGGCTTCGGCAAAACCTTTGACATCTCCAACATTAACTAGACACCCAGTTTTCCCATTAATAACTACATCAGATATTCCAGGAATATTCGAACCCACAACTGGCAAGCCACAAGATTGAGCCTCAAGCAGGCTCAAAGGCATGCCTTCCATTTTCGAGGGAATTAGAAATAGGTTTGCGCTCCTGTATATCTTGGGCATAACTTCTGGATTAACAAAGCCCAAATAATCCACATTTTTGTACTTTTGTGCAACCGCTTTAACCTTATCCTTAAGTGGACCTGAACCTGCTATTGTGAATTTGATGTTTTTGAGTTTCAATTTTTCATTAACGTATTGTATAATCTCCATTAAACTGTCTACACCTTTATCCTCTGTGAGCCTCCCTGTAAAAAGTGTGTTGAAGAACTGGCTGTCTGAGGGGTTCCTACATAACTGGAAAGTTTTTGTATCCACACCGTTTGGTATATGAAAAACATTTTTGAAACCCGTTTTTTGAAGCCACATATATGTTTCCCTATTTAACACATGATACGCATCGAATACCTTAAGAGACTTTTTGAATATCGGCATATACAATTTCTGTAACAATATATCTGATCTCAAAAAGCTATGAAAACCAGCAATAAGTCTGCTTTTAAAACATTTCTTAAGTAAATGAAACAAGACCTCAATAGGCGGACTTGGAAGCACAATGTAAAGTAAGTCGCTGAAATTAAATAAACTCAATAAGTGGTCAATATAAAGAGGATTAGGTAAAGCAACTCCTCTTGGAGGCTTTATACATGGAAACTCTTCATAACTAATCTTATCTAAAAACAGAAAAAGCTCACTAAAATGCAATCTTTCCGTTTCTGCGTAGCTTAGCCCTACTATGCTAATTTCATGACGTTTAACAAGGCTTTGTGAAACTCTAGTTATCCAATTCACGGCACCACCACCCGCGGTAAGGCTTCGTGGGACAAAAAAGCAAATCCTCATTTTACTAATGCTTTTTGTCTTAGTTGCATGATCTTATATCGTAACTTAAGTTTGTAGGTTTCATCCTTTAAATATCCCTTCACAGCAGTTACCTTAAACCACGGCACTATTCTAAGAATAGGATGATAACATCCAGCTATATGATCAAACATTTTTTCTTCGCCCAGAAATTCACCATGATCTGACGTTATAACAATATTTTCAGAGGGAAGTAGGTTTGAAACCAGAAAAGAGACGTATTTCAGCACAATAATTAAGTTTTCAGCATACGCTTTTCTTAACCCATTTACTCCGAATTTTCTTCTAGCAACGTCTATTGGTAGAACAGGCGGTAGGTTTAAGCAT
>Ga0180301_10004722_pt1 | contig 10508 bp, 10 predicted proteins | sample GuaBasSediGuay16_FD_121797 | JGI IMG/M metagenome (GOLD analysis project Ga0180301, IMG submission 121797) | Subseafloor sediment microbial communities from Guaymas Basin, Gulf of California, Mexico - Guay16, Core 4569-2, 12-15 cm | ecosystem: Environmental > Aquatic > Marine > Hydrothermal... | reverse complement strand
CCCATTTGTTTAACTATCACACAACAAAAATATATTTGAAAAATGCATCTTTAAACTTTACAGATTAAAATAAAAATGAATATTGCGATTAAAATTAGCAAATTTAATCATTAAAATCGTTCTTAAATTATTAAGGAAACATCATAGATTATAGCTGAAATTAATAATTTAGAATGCAAGCCTTTTAATCCTATTCCTCATCCTCCAATATTACCTTTTTCTTTTTACTAAAGAGATCTAAAAGTGACTTTCTCTTTTTTCCTTCCTTTACAAGCTCTCCTTTCTCATTAAACCTGTATGTAACTTTCCTTTTCTCTTCTTTTTCTTCCTCTTCGGTTATTGGTTTTATCTCTCTCGGACCTAATTCTTCCTCTTCGTCTATGATAATTTTTGCTCCTGGATACATCCTTCGCAGGTTCTCTATTAATGTGCTCTTATCAACATTCCCAAAGGTTTTTGCTCTAATTACTGGTTTACCCCCTTCATAGGTAACCTCTATCGAATATCCAGCAGCACCTTCAGGGATGTTTTCAAAGTCTATTAAATCATCCTCGAACATTGATTCGAAGAAATCCCATATGTTCTTCTTTTTCTTCTTCATTTAAATCACCAACATTATCTCATAATTCAAAAGTACTCCTTTGAAATTCTTATTCCCCTTATCTTTTTTACCTCGCAGACTATATATACTTTTTCATGCTGATATTCTATTAGCAAAAATACTTTTAATTTCTTCTTAATAGCATTTTTCACCATACCATCGTCTTTAGATACTATGCCCTTGCATCCAAATTCTTCAAGTTTGCCCAGAAGTTCCTCATCGCTTAGCCTTTTTCCTTTGAATTCTTCTGGAAAAGGAATTACTTCTACTCCTATTTCACTAAGGATCTTTTTAATGTCCTCAAGGATTTCTCCGCCTATATTTTCATCAGCTAAAACTTTAATTTTTCCCAATAAAATCACCTTTAAGGCTTTTAAAATCTAGATAACATCATACTTATTATCTTTGACACTCATATAAAATTTAAAGGATATAGTTTAAAAAAGCTTCATGAAGCTTAAATTCTACATTGTTCAAGCAATTTTTAAATTCAGCAAACAATACATAAATTTGCAATTGCTAAGCTAATCTATCTAAATTTAATAGTAGGGATGTTAGAAAACAGAAGCGAATAGAATTTTAATCCAAAATCTAAAAATTATCTGTGAGAATTCGATAAAACGGATATTTAGAAAAATAAATAAGAAGAAAAGTTGGTTTTTATTGTGCTTCCTTCTTTTTAACTCTAAAGTAATAGAAGGCTACAGCTCCAACTAATACTACGACAAGAATTACCGTGAGTATAATCATCTGAATCATAAATGGAGTTAGCACGAATCCAGTTTCTATTGGTGGTGTAACGCTCTCGTAAGTATCAACTAGCTGTGGTACAAACATTCCATAAACCCATGTATAATTCCAGAAAATACCGAGCTCATCTGGACTATCATAGTATTGCTTGATAGTTGTATTATCCCAAACCATCTTAGCAATATACATATCTTGAATTGTCCTGTGATCCTCGGCTCTGATTTTAGCTCTGCCTTTTGGAGAATCGAACTCTAGTCCTTCTAAAGCAGCAATAAGAGCATCAGCTGATGTATCTCCATTCGTTTTCTTAAGAGCTAAAGCAATAGCTTGACCGGTCATAAATCCATTGCCTACAAATAGGTCGGGTAAGGGGAATGCCGGAATATAAACTCCCATAGTTGGTAGCTTCCCTTGTTTGAATAGCTCAACATATTTGCTAACAAGCCAATCATTTACCTTATTATTTGGTAGGCTCCAAGCATATTTCATCATTCCAGTATAAATTGGCAAATATTGCCATAACACCATGTTATAGGTAGCTACATCGGGAATTCCTGAGGTCACATTCATTTTATCATATATTCCCAACTCCTTCATCTGCTGGTATAAATTAATTGCTGATGATCCAGACCAAACTGGAATTAAAACTTCTGCTCCACTATCTAGAATTTTCTTCAAGTATGGAGTGAAATCTGTAGTTGTTAATGGAGCGTATTCTATATCTACAACAGTACCTCCGGCTTTCTCTATAACAGCCTTCCATTTTTCAACAGTGCTATAACCCCAAGAATATGCTGGAGCTATAAATGCAAATTTCTTCCCTAGGTTCTTAACAGCCCAGTCAGCTCCAGTTAAAGCATCATGCCATGTATTGCTTGAGATCTGGAATGTATATCTATTGAAATATTTTCCAGTTATATCAGAATCAGCTGCAGGAGATACAAGAAATACAACACCGTACTGAGAAGCGACCTTTGATACAGCAATAGCTGAATCACTTGATGCGCATCCTTGAAGTATATCGGCCTTTTTATCTTCAATCAATAATTTCGCTTTTTGAGATGCTATAGATGCGTCTGGAAGACCTGTTGATGGATCAACATCATCTTCGGCAATGATTCTTATTATCTTGTCTCCCCATGTAAGCTTCCATTCAAAGTTTGTTTTAACTATTTCAAAATCATCTATGCCTAGCTCATACATAAGCCCTAAAATCAATCCGTTTATCTCCATATCTCCATAATAGCTTAGAACGCCAGATCTTGATGTTACAACGCCGATTATAATTTCATTGTCCTGCGCTTGAACTCTGAATACTCTGCCCTCATTGATAAAGGTTGGTGTTGCTACGACAGTTATTAATAGAGAAATTATAAAAACTCCGATGAGCTTCCTCATTTTAATCATCTCTCATCATGCAGTTGGAGATTCCAAATCATTGTAAATTTATTCAATCACATAATAAAAATCTTGCTGTTCAGCCCTAAAAATATATTTATGTGTTGAAAAATATATTTATCTCGATGAAAGAATCATGATTAATTTTCTTCGTATTTTCCTCCTCAAACCTATCGCTTTAAGGTACCAGGTTCCCATAATTCCGTATGGGAACACAATTACAACAACTATGTAGATTATTCCAAGTATCGCCATTGACAGATAACTAAGAATCGGAATCGTTGATAATGAATACCTAAGGTATTGAACAATAAATGTCCCTATTACTGGTCCTATGAGTGTTGATATCCCGCCTAGAATTACTGAGAGAAGAACTAGTAATGTTACTGTAGCGGATAAAACACTATCGGGACTCACAACTGTTGTTAAAGCAAACAGTGAACCGGCAATACCAGCAAAAGCTCCAGAAACAAATAAAGCGTATAGGCTGTATTTATAAGTGTCATAGCCTATCGTCTCTGCTCTTATAGGATTATCCCTAATAGCTCTCCAAACACTTCCCATTGGAGATCTCACGATAATTTTTGCTAGATAATAGCTAAGTGCAAAGGTTATTAAGGATAAGTAGTAGAAATTAATTGTTATGATTACAAGTCTATTTCCAGACATCATTTTGATGATTCCTATAATTGAAAGAATAAGGATTATGAAGTATGGGGATAATGATAGATAGAAGAATAGATCCCTTCTTGCTCTTTTCTTTATTTTATCATACATTGCATAGATAACTAAGACCAAGAGGATGAATGAGATCATGATACAGAAATAAAGGAAAGCCTCTGAGAATATGAATCTTGGATATCCAGGAATTAAAGAAACACTCGTTCCAGCATATCTCGCAAAATTATCAACTGAAATCCTGATGGTTTCTGCTATAGCTAGGGTTAAAATAGCGTAATAAACTCCTTTTACCCTTCTAACAGGTATTCCCATAAAGAGATTGATAGCTCCAGCAGCAAGAATAGCAATAATCATTGAGATTAAGAACGGAAATCCTGCTAAAAGGAGAATCGCTGTAACATAAGCTGCCACTCCAAAAGGAGCAGCGTGTCCGAAGCTAAGAATACCTGCTTGTCCTAGTAAAAGATCATAGCTTATAGCTAATATAGCCCAGATTAGTATGACTGAGAGTATACTCACAGTGTACGCTTTTCCTATAAGATAAGGAAGAAAGAACATAAATAGAATGGTTGATAGAAATCCAAGATTTTTCTCAACTTCTGACATCAATTGTCTAAAGCTAATCATTCAGCCTCACCTCCAAAAAGACCCTCAGGTTTAACTAAGAGGACAACTATCATCAAGATTATATCAATTACAAAGCTTAGTTCTGTGACAAAATATGCAGTTAGCTGATGGACAAGACCTATTAAAAGACTAGCTATAAACGCTCCCTTATGACTTTTCATGCCTCCTATAACTATTACTGCAAAGGCTAAAAGAGTGAAACTAGTTCCAGCTTCTACGCTAGCATTAAACCAAGGTGATACTATAGATCCGCCAAAAAATGCTAAAGCTGTGCCAAGACCAAAAGCTATTGTGAATATTTTCTTAACATCTATTCCATATATCTCTGCTAAAGTTCTATTTTCAGTTCCAGCTCTTATTTGAGCTCCAAATTTGGTTTTATTCAAAAATGCTTCTAATGCTATAAAAACAACAATACCTACCATAAAGACAATAAGTCTGTAAATATATATCCGATAGCCTAAAACTTTTATAGTCTCTCTAAAAATTCCTGTTGTTGCAGGAAATGTTAATCCCATAGGCCATAGTACAACCACTATTTGCACTATTATCAGCATTAATCCCATCGTGACAAGCATCTGAGCCGTTGGTTTTCCATAAAGTGGCCTCATAAGGACTAATTCAGTAAGAGCTCCTATTAAGAATCCCATGGCTGTAACTATAATAACTGTTAAGATAAAGTTGTAGTTTAATAAGCTCATAAGGGTTATCGTAATGTATAAGCTAAGCATAAAGAACGAAGCATGAGCAAAGTTGAGTATGTCCATGAGTCCAAATATAATCACAAGACCAGCTGCTATTAGATATATCACCATTGCGTAAGCTAATCCATCGATTATTGCGCTTATTAGCAATCCTAAAGTCAAAATAAAGCACCTCACCAAAAATTTTAAATAAATGGGCTTAGATCCATCTGAAAATCGCTGAAGCCATTACGAAACCTACTCCAGATGTTGTGAAGTTAATATAATCTCCAGGCTTTAATCTACCCTCATTTATTGCATCATATAATGCAAAGAAAACGCATGCTGAACCAGTATATCCATACTTATGCATTATGTAAACAGCTCTTTCTGGAGGCAATCCTAGTAATTTCATTGTAGTTTCAATCATACTCTTATTTACTTGTGTAATGAAGAAATGCTTTATATCTTTTACATCGATTCCAGCTTTCTTTGCTGTTTCCCTAATCAAATCTGGCCAGTGTCTTATATTTATATCGGGAGGGTATCTCTTGAGGTATCTAAGCTTGTGCCATCCCTCTTTAACAGCTTGCTCGCTGCATGGTCTCATGGCTCCAATATAGATACCCCAGTAATCCCAATAATTTCCATCGGAAATTACTTTTCCGGCCAGGAATCCTGGTTTATCCGAAGGACCTAAGATTACAGCCCCTGCTCCATCTGAGAATATAGATGCAACAACATCATTCCTATCGACAAATTTATTCATGACATAAGGGGATACAACAGCGATGTAATTGATATCCTCGTTAAGCATTATCATGTGAGATGCTAGGATTAGACCTATTGTTTGATCAGCACATGCAGCGTTTATATCAAAACAACCAGTTTTTAACTTTGCTCCTAAAAGCTTATGAACTCTAGTACAAGTAGGAGGTGTTTGCATGTCTGGTGTATCAGTCGCAAAGATTATTAGGTCAAGATCATCAATGCTCAATTTAGCCCTTTCTAATGCATTTTTGATTGCTTCAGCAGCTAAATCTGCAGCTGTTGTTTTTTCATCCGCAATATACCTTTTAAATATTCCAATTCTCTCCTCTAAAGCTCTTCTCCAAGCTTCAGGAAGCTTAACTCCAAAAACTTTCTCATAATCATCATTAGTTACAACTTTCTCAGGGAGTGCGATTCCAGCATTAACAATCTTTGCAAATCTGCTAATTTCCATAATCGACACCAATAGAAAAGGTTCCTAAAAGAAGAAATGACAAAATAAAAAATATAAAAATTTTAGGAGAAGAGCTTTTCCCTCATAATAGAGCTAATACTGCGGATAAAGTAAATGCTAGCATTAATGTCCTAACTAGTGCTGAAGCTAGAATGTTTTTCGTCCTATCATATAGGTAAGAACCTATTGGAGCGTGGAATAATTCTGCTGAAGAGAAAGCATAGAATAGCCCATAAGCATTCATAGGCAAGAAAGCGATGACAATAGTCATGTTCTCAATTAAACCAGCGGAATAATATTGGCTTATTACACTAACTAGTAGGGGGGTATTAACTGCTATTGCTAACCATGCTGAAAATGGTAGTATCCTAACAATATATTGAGCTACTGATGTTACAGCAATTTTTCCATATCTATTTTCAATTGGCATCATTTCCTGGACAAGATATCTAAATATTAATTCATCAACCAGCATTAGAGGGAATAATAGTACGATGTAGAAGAAGAATATTCCCCATCTTTGCAAGTTCGGCATGTAATCTGCGGTTAATCCTGTAAAGGCTAAGTTGAATCCTATGAATATCCAGATGAAGACTACAACCGCCTCTATTACTCCAATTAGGAGACCACCTGAAATTCTTGAAATGAACCCTTCTTTTGTAATCCTCTTCAAAGCAAATAGAACGATCCCAGCAATGATTAAAGCAACAGCAAATGGGGCTAGAAGATATATGAAGTAGTAGAAGGTATATTGAGCACCTGACATTTTAAAGAATTGATAGCTCTCCCATCCTTTTTCAACTATTAATGGGAACGTGTAGTAAGCTATTAAGTAATAGAGGATGAGGACTACTGCTATAATGAGGACTTTTATCCATGATGGTAATTTAAGCTCAATTTCCTTTCCTGGCTTAAATCTATTTTCTAGGGCTTTAAATACGAGGAACATAAGAACGAAAGTAAATGCTAATACAAAGTAAGATGCAAAAACACCAGTTCCAGCGACTGATGGATCAACGATTACATTGGGTTCTCCTTTCAAATTGAATGAGCTATAAACCCAGCCGAGTATCTCACTTAGCGCTTCTTTATTGTATAGGATGTTATAGTGATCAACTCCCTCGATTTCTACAAGTTTCCTAGCGGTTCTATTTTCAAATGCGCCAAACGTCTTTCCAACTTCCCCCTTGTAATCAGTAAGCTTTCTAAATAGCTCATATGCCGATTCTGGTGGTGTTATCATATCATTTTTACCTACTAGAAGAAGTACATTAGCACTCGGATAAGTTGAGTTTACGACTGTTGATTCCCACACATAATATGGTCCTATTAGAATGAGAGTTGATACAGCGGGGTTGAATAGAGCAAATCTTAGTGCAGCTCTTGAACCCATGCTGTGGCCAATTACTCCAAATCTAGCTAGGTCAACATCATCCCTCTTTGCAATCCAGCTATATACAGCAAAGAGATCATTCGATATATTCGGAGCCGTTAGAGGTTCTCCGATATAATTAACTCCTCCTTCACTATCTCCATGTCCTCTATAATCCATAGCCACAACTAGGATTCCATGCCTAGCCAATTCCGTGCTTATTGCATTCATAGATTCACTTGATTGACCTAGACCATGGACAACTAGAACAGTTGGTAACTTTCCGTTAGCTCCTACTTGCTTAAATACAGTAACATGAATCTTCGTCCCATCAAAGGCTTCAACGTAATAATCTTCCTGTGCCACATTTGAGAATAAGGCGGCTCTTGCTGAAGCTGAGAAGAATATGATTAGAACAATTAAAATGACCCCAACTATGAATGACTTGGACTTAAAAAATTGCTTTAAATTCATTATTATCACCTTAAAATTACGAAGATATGGACATCCCTTCAAATTTTGAATAATAGAAAAACTAAATTTAAGCTTTCTGCAGTTTGTGTAAAAAATATTTAGAAGTTGGAAAAAATTATTATGAATCTGAAAATCATTTATGTGTAAAAACCACCATTTACACCAATAACTTGTCCAGTGATGTATCTAGCTCTATCTGAAGCAAGAAATACAACAACATCAGCTATTTCCTCAGGCTCCGCAAACCTGTGGAAAGGAATCATATCGATAAACATTTTCTTTATCTTTTCTGGTATCTTTTCAGTCATCGCAGTTTTAACAAATCCAGGAGCTACAGCATTTACATTTATTTCTCCATATCTGGCCAACTCAAGGGCTAATGCCTTTGTTAATCCTATAAGACCTGCTTTTGAAGCAGCATAGTTAGCTTGACCAATATTACCTCTTTGACCCACGACAGAGGAGATGTTGATTATTTTACCTTGTTTCCTTTCTATGAAATGATTTACGACAGCTTTAATCATATTAAATGCTCCCGTGAGATTTACATCAATAACTTTGTCCCAATCCTCCTTCGTCATTTTATGGATAAGCGCATCTCTAGTTATTCCAGCATTGTTTATCAAAATATCAATCTTACCAAACTTCTCTAAAACCTTTTGAACGAAGTTTTTAACTTGCTCCGGATCCGTTATATCAGTCTTGACATATAAAGCCTCTCTACCCATCTTTTTTATTTCCTCAACTACTGGAGTGGCATCAAGGATGTCTGCAATAGCTACATGAGCTCCCTCCTCAGCAAGTCTTAGTGCAATTGCTCTTCCGATTCCTCTCGCACCACCAGTAACAATCGCAACTTTATCTTTAAGACCGAGATCCATCATTATCACCGCTTATGAGGAGCTTTCATTTTCAATTATAAACTGCTCTAATTCCTTATTAAACCTTTCCGCATCTTCTCTATGGGGCATATGACCAGTGTTAAATACTACCAATTTCGAATTCTTTATTCTATTTGAAACACCTTTTCCAGCCTCTGGTGGGGCAATGAAATCGAATTCTCCATATATTAACAAAGTTGGGTGTTCTATCTCTAGAAGAACAGGATCGTATGTTTTAGATGTTGCAGCTTCTGCGGATTCTATATACATCTCCTTATCCGTTTGTGATATTATCCTATAAATGTCATCTTTTAACTCTTTTGGAGCTGTTGGTGCTACTGCGAATTCAGCAACTTGTCTTGCTATTTCATCCATGCTCATGTTCATAAGAACCTCTGTCTGAGCAGGAGGATACGCTGGTAGAAATGCTTCAAGCGTCAGTGTTTTGAACTTTTCCTTTGCTTTTTTATAGGTTTCAAGAACGACTAAAGCTCCCATTGAGTATCCTACGAAGTGGGCTTTTTCAACATTCTCAGCCTTAAGAACTGCTAGAACATCCTCTGCAAAATCACTCATCTCAATTCTCTTCTTCGGTATCTCAGATCTACCATGCCCTCTCAAATCTAAAGCTACGACCTTATACTTACTAGAGAAATACCTTATCTGCTCAACCCATGTTTCATGGCTTTCCCCAAGACCATGAACAAAAATTATGACTTTTTCTCCGTCTCCCTGTGCTATGTAAAAAATCTTTGTTCCATCATATGATTTTGCGTATGGCATCTTAACACCTTTTTAAATTCTAAAAAAGAGGAAAAGCATTGCAAAATAAAAATTTAGCTAAAAATGAGCCTATTCCTCCGGGAAACATTCATAAACTAGGTAACCTTCAGGGTCTCTCTTTACGACCTTAAGCTTGACCTTTATACCAACTTTTAGTTTTTTAGGATTATTTGTTCTAATCCATGTGAATACTCTAACACCTTCTTTTAGTTCGCATATACCTATAGCATAATCCTTATAATGTGAAAACGTAGTTGGTTTCACATTAACAATTGAGAATGTTATGAGCCTTCCTTCTCCAGATAGTTTAATCCATTCCATATCATCTGTTTTGCAATAAGGACAGTCAGCTTGAGGTGGAAAGTAAATTTTCCCGCAATTCTTACACTTTGTAGCGTAAATAACTCCTTCTTTCAGTCCTTCAAAGAACTTGCTTATTTTCCCTAGAGGGATGTTATACTTAAGTTTAAACTCCCTTACATCCTTCCAAATAAGTGCTCCAGTCTTATCGGGAGATATAGGCAGCGTACCTTCCTCCATAATACTCACCATTTTTCAAGGGATAATATACTAACAAAAACATAATGACCGGTTCCTCCTACATTGTGTGCTAGAGCTATTCCATTATTTATTGGGGCTTGTCTATTGCTTTCAACTCTTTGGAGTAGTTGGTCTCTAAGCTCCACGAACATACTTAAACCTGTTGCACCTATGGGATGACCTTTTGCTTTTAATCCTCCGCTTAGATTAACTGGAATTCTGCCACCTACATATGTCTGCTCTTCTCTAATTAATTTATACCCCTCTCCTCTATCAGCGAATCTTAAATCTTCATAAGCCATAATTTCAGCGATTGTGAAGCAATCATGAACTTCGGCTACATCAATTTGTTTATATGGCTTATCCAAATCTATTCTAGCTTTTCTATATGCTCTTTCTGCAGCTATTCTAGCTGATGGAATACTCAAGAAATTCTCTCTTCTAGATAAGTTAGATGATGCTGTAGCCCCTGCTATAGCTCTTATCCATACTG
>Ga0180301_10004720_pt1 | contig 10509 bp, 10 predicted proteins | sample GuaBasSediGuay16_FD_121797 | JGI IMG/M metagenome (GOLD analysis project Ga0180301, IMG submission 121797) | Subseafloor sediment microbial communities from Guaymas Basin, Gulf of California, Mexico - Guay16, Core 4569-2, 12-15 cm | ecosystem: Environmental > Aquatic > Marine > Hydrothermal... | reverse complement strand
TGGGATCCTGCCTCCGGCGAGTGGGAGCTTTTCAAGAAGGACATCTGGACCATGCCCGGTGTCTAACCATCCCTGTTGACTGAAAGATGCTCCAGGCGCCGTTTTATGGTGCCTGGAGCTTTTCATTCAGGGGGGCGCTAGGTCATTCCCCCCTTTTCCAAGTGTGTTTGGTCAGTGCCCGTTTCCGGCGGAATCGGCTGCTCCCGGCTGTGAAAAAATGGATATTGACGAAATACGCTTTTTGTACTAATAGGGCTTTCCAAATTCATTTGCCTGAAAGATCAATAATGTAACCCCGGAGGAATCCAATGGCAGACGTACAGACGACGAACCAGAGTATACTAGTTGTAGGCGGAGGCATGAGCGGGATCACCGCCGCGCTTGAGGCCTCTGAAGCCGGCTACGACGTGGTCTTGGTGGAAAAGAATCCGTACCTGGGCGGTCGGGTCGCCCAGATCTATCACTATTTTCCGAAACTCTGTCCCCCGAATTGCGGGTTGGAGATCAACTTCAAGCGAATGAGAGTCAATCCGAGGCTCCGATTTTTTACCATGTCCGAGGTGTCCGGGATCAAGGGGTCTGCGGGGGACTATGACGTTACCATCAAGACCATGCCCCGCTATGTAAACGAAAACTGCACATGCTGCGGAAAATGTGCGGAGGTGGTGGAGACCGAGATCGACAATCCGTTCAATTACGGAATGGACAAGATCAAGGCGGCCTATCTGCCTCACCCCTTTGCCTTTCCCATGCGGTATGTCCTGGATCCTTCCATCGTGGGCACGGAGGAGGGAAAGAAGGCCCTGGAGGCGTGCGAGTATGGGGCCATAGACCTGGAAATGACGGAAACCAGCTTCGACCTGAAGGTGGGCGCCATCGTCTGGGCCGCCGGATGGCAGCCGTATGACGCCTCCAAGGTGGAGTACTACGGCTTCGGGGAATACCCCAACGTGATTACAAACGTTATGATGGAAAGGCTCGCAGACCCCAACGGTCCCACCGGCGGCAAGATCGTGAGGCCGTCGGACGGAAAGGAGGCCAAAAAGGTGGCCTTTATTCAATGTGCAGGCTCGCGGGATGAAAATCACCTGCCATACTGCTCCGGGATCTGCTGCCTGGCTTCCATGAAACAGGCGACCTACTTGCGTGAGCAGTACCCCGACGGTGAAGCCACCATCTTCTTCATCGACATACGTGCCCTGGATCGATTGGAGGACTTCTACATCAAGGTCCAGGAAGACGAAAAGATACAATTCGTAAAGAGCAAGATTGCCTTCATCTCCGAGGATGAGGAATCGGGGGACCTTCTCCTGGAGGGAGAAAATACCCGGACCGGCAAGCAGATCCGAGAGACCTTCGACATGGTGGTGCTGGCCACGGGTATGGTCCCGAACGGGATCGCCCTGGAAGAGCCTCCGGACGTCTCCTTCGATGACTACGGATTCCTGACCCTGGATCCCGAAAAGCCGGGCATCTTCGGCGCGGGTTGCGTCCGAAGGCCCACCGATGTCGCTTCGTCGGTGCAGGATGCCACGGCCTCGGCTCTCAAGGCTATTCAAACAATCGCTAGGAGGTAACTCGATGGACAAGACGACAGGCGTTTATATATGCACGGGATGCGGGATCGGAGATGCCCTGGAGCTGGATCCTCTCAAGGAACTGGTCTCGGACGAGTATGGTATCTCCATTTGTAAAGACCATCCTTTCTTGTGCGGCAAGGAGGGCGTGGAGCTGATCAAGGGAGACGTGGAAGGCGAGGGCGTGAACACCATCGTCATCGCAGCCTGTTCGGGTCGCGTCAATTATGATGTGTTCGATTTCGGCCCCGACAAGATCGTCGAGCGGGTGAATCTGAGGGAACAGGTGGCCTGGTGTCAGCCGCCCAATGAAGAGGATACCCAGATGCTGGCCGAAGACTACCTCAGGATGGGTTGTGCCAAGGCCAACGACACGGAACCGCCGGTACCTTTCCAGGCCGAGGAGGAGTACTCCAAGGACATCCTGGTGGTGGGGGGGGGCATCGCCGGCATGACCGCCGCCCTGGACACGGCCAAGGCCGGGTATCGGGCCGTTTTGGTGGAGAAGGAGGCCGGCCTGGGCGGGTTCCTCGCCAAGATGAAAAAGCGTATCACAATGCCCTACAAGGAACTCACCGATACGGGAGCCGACGCCTTGATACAGGCTGTGGAAGAACATCCCAATATTCAGGTTTACACCTCCTCCACCGTGGAAAAGATCTCGGGGGGGCCCGGGCTTTTCTCCGTGGAGATCAAGACCGAAAACGGTTCCGCTTCGGAGCGGGTGGGCGCCGTGATCCAGGCCACCGGCTGGGTCCCCTATGACGCCTCGAAGCTGGAGCACCTGGGATACGGCAAATTCAAGAACGTGCTTACCAACGTGGAAATGGAACAGATGGCCGCGGCGGGCAAGATCAAGCGGCCTTCGGACGGAAAGGACGCCAAGAGCGTGCTCTTCGTGCAGTGTGCCGGATCAAGGGACCCCGAACACCTCCCATATTGCTCGTCCGTTTGCTGCCTGGTCTCGCTCAAACAGGCCACGTACCTGAAAGAGCAGGACCCCGAGGCGGTGAGTTATATCCTTTACAAGGATATGCGAACCCTGGGACAGGCCGAAGATTTCTACCGCAAGGCGCAAAACGACGGTAATATCTTCATCCGGGGTTCCGTGATGCAGGTGGGCGAGTCCGGGGACAAACTCTTCGTGGAGGCAGAAGACGAATTACTGGGGGAAAAGGTTCGCCTGGAGGAACTGGATCTGGTGGTGCTTGCCACGGGTCTGGTGCCCGCTTCCAAGCCGGAGGTGACGCCCATGATCAAGGCGCCGGCCGATGCGGAGGACGCGGACGAAGACGGCATGATCGAGGTGTTGCCCGACTCGGGCTTCTTCGCCAATTCCGCCCTGAATCTGGAATACCGGCAGGGCCCCGAGCTTCCAACCCTGAAATACGGGTTCCCTGATTCACACTTCATCTGCTTTCCTTACGAGACGCGCAGAACGGGTATCTATTCCGCAGGCTGCATCCGCAGGCCCATGGAGACGGCCAAGGCCCTGGACGATGCCGCAGGCGCCGCCATGAAAGCTATTCAGTGCGCCGAGGCTACGGCCAAAGGAATTGCGGTTCATCCCAGGGCCGGGGACATGAGCTTTCCGGAGTTCAATATGCAGCGCTGTACACAGTGCAAGCGGTGCACGGAGGAGTGCCCTTTCGGGGCCATCAACGAGGACGAAAAAGCCAATCCGCTTCCCAATCCCACCCGCTGTCGGCGTTGCGGCGTATGCATGGGGGCATGTCCGGAAAGGATCATCTCTTTCAAGAACTACTCGGTGGGCATGATCGGCAACATGCTCAAGGCCATCCACGTGCCGGAAGAAGACGAGGAAAAGCCGCGGATAGTGGCCTTCGTTTGCGAAAACGATGCCTATCCGGCCCTGGACATGGCGGGGATCAAACGGATGAACTGGTCTCCATACGTTCGTTTTATTCCTGTGCGGTGCCTGGGCTCCATCAACCTGGTCTGGGTGGCCGACAGCCTGTCCCGGGGCATAGACGGCTTGCTCTTCATGGGATGCAGGCATGGCGACGACTATCAGTGCCATTTCATCAAGGGCAGCGAACTCGCCAACACGAGGTTGTCCAAGGTGTCGGAGACCCTGGACCGGCTTGCACTGGAATCCGAGCGCGTCAAGTTCGTGGAGGTTGGTATCACCGATTATTACAAGATCCCTGAGATCATCAGCGAGTTCATGGAGACCATCGATGAGGTGGGCCCCAACCCGTACAAGGGCTGGTAGGACCCCGCGGGAGCCCTCGGTGTCGGCGGTTTTCGCCGACACCGGCCTTTTTCCGGGGCCTCCGAAGCGCAACATGAACAAGGGGGACCAATATGGCGAACTATGATCCGTCCTTTGCACGCGAAGTGTTCCAGAATGTCGATTTCGGGGAAGAGATCAAGATGTGCATGCAGTGCGGGGTTTGCGCGGCTTCCTGCCCGTTGAGCACGGAGATGGATTACCCCCCCAGACAGGTATTCACGCTGATCCGGGCGGGGAAACGGGAAGAAGTCTTGAATTGCAACTCCATCATGCTGTGCACGTCCTGTTATACCTGCAAGGTTCGGTGCCCCAGGAAGATCCCCGTGGTGGATGTGATGCACGGATTGGCCCACTACGCCCTGAAGCAGGGGTTCGTGCCGCGCAGGCAGCCTGCCGTTTTCGGAAGAGAGTTTTGGGCCCAGGTGTATAAGCTGGGGAGAATCGATGAAAAGGATCTGCCCAGACGTTACTTTTTTTCCGAAGGGCTGGTGGCCGGTATCAAGGGGACCTTGGATTTCATGGACGTGGGCCTTCGGATGTTGCTTCACAAGCGAATGAAACTCCTGCCCGAGCGCAAGATCAAGGGGATACAATCCCTCCGGAAGATGCTCGACAAGGCGGAGCGGATGGGTAAAGGAGGTGCCGGCGCATGAAATATTTCCTTTACTGGGGTTGTAGCCTCGAGGGGAGCGGGAAGAACTACTTGGCTTCATTGGAGCCGGTGGCCGAGGTGCTGGGCATGGAATTCGAGGAGATCGAGGACTGGAACTGCTGCGGAGCAAGCATCTCCTACGTGGGAGCAGGAGACCTCGCCATCAAGGTGCTCAATGCGCGGAATCTGGCCCTGGCCGAGGCCGAGGGGAGCTATGACATCGTGGCCCCTTGCAGTTCCTGTTACATCCAGATGAACAAGGTGAACCATGAGATCGGGGAAGATCCGGAACTCGCTTCAAAGGTCAATGCCTGTTTGGCGGAAGGGGGCCTGAAGTATTCGGGAAAGATTCGGGTCCGGCATCTGCTCGACGTCCTGTACAATGACGTGGGGCCGGAAAAGATACGGGAGAAGGTGCAAAAGCCCTTGACCGGCTTGAAGGTGGGCGGATACGTGGGATGCCAGTCCGTTCGGCCCTACGGTGAGTATGACAGTGTGGAAAAACCGACGATACAGGACGAGTTGATCCAGGCCATCGGCGCGGATGCCGTGCCGTTCCCCAACAAGATGAAATGTTGCGGGTCCGGCATCTTCCTCAGTGAGATTGACCTCTGCCTGACCCTGGTCAAGAATATCCTTGGAGACGCCGTTGCGCACGGCGCACAATTAGTCTCCACCGTGTGCCCCATGTGCGCCATGAACCTGGAGCTGTATCAAGATCGCGTCAACAAGGCCCACGGGACCGACTTCGACGTACCCGTGGTCTACCTGACCCAACTCATGGCCGCCGCGTTCGGCCTGGATCTGAAGCGCGGTGCGGCCCTGGACTGTAATATCATTCCACCCGAGGGGCTCATCAAGGCCGCCATGGGTTGACGAGTTCCTGCTGCCGTCGCGGAAAACCAAGCTCCCGGGGCCATGAGATGGAGTTTGGTTTTCTTTTTTGGGTGGGCGGCGTTTCTCGGGATTTCAGGGTGGAGGATGAAAAGGGAGAGCGGTATGAAACAAGACGACCCATCCTTGTGCCCCCATTGCGGGGAAAAAATGAAGAAGTGGAGACCCCCGGCCAACTCTACGTGGGATTCTGATTTTCAGTGGGTCTGCTTCAACGACCAGTGCCCTTATTTCGTCCGCGGCTGGGACCACATGATGAAGACCCAGCAGGTCAAGGCCTCCTACCGGCACCGCCGTGACCCGGTGACCGGCTCAAGCGGGCCTCTGCCATGCTGGTCCGAAGCGGCGCACAGGGATAGAATATTGGAAGATTGAGAAGGTGCCTTGAGGGACGGCGCAGGGGATCGATATACATGAAAAAGGTGGGGCGGAACGATCCCTGCCCTTGCGGCAGTGGAAAAAAGTTCAAGAAGTGCCATCTGGGGCGGGAAGAGGAACTCTACTCGGCGGGTGCGGGAGAGTTCTCCCCCGAGATGAGTGCGAGGATCACGGATCTGCCCGAGGTGCGTTACGGCAGGGCCCCCGAGATCCTTGAGACCCTGGATCTGGAAGAGATCGCGGGGCGGGCCCTGGGGATTCGTTTCGTGGATCTCAAGGCATACCATGCACTCAACCTCCTTGGCTCGGCACCGCCCCGTCAGGAGCGGACCGAGGGGGGATCCGTGCTGATCAATCCCTACAAGACTTCGGTGACCGATCCCCATCACATCTACATCGCCATCTCACCGGGTATCACCGAGGGTGCGCTGATCCACCAGGTGGCACACGTACTGGACTATCTGGCGGGCTCCAGGTTGATCCCGGGCCTGACCAAGCCGCTCAGTTATGAATTGGGCATTCCCGTGGAGCAGTTGGAACATCCCAGAGAATTCGGGTACTGGCTCCATTACCTCCAGGAGAGGTTCCATCCGGTTCTGGACGCAGACGATACGATCATTCTCTACCTTTACGAAAACGGGATGCTGATTCCGGGAGAGGAGATAGAGAAGCGGGACTCGCTGGTACTCAAGTCCCGCTCGGAGCGGATTTTGAAGTTCCTCTCGGCCAATAGCGCGGAAATCGACGCCCTGATTTGTGAAAAACCGGGCTACATCGGCTCCAGGGTGAGAAAGGATTAGCAGCCTGTTGAAAAACTACCGCGCTTGCCGGGCCCTTCGACACATTGCCGGATCTGCCTCTGCGAGGTGGTTTCAGGTCGGCGGCTCGATTCAGCTCGCTCCTCCGGCGGGGCTGATCGGGATGCTCTTCTCACCGTAAAGGCTGAATCTAAGCCAATCGCAGGCGAATCGCAGCAATTCTCCATCATCTTCACGGATTCTCTCCCGGAGGCCCGGGGCGAGATCAAAGCGTTTCAGGAATCCGGGGGACAGGGTGAAGTCACGGAAGCGGTCCAGGTCATAGGAAGCCAGATAGAATACCTGGTATTTTCGTGACACCCCTTCGGGCGGCCCCAGACTTTTTCCGGCCGTGATCACACGCAACCAGGGCTCATTCATCTCGTCATACTCGGTCACCCCCTGATCCTGGAGCCACTGTGCCACTTCCCATCTTTTGTCTTCTTCGAATCCTTTGCAATGGGATTCACGGACCAGAAAGTACTTCTCGGCCGGCCTGCCCGGGCGCAAACCGGGGAGGGCCGACGCCCGGCCCACCGGATAAAGCCTGCACGCCGCGGGCCGATCGTCATAGATGGAGCACCCGTCCGGGGTGACGAAAGGGCAGGTCCCTTCCGGGTCATTCTTCATTTTGAGCCGGACCATGGGGAATCGGTAGGCCGGATCCAGGAAGAGATCCGTGTAGCGCTCCAGGAACTGCTCGGTGCGAAGACCGAGCCGGGAACGCATGCGGAGGATATCATAGGGCATGAGGATCAATCGGAGTTTGGCGCAACACTTGGTGAAGCATGAGATTCCCCTGTGACAGCCAAAGGAAAACACCCCTTCCTCCAGCGGAACAAAGACCTCGCGTTTTGCGGATTGCTCCACATCTGCAGCCCCTGACAGGGAAGGAGAGGCGAATTTATTAACGCGCACCATCAGCGGGTTTCCGGGATGGGTTTGACTTTCAGAGTTTTCTGTCCAAATATTCCAAATTTGATCCAATCAAAAGAAAATTTTAAAAGCTCCAAGTCGCTTCTTTTTATTTTTTCCACCATGGCTTGATCCAGTTCAAAGCGATCCAGAAAACTGCTTTCAAAGATGAAATCGCGAAAACGGTCCAGGTTGTAAAGCGACATGAAAATCATCTGCCGGATCTGGGGGTTTTGAATATCCGGCTCCTGGGCGCGCAAGGGGCTGGTGATTTGAGCGAACAGGCTGTTCATTTCATCGTAGATCGGCACCCCCTGTTCGATGAGCCAGTCTCCGATCCGCTGCTTGGAAGGTTCCCGGAGTCCCCGGCATCGTGAGGCATCTGTGATGAGACCGAACGTGGCGTCATCGTTCATATCCAGGGGAAACATCCGGCAGGGCCAGGGGCGGTCTTCGTAAAGAGTGCATCCCTGCCTGGTTACGAAGGGACACCGCTTGTCCTCCTCGTTCATCTTGAGGACCACCATGGGGATGAGCCGGCGTTCCGTGGAGAGCACCACGCTGTATGCGTCCAGGAATTCCGAAGAGGACATGCCGAGGGCATTCTTCAAACGGAGTACGTCGTAGGGCGTCAACACGATGGTCACATCACGGCAGCACTCGGTAAAACATGGGACGCCTGGGGCGCATCGGAACTGAAAGACGTGTTCCGGGTCGAGTCTCAACGGCGTGTCGGTAGCGGATTCGCTTTTTTCTTGGGCCATGGGAATTTCCTTTCCTCCATGCCGACAAATCTCTTGACTATCGGCACGTCTTGGCTATTTATAAAGGCTGCTCTATATCAGAAGGGGGGCGAAGCGGTCAATGAAATTCAATTTTCAAAGAGGAGGTCGGCACTTCAATGCTTCAAAGGACACTGGCAATCATCAAACCCGACGGCGTTTCGAGAAACCTCATCGGAACCGTGGTCAAGCGAGTGGAGGATGAGGGGATCAAGATCGTGGCAATGAAAATGATTCACATGACGAAAGAGCAGGCAATGGGCTTTTATAAGGTCCACGAAGGCAAACCGTTTTTCGACAGCGTCACGAATTTCATGTCGTCGGGCCCCTGCGTCGTCATGGTGTTGGAGGGGGAAGAGGCAGTTACCAGATACCGGAAACTCATGGGGGCCACCAATTTCAAGGAAGCCGAGGAAGGAACCATCCGTCGGGATTTCGCCACGGACATCGAAAAGAACGTGGTGCATGGTTCGGACTCTGAGGAGAATGCGGCCTTTGAAATCGGTTATTTTTTCAGCGCTCTGGAGCGGGTAGGTTGAGTTTTCATTCATAAAGATGCGCCCCCGGCCGCTTGGGCGGGCGGGGGCGCGTACTTCTTAAGAAGAACGGGCAAGCGGTCAGTTCTCTGAACTTTCCTTGGGTTGGTCGGATTCCTTGGCTTCCTCTTTTTTCAGTTCCTTGATTTCTTCCTTGAGGGTCTCCACTTCCTGTTTGAGGTCGGTAGCGGTATCTTCGAAGCTTTCCGCAGCACGTTTGTCCTTGATTTCTTCAAAACCGAGGTAGGCCGCCAGGGCACCCCCGAGAATCAGCATGACCGGTACCCCGCCCTTGAAAAGGTCGATAAAGTCCCCGAACCAAACGATAATGCCAATGATTCCGAGTACCAGTGCCACCAGTCCTCCTGCCAGTGCTGCCATTTGACTCCTCCTTCGATTATCTTCTAGATTCTTCCATGATGATCAGGATGATACACCCGCGACCGTCGCCTGTTGATAGCACAAAGCTTTCGGATCTTTCAAGCCTTATTTACGCTACGGGGAAGAAGAAAAGGCGGCCTCCGCACCCGCTGGGAAGGGTAGAGGAAAAAAGTGCAACAGGTATTGACAGTTGACAGGTAAGCCCGTATGCTTTCTTGAATGTGGAAAGTCGGGCAGAATTGCAGGAATCGGTGGCCCTGAGATTCCTGATGCCCACCCCGCCGGAGGAGTGGCGAAAAAAGTCCGCGGTCCGGGGTGGACGCATCTTTCGAGGCCGGCCGGATCATATCCCAGTATCCCCCGAATAGTGAAGAGGCGCTTCCGTGAACTCGTCCCCCATTGTATACACCCCGGGAGGAGGATGCGTGCGTCAAAACAGGGCTTATTGGAGGAAATGGAAAGCATAGAGGAGAATAGACGATATTTTTCGACTTATAAGGTAACAGACCCCCGTATATCAGTCATAATAGGCCTTGATAATCCCGTCGTTTCAGATTAGATTTACTATTTGCTCTTTTCCGGTGTTTCAGGCCAGCGTAGCTCAGTCGGCAGAGCAACTGATTTGTAATCAGTGGGTCGGGGGTTCGATTCCCTTCGCTGGCTCCAGCAGGCGGGTCCAAAGGCTGGCCGAGCCTCAATGATTTACACCCCGGGCAAGAGCGGTTTTCATGTGGAGAGGTTCCCGAGCGGTCAAAGGGAGCAGACTGTAAATCTGCCGGCTCAGCCTTCGGAGGTTCGAATCCTCCCCTCTCCACCACATGGAAAAGCACCGATTCGATCCGTCGGAATTTCGATAAACGGCGCTGATGGTCCTCAAGGAAGAATAGTCCGGCGGCATGGACCTCACCCGAACGAGTGAAAATCCGGTTTATCGAATACTGGAGAAAATCTGAGGCGGGAATAGCTCAGTTGGCTAGAGCGTCAGCCTTCCAAGCTGAGGGTCGCGGGTTCGAATCCCGTTTCCCGCTCCAATGTGCAGAGGGCCCACGTAGCTCAGTAGGTAGAGCACATCCTTGGTAAGGATGAGGTTCACCGGTTCGATCCCGGTCGTGGGCTCCAGAAAATCATAAATGCATCCGACACGAATCGCCGAAGACCGGTCATCAAAGAGTCATTTTTCACCGGCGGGGTTTATCATCCATTGAAGGAGGAAAGCGATGTCGAAGCAGAAATTTGAAAGGACGAAGCCGCATGTGAACGTGGGGACGATCGGTCATATTGATCATGGCAAGACGACGTTGACGGCGGCGATTACGAAGCACCTGGAGAAGCGTGGTCTG
>Ga0180301_10004719_pt1 | contig 10511 bp, 14 predicted proteins | sample GuaBasSediGuay16_FD_121797 | JGI IMG/M metagenome (GOLD analysis project Ga0180301, IMG submission 121797) | Subseafloor sediment microbial communities from Guaymas Basin, Gulf of California, Mexico - Guay16, Core 4569-2, 12-15 cm | ecosystem: Environmental > Aquatic > Marine > Hydrothermal... | reverse complement strand
TCGAGCACATATTGGGCGTTAAAGGAGATCTTTCGTAATTTTTCCATAACTTTACCGCCTCATGTTTATGAGCTTCTCTCTAGCATGATCGATAATCTTGTATGCTTTTCGCTTTCCGCGGAAGTCGCTATCCTTCTTTACGATTAACTTCAATAAGTTTAGCCGAGACATCGCAGTCTTATAGCTAATGCGTCCCTTCTTATAGTCCTGTAAGACTTTTTGAGTAATCCCTTTTACCTCACTTGGATTATCTAGACCAGGCTTCTTACTATCAGGAACTCTATGTCCTAAGTACCAAGTGGGCCTTCCAGTTCTTGGATTCTTCCTAGGGGGCCTCTTCTTAGACTTCTTCTTATGAGATCTCTTCCTACCCAACTACCTCACCCCCCTTCTCCTATTTACTAAAATAATTGAAAAAAGGACTATGAGAAAGCCGACAAAGTCCACAAGCAAATCAATACGATCTATCATGTCAGGGTTCTTGACTACTACGAAGGATATTATTCCCGCAAAGACTACAAATAAGCTCAAGAGGCCTAAGCCTATCTTCTTACCCATCTTCTCCCCCCTCTAAATATCATGAATAGGATTAGGGCTGAGAGGAATCCAGCTAAGGCTCCTGCTAAAATTGCTCCTGAGGATCCTTCAGATGATGAGAAGGAAATGAATGAGGAGAGCTGATATTTTGCCCCTGCTTTTTGCAGAGCTACAACTATAGCTTCGCATGTTGTTACGAAGTATAATGTTCCAACTTCTCCTTGAATTGCAAAGCTCACTAATCCAACTACTGCACCAGATGAATCTACCACAGGCCCACCACTATTACCTTGATCGATCGTCGCTTGGATCTCGGCTAGATTTTTTAAATCATCGACCCATGTAATCATCCCCTCAGCTGCACGGGGATTAGCACTCATTGATTTAACATCACCATAAAGTGAATAGAGCTCATACGGATACCCTATAGCATAGACTCTAATCCCCTTTTCAATCCTAGGAGCAATCTTAAAGAAGTAAACTCTAGATGGAGTAGAATCTGCTTTAATAATCGCAATGTCATGGACAGAATCAACATAAACTACGGTTCCATATGTCTCAAAATCACCATGTATTAGTTGCACTTTAGCATAAGATTTGAAGTTTACAACATGGCCAGCCGTTACCAGCCAGTTCTTAGAGACCCAGAAGCCAGTCCCGTATTGACTCCCGTACAAGACGACGACTACACCATAATCCCAATCTTCATTATATGACAATTCTTCTGCTTTAGCTACATATCCTATATTTCCTAATATTAGGATTAAATATAGGATTAGAATCAGGCCTTTGCGCATAATATCACCTCTTCTTTAAAGTTCCCAGTTCCAGATTTGGAATAATATACCCATTTCTTATGGAACTCTTCGTCTCGGAACTTAAACTCGAACTCTCTCGCAAGTCTTATAGACTGCTTATACCCTAACCCCGCTCTTACACATTTAATAATGAATTCATCTAGAGAGATTACATCTGGAACCTTTAGCTTTCGTATATGTTTGTTATTTTCTTCGAATTCATAATCAGTAACTAAGGGGATCCATACGATAGAATGTCGTGTTAGTGCTCTCATTAGGGCTGGCTTTGTAGTATCAGGATCAATTCCTTTCTTCTTGAACTTCTCTGGCTCCCATATGAAGGCGTCATATAGCTTGAAGAACTCCTTAAGATACCTATACCAAAAGAGCTCCTTTAAGGTATTGAACTCGTTTCTTGAAACTGACGTTAATATATGGATTTGGGCCATTCTCATAAAGGGGACTACGGATTTGAAGTAGTGGTATATGAGGATAAGGATTACTTTTTCAGCACCTGTGATGTGCCTTACTCTTGATAATGTATTCTCAAAGATCCTCAGCTTCTCACTATGGCCATGATATATGAAGGATAAGTCGTCTAAGATGATCAATAAGCGCGTACCGCTAATTGAGTAAATATATGAAGTTGCCTCTTCAGGAGTTGGTGCCTGAGCATAGTATATATCGAATTCATCTTCAAATTCCCTTGCCACATACTTAGCTGTGTTCGTCTTTCCCTCGCCCATAAATCCAAATATGTTAATCATAACTAGCGGCTTTCTAGAGATTAATTTCCGAATAGCCGATATGAGCTTCATCTTCTCACCCCTGAGCGACCACAGGCTCCCATTCCTTAGCCTCTAACTTCAGCCTCTTCCTACCTAAGACGAAAGCCTTGAGAAAGTCTGTTTTATGAGATAGCTTAGACTTTCCAAGCAAATACTCAATATTACTCTGAATGGCCATTTCATTAAACGCAAGTGTTAAGAATTCCCTTGAGCTCTCAGGATCAAGGTAAACTGATATAGGACCTATTTCGCCTTTTCTCTCTAAGCTCCTAACGGCCGATACCATTAGCTTTACTGAGTCCTTACCGACTTTTATCCCCCAGCTAATACCCCACGGAGCCTCTTCACTCATTTATCTCCTCACCCCCTTCCCCTTCTTCAAGTGGCCAAATCCTATGCTTACCTTCTTGACAGATAATTGTCCCATCAGGCAAGATCATTATTGGAGAATTGGGATGTTCTGCGCATCTCATAATGATTTTATTCCTCGCTAATGCATCATGAATGGCCTCGTACATGCGAGCTCTCTCATGAAGTAAGCGTAGTTTCCTCTCATATTCGAGCTTCATTTTTCTAATCTCCTCTTGCATCTTCCTAACTCGATCTGGATTTGGTTTAGGCTTGAAGACATCGTAGTACGAGAGATAGAATCGTATTAGAACTGCAATACCTAGTGTTCCTAAAACCGCGCCAATCCATGCCAAATATACTCTTAGGAATTCCCAAATAATACTCATGCTTCTCTCACCTCAAATGACCTTAAGGCGTATTTGATTTCACGAGGAAGGACTTTCATTATGTAGGGCCAGCTGAGGGTTGCGATTAGGGTAATTAGGAAGGATATGAAGGTTATTCCACATGCGGTAATTGTGAATGATTTGATAACATAACCCGTCTTCCTAGAAATAAGGCTGATCGTGAAGAGGGGACGATCTAGGCCAAAAGCCCAGAAGAGGACTGTTACGACTTTGCCAGTAATTAGAGTAATTATCCAAGCCTTCCAAAGCGAGTTCGTCTTATGCCAAGCAAAACATAAGAGGGCTACTAACAGTATAGCCATGATCACAACAGAAGTATTTAGCGTCATGGCCTACCACCCCAAGTACTGTTTGTTGGGGGTTGAGGCATAGGAGCGGGCTGAATCCCTTGTCCTTGACTAGGTGGGCCTTGAGGCTGAGAAGGTTGCGATATAGCTGGTTGGCCTTGCTGGCCTGCTGGCTGAACCTCAACTTTCACGCTCTGACCCGTAATGTAGCCTACAGCAAAGCCAATACCTAGGCCTATGAGAAGCGTTAAGATAATTGATAAGACTATCCGTTTGGGATGTACGAATTCCTTCATTCGGATTAAGGCTGATGTCTCGCCGAGTTTCCGTATGTCGAACTTTTCTTGGAGAATTAACGTGCTTGCTTCTCGCCATGTGTTAAGCATGTGGATTCTGCTTAACAGAATTGAAGCTAAGTTCTTCGAGCCTACCATATCCTCTAGCTTTTGGATAAGATCTTTTAATTCACTTGGAACTCTAATCTCGACTTTCTTGCCTAACAATTCAAGATAATCAATAAGCCTGAGATTTGAAGCTTCCAGAGAGGGAACGATAACTTCATGAGGCGGATTAATTCCTATGGAATGGTAAATTGAATATTGGATGTTCTCATCGTTCATGCGGAAGACTCCCATGATCATCCATACTATAGCTACTGTAAATGCGATTGTGCTAATCATGGCCTTTTGCCACATGAACGGCTTTCCCAACCACGAGTCGATTAATGCATAATACACGAAATAGACTGTAAATGCAGCTGCAACACACCATCTCCACGCATAGCTGAAAGGTGATGGAGTTTTTGCAGGGGCCCGAGCATCGAAGAGAGAGACGTTTATTGAGCTCTGACTTGGGGGCTTTTTCGTAACGTACATACTTCCGTCTACGCATTTAATATAGGTCATGTCCTTACTGTGAATCTCCTCAAAGTCGTTGTCATAGAAGCACCTAATAGCTCCATCAAGCTCACGAATAATAAGCATTCTTATAGGCGGGAAAGGCCAAAAGAAGAATGAAATCTTCTCTCTAACCGACTTAAGATGAGCCTGAATATTCTGAGTCGTGAGCAAGAATATAGCTAATCCTACTGGAACTGAAAGAATGAGTGTGATGAAGGAAGGATCAAAAAATAATGAATTTAGGTTCACTTTCTCGCCCTCGCTACAAGGATTACGATTAATATTATCGCTAAGAGGCCCAAGGCATATAACATGTACTGCTCCTTGTTTTCACTTATGGTTTGAGTAATTGTCTGCTGTGGTTCTTGGACTATGTAGGTTAGTGGTTTGGCCTCGTAGTAATATCCTTTCCATATTGCCTTTACTTCAAACGTCAATTCCTTACGGAGAAGGCCCGCAGACAATTCGTTCTTATCAAATTTGACTTGACCTGATTCGTCGGTTTCAGCATATGCAACTACTGCTCCAGCAGCATCTTTGACTATGACTAGTGCGTGGGGGACTAGAACATTACTCTCATCAAGTACTGTTACGATGATGTAATCTCCCTGCTCCCTAACATCGACCTGTAATTGATTATCAGTAGGATCAGCCACGACCCATATTTCAGCGTCCTTAAGCTTCTGCGATATCTGAATATCGGCATAACCGCTAGAGCCAATAACACCAGAACCGTAAATCACATTATCCTTGACAATCTCGACCTTGGCCGAAGGCGGGCCGTAGACTCTGATTTTCATCGAAGGAACCCAAGCCTCTATCGTGCATTGAAGAATTGAAGTTCTTGGGAGATCAATCGCATAGTCTTCAATCTGATCATCCTCATTAATTATCGTTCCCTTGTCAATTACAAACTGGCATACTACATTACCCATAGAGTCTTTTATCCTAATTATGCTTCCCCTTGGGAAATACATGAAGTGTATTTTATTATCAGAAGCTAGTCCTTTAACGAGCCAGAGCCACATCTGTTCGGCAGACACCCGTTGGACGCCGCCATGAGGAGCACCATGATTACTGTAAGGTGATAGATCTAGGTAGTAGGTGCCGTTGTAAATGGTAGCATCAAGGAATAATATCATGTTAGTTGGATCGTATTTTATGATGTGATTAAGGATGTTCTTTATATCATTATACATAGATACATTGTATATGCATACGTATGATATATATCCGTGGAAATGAACATTTGATCCACGATATTCAGCACCGATCACTTGGTTATCATTCCCATCGGGATTCATTATTATTGTTGTCGTCTTTGTAGCTGGCGTCGTACTATCTACGTAGAGGTACATGTTAGGATATTCATAAATTCCGATAACATGATATTGTTCATTAACTTCTATGGTAGTTGGGTAAGTTAGTCGTTCGTAATCAGTAGCAGATGTATTTCGAACCCAGAAGGTAAGTTTATTGGTAGCCTCCAGATAGAAACGCCACTTAGCACCCTCTCCAATAATGCCTTGCCATCCATACATTACTGTGCGGAATTGTACGGATGCAGTAAGTATACTGAAATCCCACTCACTTCCGCCATCGGTCAGATCTATATAATCATTTACCCCATCAAAGTACCAGTCAAATAAATGCGGTAATATCACATCGTTCTGCGATAGATCTACTCCTTCCAGAACCAGCTTCTCGTATATTGCCTTATTCGACTCTGTAATTTCCCACCCTGACTTCGTTGGTCTTACCTCGTAGACTTTCCCATAATCCACACTAAAAACTCCTCTGACAATAACGTTCTCTGGAACGAATTCCTCAGTCAGGAAATGCCCGAATATTGGATTCTGTTTTATTCTTATCGTTAGGAGTGCTATACCGCCTAGGATTATCATTATCAACAATATTGGAACTAACCCCGAAGACCTTCTTCTCATCTTCTCACCACCATGAAGATTACAATTATTACAAGGACGACACCAATACCAAGAGCCAAGTACATGACATAATTATCCTCGCTAACAGTATAACCTTGTCCTGTTTGTGATTGTTCTTGCAATGGCTGAGGCTCATTAACGTTAGCGTTCTCAGCAATAATAGTATACTTCTCACTTGAGGCCGAAAATGAATATAAGAACGTTCCATCGACTGAGATCTTGATTTGGCCATCTACGTCGTACTTAATAGTAACTTCATGCTCTACATTAGGTTGGGCGTCGAGCTTCGCTACGATTTCGTATTTTGATCCTGAATAGCCTTCATAGACCTTTACTATTTGGACTTGGGAATACTTGTGGAAGTTCCATTCTTTCCATGATCTTCCGACGATGAGGAGATCGTACTCTGGAAGGCGTAGGCCAACGATTGATTCCTCGCTATATCCAGGCCAGAATGGAGCATCTGGCCACTTTAGAGTGGCCTTGACGTAATACCCCTTGGGTAGGTAGTAGCCTGTTGGAGTGGGCTCACAGACTACTACTCTATTTAATCCTATAATGATTGTAATTAAGGTAAAGAAAAGGAGAGGTTTTAGGATGGCCCTAGACATCGCTCTCACCCCTTTACGGGATTTGGAACTTTTTTACCAGATCCTAATAATAGGGCTAGGACTGCTATTCCGATTGCTCCTAGGCCATACGCTAATGAGGTCAAGTACTCTGGGTGGAAGTATGCTAAGATTCCTGCGGTTATTGATCCCGTTAGAAGCGCCAGAAGACCGAGGCCGACGAGGACTTTGTTCATTGTTCTCACCACCTTCTGCGTCTTCTTCCGCCTGGCTGTATTAAGAGAAGTATCATTAGGAATAGTACTAAGGCGCCGAGGCCGTAGACTAAGTACTTCTGGTACTTGTCTGGTGGGTTTATATGAATTACGGTCTCTTCTTGTTGCTCTTGATTCTGTTGTTGCTCTTGTTGTTGAGCTGTGACTATCAGCTTAACTGATACTGTCCATGTGTATCCTGGGGCCGTTGATATTGCGACCTTTATTGTTCCAGTCTTTGAGGATGTTACGTATGAGGTTATATCGGCTTTAAATGTTCCCTTTTCGAGAACGTATCCGCATGATCCTCCCATTGATACGGCATATCCGTCCCAGTCGAAGCTCTTCTTGACTAACTGGCCATTTACGGTTACTGCGAAGTATCGTAAGTAGTGATCGTCGGAAGAGCTCATCTCGACGACTAAGGTTACGGTCTGGATGTTTTGGAAGCCACTTAGGTCGTAACTAAATTCAACAGGTGATCGTGATGTTATTGTTTTCGTCCCAAGATTTACTTCTTGTTCTCCTGAAGTGCTTGCATATACTTTTCTGTAAACCTTGACGGTATCAAATATGCCTTGACCATTGGGCTCAGCTCCTAATGCTAATATTGCATCTCCAATCGTTCCTTCATATATTCCAGTTCCGTCAGAAGTGTCTACTCTAAATTTGCCAGTATCGGGATCTACGGTTATTACAAGAGTACTGGCACTTGTAGCTAGACTAGCTAGAAGTTTCTTAGAGGTATCGTTTAATGAATATACTGATACTCCTGAAGAATCCTTTTTAATCACATATCCGTTAAGGCCAGTAGTCTTTGATCCATTCCAATTTGTGAAGACAAAGATTTCGCCTTTGTCTAAGGTGATTTCAGCATAACCATACAATGTCTTTGGAATGGCCAAATAGGCGTCATAGGCGTCGTTATTTGTTATGTTTAATTTGCCAGCTGAGATTTCAGCTGTGGTTAATGTCTTGTTGAAGTAATCTCCTGCAAGTGTTCCGTTCTTGAAGGCTCCTAGCTCGTCGGCTGATAAGAAGTCGTATGAGACTTCCGTTAGATATTGAGCGGCTGGAGCTCTGACTCTTATAGCTATTGAGATTGTTGCTAGTACGATTAGAACGATGCATAATATACCTAATATTTTATTTTTTCTCACATTATCACCTACTCTAAATTGAGTAGCTACTCAAAAATGAGTACCTATTCCTTCTAATATAAATATAACGCAGACTGTATCCTCGTGAGGATACAGTTTATATTTGTCAAAGTACTATGAGTTTCAGAAGAATAACGATAATGGCCAGAGCACCAATTCCTACTGCTACGGCCTCAACTCTAGTAATTTCAACAGTTTCTGTTTGTTGTTGAGGAAAGGTATTAGTACTTTGACTTTGGTTAGATTCATTAGATTGGCTCTGACTCTGATTCTGATCTTGATCCGGCGTAGAATATTGGTCATTTCCATCAGGAACATAATGTTTGTATACACCATCATAGGTCATATATACTGAAGCTAACCACGCATAGGTAGCATAGGGCGTATGGACTATAATTTTTATCGTCCCCTTGGGCGAGGCCTGAACAATGTCTGTAATGTCCTTGACGATCTTTGTACGTGATGGGCATTTTTCACTTGATCCTGTTGCGATCCCTTCGGCAACCTTCTGATCATTCACGTAAATTTCGTATTTCCTGTTGTACGGATCTGCGGAAGCGGCTAAAATGATCTCTATAGTACATTTCTGAACTTCATCAAAGTTTGAGAAATCATAGTTCACAATGAAGGGATTTCCCTCATAGGTAGATCCATGTCCTAAATGAATCGATTCGTGAACATCCTCATAGACCCATCCACACTTTGCAATCCCTATATTTAAGAATATAAGGAATAGTACTAGAGCTATGAGACTACGTTTCATGTCTACTCACTTCTGAGTAATTACTCAAAAATGAGTAAAATAAATATAACGAGAAGTGTATCCTCACGAGGATACAGTCTAAATCACAAATTCCACAAAAATTAAAAAGAACCAACAAAAGAGATTTGCAGAAAATAGCACAAGAACGATATTTCCCCACAAAACTAAAAGAGCCAACAAAAGAAATCCACAGAAAATAACACAAGAACGCACAAAAACAAAAGAACCAACAAAAAGCATGAGACCTCAAGAACCCAACCCACCCCAGTAGCTACTTGAGCTATTTGAGCTATAGGAACTGTATCCTCATGGGGATACAGTCTAGTGTCGAATATTTACAAATGTATAATGAAGGATCCAAGGTAGCTGCAGCCAGGACCTTCTAACATCGACTCACGTCAGTTGACGAATACCCTCATATATAAGGTTACAGTTTTAGCTCTTTTAGGAGTTGTAGCTGCTGCTTCTTGAGCCTCTCAATTTCACGCTTAAGTTTTTCGAGATCGCCCATTATATTTGACATGCTTATACGCTTCGCAGAAGGCCCAAGAGGTGCTCCACACTTCGTGCAAAAGTCGGATCCTGGAGGATTCTGATGACCGCACCTTAGACATGATATGGGTTTGAGCTCAATTCTTTCTTCAGGTTGAGCTCTTCTAAGGCCAACTAATCTTAGGTATTTATCTTTAAGATAAGGTAAATATGGAGCGTATCTGTCGAGCATTTCAGGGGTTTTCCAGCCGTGAATCTCTCTGACTTCTTTCTCGCTCATACCAAGCCTTAATAATCGAACAGCATTATAATGACGCAGAAGGTGAGGCCAGATGTGAGGAAGACCATGTTTTTTCTCAATCTTCCTTAAGTATTGTCCAAATGCTCCACGTGCTAGCATCTTATCAGGCCTTCTCCCATGAAAGACAAATCTAGCGTTTTTAGGGAGGCGATTTATCCAAGACTTCACGTAATCGTAGAAGAGTACGACATAAACGGTTCTAACTTCACCAGACTTCTCACTCATTATCCGCACCTCATAGTGATCTCCATGGTCTATAAAATCTTTTGGTGATAGACGCAAGGCCTCTCCCAGTCTTAGGCCCGTCTCAGCAAGTAATGCAAATAACGCCTTGTATTTTGGGTTATCTATTGCCTTAAGATAGGCCATAATAGTATCATCATCAGGAATGGGGAGCTTCTTCTCCACCCTCTTAGGAGACTTAATTCTACGCCAGAGTTCGAGAAATCTCTCATCTTCAAAATACTCAGAAAGCCATCTAATAAATGGCCTAATGTATGATGCCTTAGTGTATAGACAATTAACTGAGTTCCATGTGAGGAGCCAAGAGTAATAGGCTTCAACATCTCGAATCTCGAAATCCCGAACACTCTTACCTCTACTCTCAAGAAATTGCATAAATTCAGAGACTATCTGAGCTGTGCGATAAATAGTCCACATGCTATGTCCACGAATCATCTTATGGTCAAGATAGGCCTTTAGAATTTCGAAATGCTCCTTAGAAATTCTTTTACATATGTTAACGTATAACAGATGCTGTAACGTCTGTTTTAGGTCCATCTAACCCTAAAAATGGGTGCAAGAGGTAGATATAAGAATACCGATCATTTTTTCATGTCAGCATCTCCGACTCTCATCACTGTTCAGGCTTGCCGGGTTCTCATCACAATTAGAAGTCATCCTCCCATAAATATAAGTTATAAGGTTTAATTTACTTCAGTTCTATTATATTGTAGCGAC
>Ga0180301_10004717_pt1 | contig 10512 bp, 12 predicted proteins | sample GuaBasSediGuay16_FD_121797 | JGI IMG/M metagenome (GOLD analysis project Ga0180301, IMG submission 121797) | Subseafloor sediment microbial communities from Guaymas Basin, Gulf of California, Mexico - Guay16, Core 4569-2, 12-15 cm | ecosystem: Environmental > Aquatic > Marine > Hydrothermal... | reverse complement strand
TACTAGGTTACTATGACACAAACGATTAGATATAGACTCTCCATTATCAATTTATAGTTATGGGTTTTACGGGCTTATTAGAGTTCTACTCTAGGATCTTCCTTGATTACCTTTATTATTACATGAGTCGAAGTTCTTTCTATTCCCTTTATACTCATCATTTGATTTAATATCCTCATGAAATCATCTCGGTCATTAGCTCTAGACAAGACTATAAAATCAATGTCTCCGAGGACAAAATATACTGCCCAAACACCCGGTATAGAAGCTAGTTTCCGCCCAACAATTTCATGATATCCAGGCCCATACTTAGCCCTAACAAATGTAGCAGTTATATAGTCCTTGCCCAGACTCTCTACATTTAGTTTCGCATAATAAGCTTCAATAATACCTGATCTCTCAAGACGCTTGATCCTATAATGGATAGTTGATTTAGGCATATTAAGTGTCCTTGCAATTTCATCCAGAGATATTCTACCATTTCTTTGAAGCAGTCTAAGTATTTCAATATCTTTATTATCTAATTTGATCCTCTTCGTAGATATCACCTCACTTATGAGGTTTAGATGTTTTAAATAAAGGTTTATAATTTAATTTTTCTTCCCAGTATTCATCAACATAGACTATATTGCCCTCTATAAAAGTTGTCAAAGGCTTCAAATTAAGCAGATCTTGAGGTCTTGGATCCAATGTTTTTATATTCCAAATAACTAGATCTGCTTTTTTGCCTACATCTATGCTTCCAATCTCGTCATCCCAACCAATCGTTATAGATGCTAAACGTGTATATGTTTTAATGGCATCAATAAATGTTATTTTTTCCTCGGAGCCAAAGGGATCATCATAGGGAGTTTTAATTCTAGGCTTTCTAACAACAGCACCATAAAGTCCATAACCAGGATCAGGCGGATTAAGAAATGGAGCATCAGAACCATTACCAACTATGATGCCGTGTCTTAGAAACGTCTTTATAGGAAAAGCTCTTCTAGCTCTCTCTAGACACAGGTTTGCAGCATATACATGACCATATGAATATATAAATGACGTCTGTATTTTAACGCCTATGCCCAGCTTTGACATAGTTTCTATGGATTTTTTCGTAGGAACTATACAATGGATGATAGAATGTTGTGCTTTATAGGACATTTTAGCAATAGATATAGCTTCTACAACTTCGTCTATCGCTTTATCACCTATAGCGTGTATACTGACCCTAAGATTCTCTTTATTAGCCAGACGAATAATATTTATCAAGTCATCCTGCGGAATTAATCGAAGCCCTCTACTATCCTTATCAACTTTATACTCTCTACACCAATTATCATGCATCAATGCTGTTCTAGCTAGTCCTGAGCCATCGTAAAAGATTTTGAGTGCCAATACACGTAGAAACCGACTGTTTATACTTTTCAATTTTTTAATTAGATCCTGATTTAATTCCTTAGATGATGATATAGGGTATGAGAATCTAGTTCTTATTATGAGACGATTGCTATGAGCTAAGCGCCTATAAGCCGCTAATATATTAGAACCCTGCCCTAAAAGCCCTACATCCTCAATAGCCGTAATACCTTTACTAATCCACATGTATTGAGCTACTTCAATACATTTCATCCACATATCTATTGACGGCTCAGGCATAAACCTAGTGACTAGACTCATGGCTGAATCCTTAAGTATGCCTATAGGTTCACCTCTCTCATCTCTTTCAATAATTCCTCCCGGAGGATCTGGAGTATCTTTCGTAATTCCCGCAATTTTAAGAGCATATGAATTTACAACAGCCATATGGCCACTAATATGTTCAAGAAAGACTGGATGCTTTGATGTAGCCTCATCTAGATCGTATCTTAGGGGCGGCCTTCCTTCTTTTAACAAATTTTCATCTAATCCATAGCCGTAAATCCAGGTTCCAGGTTTAGTTTTTCGAGCTTTTTCAGATATTATATCAATAATTTGATTTATAGATCTAATTTGTAGAAGATTAATCCCATATTTTTCAAGGAAACCTGCCTGGGCTAGATGGCAATGTGAATCAATAAATCCAGGAGTAATAAGGTGTCCTTCGGCATCAATAATTTTACAATTCTTAGCCCTACAAATAGCATTCGATGAGGAACCAATGTATACTATTTTTCCTTTATCAATTACTACAGCTTCTGCAATATTATTAGAACTTGCCGTATACACTATTCCATTCACTATTGCGATACATCTAAACAAACTACCACCAATACCTAAAACGTTGTCTATGCATTAAATTTTTTACCTAAAAGGTAGAAAAAAATAATGTTTGCAGAAATGATAGGTGGGAAAATGTCTAACACAATCTATAGGTATGTTGTACTTTTTCTAATATTAGCCTTAGTTCTATCAGAAATATCCGCAACAACAATGATCGTTAACGCCGAGGATAAGAATGTATTGGTCATTACCGTTAGTGAAGAAATTTCATCATTGAACCCTATGGTTGGTAATTCTCTAGTGGATTGGTTCATATTTAACTTAATATACGACAAATTAGCAATATATGATACAGAATTAAAGCCGCATCCATGGCTTGCTGAAAGTTGGGAAGCAAGTGCTAATGGAACTACATGGACTATTCATTTAGTAAGGAATGCGACATGGCATGATGGCCAGCCATTTATGGCAAAGGATGTAAAATTCACTATAGAGTATATAAAGGAACATGAGATCGCGCTATGGCTTGATGAAGTGGAAGATATTGAGAGCGTAGAAACACCAGATGATTATACTGTTGTAATAAGGACATCAAGGCCTATGGCTTATTTGGACACATATGTACTGCCAAGATTACCTATATTACCTGAGCATATATGGAAGGATATAACTGATCCAGAAATATATCCGAATGAAAATCCTGTTGGAAATGGACCATTTAAGCTTGTTGAATATAAATCCGGTGAATACCTTAGATTTGTAGCCAATGAGAACTATTGGAGAGGCAAACCACATATAGATGAAATAATAGCCAAGATCGGGCTTTCAACTGATACTGCCTTCCTAGAGCTAAAGAAGGGAGAATTAGATATTATGGTATTGACGCCAGAATATGTAAAAGAGGTTGAAATGGATCCCAATCTTAAAGTGATCCTTACAGAGGATGTTTACTTTGATTACATTGTATTAAATACTCAAAGATACCCATTGAGTATTAAAGAATTTAGACAAGCTCTATCTTATGCCATAGATAAGCAAGAGATCATAAATAGAATATTATTAGGATATGGAGAGCCTCTATATAGTGTTATACCACCTGCATATAAATTCTGGCATAATCCTAATGTAACAAAGTATGAATATGATCCTGATAAGGCTAAGGCTATTCTAGATGAGTTGGGACTAGTAGACGTTGATGGTGATGGAATCAGAGAAACACCTGATGGTTCTGATATAGAAATAGAGATATTAACACTATCTATTTGGCCTCCATATGTAAGATTAGCAGATATGATATCTAGATATTGGTCAAATATAGGATTAAAGGTAAGTATAACAGCAGTAGAATGGGGTGAAGAATCAAGAAGATTGCATGACAGGGATTATGATGTAGCCGTATGGGGCTATACTGTTGCACCAGAGCCAACCCAGTTCTTATCGCTATTTACTAATAACCCACCTCCTTACTGGAGCATGGGCGAATGGGTAAATGAAACGTACAACGAATTACTGGAACAGCAGAAGACAGTTATGAATATTGAAGAAAGAAGAGATATAATTTATAGGCTTCAAGAAATCTTGGCAGAAGAACTACCTATAATACCGATATGGAGTGCATATGTTATAGAAGCTTATAGAGTAGACAGATATACAGGCTGGATCCCGATGCCAATGGGTGTACTGGGTATTTATAATAAATTGACATGGCTTAGCGTTAAACCAGTAACTCAGACCAAGACTTTTGTTACAACAAGCTTTGTACCAGGCGGCGTTACCACAGTGCCTGTTGAGATACCTATAGTTCCAGACTGGGTATATGCTGTTATAGTAGTCTTAATAATTGTATTAATAGCCATGGTTGGACTAATAGTTATGAAGAAGAGGTGAGCATCGCAGTATGTCTTTATCTAGATATATCTTTAAAAGAATAACATTTTTTATAATCACACTTTTCATAACTATTACAATTAATTTTCTGCTTCCTAGACTAATGCCAGGTAATCCTGTAGATTATTTCTTAAGAGACCCATCTATAACTCCTGAGGAAAGAGCGCTTCTAATTCAACAATTCGGCCTTGATAAGGATGTTTTTACACAATATATATTATACATAAAGAATCTCTTTACTGGTAATCTAGGTGTATCATTTAGATATTATCCTAGACCTGTCACGGAAGTTCTTTTATCAAGATTGCCCTGGACACTTTATCTACTTGGCATATCATATTCTCTAGCCACCGTAATCGGAATAATACTTGGAGCTTATGCTGCTTGGAAAAAAGAAAGTAAGATAGATCTGCTTACTATAGGAATAGCGTTCATAACACGGAGTATGCCTATATTTTGGCTCGGAATGCTTACCCTTTACATATTCTCCGTGCATTTAGGATGGTTTCCATTAAGTGGAGCGGTAACAGCAGGTGCTGAATACTCAAGCTTTCTAGATTTCGCACTTGATGTTCTAAGACATTCTATTCTCCCCATGATAGTGATAACAATATTCTTACTTGGACCGCCAGCCCTTATAACTAGAGGATTAGTGCTTGATTCCCTTACAGAACCATATGTAGATACTGCAATAGCTAAAGGACTTCCTCCTAGGGTCATATTATTTAAGCATGCATTAAGACCTGTATCATTACCCCTTTCTTCATACACTGCTATACTACTGGGATATGTTGTAGGCGGAGCTGTTTTCACTGAAACAGTATTTTCATGGCCAGGTGTCGGGAGACTAATTTATGAGGCAATAATGAGAAGAGACTATCCATTGATACAGGGAGCTTTCCTATTAATTAGTATAAGTGTGCTTATAGCAAATTTCATAGTCGATTTTATTTATGCATATCTAGATCCGAGGGTTAGATTAAGATAAGCCTTTGACATGGTGTGGGAAATGGCCAAAATCGGTAACATTAAAGAGGCCTTTAGAAGTAGAAGTTCCAAAGTTGGACTATTAATAATTATATTTATTGTATTAATGGCCATTTTAGCACCTTATATAGCACCATATGATCCTTACGAATATGTAGGTGACCCATATGAACCTCCAAGTTCTGAACACTTGTTGGGTACCGATGATATGGGCCATGATCTACTAAGTCAAATAATATATGGAGCTCAAGTATCGCTTCTTGTAGGCGTACTGAGTGCCTTAGGCTGTGTATTAATAGGCACAATAATTGGAGTGATCTCTGGATTTCTAGGCGGATGGATCGATGAAATATTAATGAGATTAACAGATGTCGTTCTTGTAATTCCATATCTAGTATTCATTATATTGCTCGTATCTTATCTAGGACCTAGTATTTGGAATATCGTCATTTCTATATCAATCCTAGGATGGCCATCAATAGCCAGAATGGTCAGATCATATGTTCTTTCTTTAAGAGAGAATCTTTATATAGAAGCTGCACGTGCAATAGGATGTGGGAATAGACATATAATGATAAAATATATTATTCCAGGTCTTGTACCTCTTATTGTTCCAATATTTGTATTAACAATAATTGATGGAATACTTACAGAGGCTGGCCTTAGTTTCTTAGGACTGGGAGATCCTAATAAAATAAGTTGGGGGATAATACTATATTATGCACAAGTTAGAGGAGCTTTCGTTAAAGGATTATGGTGGTGGATACTTCCACCTGGATTACTAATAACAGTAACTGGTCTAGGTTTTCTCCTTTTAGGCTCTAGCTTAGAAGAATACTTTAATCCAAGATTCAAAAGGAGATAATAAATGAAAAAAGAGGTGTTTATAGGAGGAATAGCTATTTTAATAGTGTTAATAGTTGCTGTTTATAGTATATTGTATTATAATATTTTAGGGACTTCAAATAAAAAAGATGAAATTCTAGTAGGTTTATATATAGGGTCTGGTACGTGGAAAGACGGTATATCTGCTCTAAAGCTTTTCTTTAGTAATTACAATATAGGGTATAAAGAACTAGATTCTGATGATATTAAGAACAATAATTTATCAGAAATAGATATTCTAATAATCCCTGGAGGATGGTCCTGGGATTATCATAAAGTATTAGGTGCTACAGGCAAAACCTCAATCAAGAATTTTGTCGATAACGGAGGTACAATAATAGGGATTTGTGCTGGAGCATATTACTTATCTAAATACATCATTTGGGAGGGAAGACGATACACATACTCACTTAAATTAATAAATGTAACAGCTATGGGTCCCAAAGAGGGATATCCATGGCCTACTTCAGGCATAGTAAATATAACTCTTACAACAGAATTAGCTAGTTCTCTAGACAGAAAAATGGTAAAGGCACTCTACTATGGTGGACCAGAATTTATGGAAGTAGGTAGTGATGTCATAATATTGGCTTATTATGCCGATGATTTAAAGCCCGCAATAGTTATGGGAAAATACGGTAAAGGTACAGTTGTTCTAATAGGGGTTCATTTAGAGATGAGGGAAGATACTTGGCCATTATTATTGGCTCTTATGAAAATTTCTTGCAAAAACATGTCATTATATGCTATCAATACTCTCATGACTGCTAATATAATTTATCAAAAAGATCTATTATTCCTCTCAAGAAACCTAAAACTAGTTAATTTAATGATTAACTCACTATATACTAACTAATATGATGTTGCCATAAAATAGGATCCTTATATGAAGGCCTATTTTAATGATATACTTTTATTGTAGTGCATATTAAGACTTTTATAGGTGCACACTATGGTTAGCAAGGAGTTAATTAGAAAAGCTAAAGAATTCCACGGTCATCTATGTCCATTCTTAGTACTTGGTTTAAAAGCTTCAGAAATAGCTATGAAAAGACTGGCTCTGGTAAAACCTGGTGTTATCGAGACCGTAAGAGAGGATGTTATTGCTATAGTTGAAGTAAACAATTGTTTTGCTGATGGAGTCCAAATAGCTACTGGATGTACACTTGGCAATAACTCCTTGATATACATCGATATAGGGAAGAATGCATTAACACTGTTTAAGAGAGGGGAGAAAATAGGTATCAGAGTATATATAGATGCAGACAAACTCAAAAACAAATATTTTCCTAAAGATGTTCTAGAATTATTTGATAAAGTAGTTGTTAAGAAAAAAGGATCTAAAGACGATATTGAAAAACTACATAAATTATGGGAGGAACTAGGCTATAAGATGGCAGATATCCCGGAAGAAGAATTTAATGTACAAAGGGTAGAAATCATTGAGGAACTAGAAAGATCCCCTATCTTTGAAAGTATCAGATGCTCTAGTTGCGGAGAACTTGTAATGGCGACACGAATATTATATGTGGATAATAAACCATTATGCCTAGTTTGTGCCAGGAGAAAATATAATGCGGTTATAGGCCGTGGAATATCGGTATTCCATAAACCAATATATAGAAAGCTTGAAGACATTTGACTACTTGAATATTATAGCTTTATATTCACTCAATACAATGGCGTCTAGACCAAAAACTTTTCTTATATTCTCAGGTGTTATGACTTCCTCGGGTTTACCAACAGCGAAGATCTTTCCATTTTTAAGCATAACTATTTTATCGGAAAACCTATAGGCATGAGTAAGGTTATGAAGACTCATGATGACTGCCATTTCTCTTTCTCTTGTCAATTTTTAACAAGTCTTAAAATTTCAACCTGATAATAAGGATCTAGATTTGTTGTTGGCTCGTCGAGAAGTAGTACTTTGGGCTTAGCTACTAGTGCCCGAGCTATTATAATCCGCTGGAACTCGCCGCCACCCAATTGATCTAATCTTCTTTTAATTAAGTGTAATGCATTGACTAGTTTCAAAGCATTCATTACTTCCTCAAAATCCCTTTTATTATAGCCTAGCCCTATGTACGGTCTCCTACCAGTCAGTACAAAGTCTAAAACAGTCATGTATGTAGTTGTACCTACTCTTGAGGTACATAGCCCATGAGCCTAGCTATTTCACGTCTCTTCATAGAAGTTAATTCTCTATTATTGATATATATGGTTCCTACTTTAGGTTTAAGAATGCTATTTATAGTTTTTAACAGCGTAGTTTTACCAGCTCCATTTGGGCCAACTACTCCAACAATTTCTCTGGGCTCTACGGTAATAGATGCTTTATTAAGTGCTCTATAGCTTCCATAGTAAACCTCGATACCGATTATTTTAATGATGACCATACTCGACTCCCCTTAAAAGCAAAATTAAGAGTGCCGGTGCACCGATAAATGATAAAACAATACCTACAGGTATAGTTAATGGCGAAATAATAGTTCTTGAAACAATATCAGCGACTACTAGCAGTATTGAGCCACTAATCATTGATGTAGGAATTAAATAGCGATGCTCGAATACCATTTATATTCAGATGATGTATAGGCTAGATAAAATACTGTAGCAATCAATATAGCAATTGCCAGTACTAAGACCAGATTTGTCTTAGCCGCAGCCCATACACCTTAAGTATATGTGCACTGTATTAAATTAGAAGTGCACACTAAATTTCTTTCCTTTATTACAATCATTGAACTAGTGAAGTATATCTATTCATCTTTATCTACCACATCTCTAACGATAATTTCTACAAGTTCTCTCATAAGCATAGATAATTAATCAGGATGAAATTAATAAGTTACATCCTGCTATTGAAGATCTTTAGCTCTATTTCGACTAAAATGAAATTAATTGACATTCAAAGTCTTATGAATTTTACAACAAGAAAATGATGTATTAAACATTAAGTAAAAACTATCGCCGACTTAATATATTCTGTGCAACCATTTCTACCATTAGATTCTAATACTTATGATATCTATATCAATGTGAAATGATGGTGGAGTTTAAAATAAAGAATGAAAATACTTGACCTTTCAAGATTTATAATAAGGAGTTTCTTAATAATTCAATAAAGTGGGGCTTTAAGAGGGTTTAATTTGATTAATAATGTCTTAGATATATCTCTAGAGATCCTCAGATGCCCTATTTGTGGTCATAACTTAGAATTATCGGGCAACAGATTGAAATGTTCCGGCTGTAAGCAGTTTTATGATATTAAGGGAAGTATTATTGATTTGCTTCCCGAAGAATTTGTATTTGGTAGTGATCGTAAGTGGATGGAGTTCTATGATAAAATTGCACCAAAATATTTTCAAGCTATTCCATAGAATCATACCTGTCCTTACTTTGGGTGCTGAAATTAGAGCTAGAAAACAGTGGATTAAACTTCTTGAACTTGAAAGAGGCGATATTGTTCTTGACGTTTCAACCGGTACTGGAAGGAACCTACCATATTTAGCTAAGAAAGTAGGTAGAGAAGGAATTGTTTATGGAGTAGATATTTCACTGGGTATGCTCAGATATGCAGCAAAAATATCTCCAAAAATGAGAAATGTTGTGCTCATAAGAGCTAATGCCTCTCATTTACCATTTAAGGATGAGTGTTTTGATGCAGTATTCCATGTAGGTGGAATAAACACATTCGAGGAGAAGGAACTAGCCATTAAAGAAATGTTCAGAGTCGCTAGTCCAGGAGCTAAAATAGTTGTCATTGACGAAGGCTTGGATCCCAAGCTTAGAAATACAAAAAGGGGACAGAAGCTGTTACAATCTAACGCGCTCTATGCCTCCACGCCCCCTGTAGAAGAGTTTAAGAAGTTTACAAATGATGTAAGTGTTCAATGGGGATTTATACCGAATAAGATGTTCCCTATATGGCCATATTACTTGCTTGAAGCTAGAAAACCTAGCCATAAAATATTATAGATTTATCCTTTATCTTCCTCCATGGCAGAGTATGCAATAGAGCTTTGATATACATGATAATGTATAGGATGTATACTATTGGTATACTAAATAATTCTAGGTTCATTCTGTGACCTAATCTCAGCAACAATTGCTGAAATTCTGCTCATCGTAAGAACCTACTTAGAAAAATAAAACTTTACAGACAGAATTACTGGGGTATGTAGATTACACAAAAGAGGTAAAAATACAGATTATTACCTAAGATTTGGTGATGAGATAACACTTACATTGATAAATTGATCGATTTAATTCCTACCTAATAGTAGACCTACCCTTGCCCTTAGCCCGTAACCTTGCATATTCATAAAAACAATAGGCAGGGGAATCATTCGGAATGATTAATAATATGCCCTAACCATTTTAGAGTTTAAGAAAAACCTTAGAACTCAAGACCTTGACTAGGATTTAATGTATTAATCAAGATACCCATAGCCTTTTTATTGTAGGTATTTTATCGTATTCTTTGTCTTCACTAGCTACTAGGGTAATGCCATTATTAATCATTGCACCCAAGTGTAAAGCATCTGAAGGTTTGATACCATATTTCAT
>Ga0180301_10004715_pt1 | contig 10515 bp, 9 predicted proteins | sample GuaBasSediGuay16_FD_121797 | JGI IMG/M metagenome (GOLD analysis project Ga0180301, IMG submission 121797) | Subseafloor sediment microbial communities from Guaymas Basin, Gulf of California, Mexico - Guay16, Core 4569-2, 12-15 cm | ecosystem: Environmental > Aquatic > Marine > Hydrothermal... | reverse complement strand
AGATAATGTATAATAGAGTAGTATTTAATGATGGTGTAACTGATTATGAATTGGGATATGTGAACTGGATTTCTATTGATTCTTCAATGAATACCCAGACTAGAATTATCCCTAGAGCTAAAGGAGTTAAGATTTATTCTGGGACTGAATTAGGTGGGGGATATTTAACTATTACTGTTCACTGTTTTAATAAGAAAGATAGTAGATTAGAATTAGAAACGTATTTATATAATCTTCTTCAAGATCTAGCTAATAAAAAGGGAACTTTAACTATTGAAGGCTCACTAGTATTAACTGATTGTTACGTTCAGAGTTTTTCTACAGGGAGAGACCATTTTAAATGGGATTGGTATACTATAACATTCATTAAATCACTATGAAACTCTACATAGTTAAAGATAGTCAAAGATATAACATTGAAGATCATAAAAAAGTAGATCGACCTTTTGTGATTAAATTAATCAGTAGAAGTCTAAATCATGAAGTTCAGGTTAATCAAGAAGATGAGGTAGTCTATTTTAAAAGAGTAGTCGGAGCTTTTAATTCTAGTTTTAGAACTGTTTTTCATTGTTTTGGTATCAAGGAGAATAAATTTTGGTATAATTCTGATTTAGATATTTTATTTAGAGATGAATCAATGATTAATCAACTAATTCCTCAGATTTATTGGTTACACCAACTTAGAAGAGGTGAATGATGGCAGCTATAATAGTAATAGCTCAAAAATCTGGGCAACCTTATACTGCTACTGAGGTAGCTAAGCCTGAGTTTTATTTCTTATCTATAGATGATAATATAGCTGATAGTATTGACTACCCAATAGAGATATCCCCCACAAAAACTGTTTATTCATATGAAGTATGGTTAAGATTTAGATGTGATGTGGCTCCTGACAATCAAGTAGATAATTTTAAGATTTGGACTACTGGGACTTTACCATCTGGTCAGAGAATTACTATTAACTCAACAGCAGTTACTGAGTATCAAGAGCCAACTGATCAGAAATCTACTCAGGGAACTAGGACTAGCATTACTGACTATACTGATTCTAATAAACTAAGTATTGGGGGAACTCTGACAGCAGTAGGAGATCATTCAGATTTCATGGTGTTTCAACTAGAAGTAGATGCTGGAGTAGACCCAGCTGAATATGATTTTACTATATTCTATAGTTACGATGAATATTAATCTAGTAAGAAGAGGAGAACTGGAGTAATGGGCTGGTTTGGGAATCAGAACATAGAGTCTACACCCGTAGCTACTGAACTTTATTCTAGAGGATGTAAGTTTGTAGTTCCTTCAGGTCAAGGAGGTGCTGTTCAAAGCATCTCTTGGTATTTACAGTTAGGGGAAGATCGAGGATTCAAAGTAGCTCTCTATGATGAAGATTTGAATCTTCTAGCTCAAGGAGAAGCTTCCTTAGTAGATGAGGGGACTAAATGGTATACAATCAATCTGACTTCTCACCCTGTAGTCTCAGAGGGTTCTACTTATTGGTTATGTGGTTTCGCTGAAACAAGAGATACTTCTTGTTATAGTTATAGATCTGCTGGAGACCCAAGTCAGGCCTTCTATACTAGTAGAGATAATTTGTCTTATGATAACTTCCCTGCTGACCCTGCACAAATTGATGCTTATAACGACTATATTTATAGTGTTTATTGTACTACTGTTGAAGTTGAAGCACCTACTGTTTCTACTCTAGATGCAATTAATATTCAAACTACTCAAGCTCAACTTAATGGTGAAATAACTGACTCTGGGGGAGTTGATGTAACTGAAAGAGGTTTTGAATGGGGGACCTCCCCTGGGAGTTATCCTAATAGCTGGACTGAGACTGGGACTTTTGGGACTGGGACCTTTAGTCATACCATAACTGATCTCATTCCAAAAACTACTTATTATTTTAGAGCTAAAGCTTATAACAGTGAGGGTTGGGGTTATGGCTCTGAACTTTCTTTTACTACTTCAGTTGAAACCAAAACAGGCTCTTTTAACTTTCTATGGAAATTATGGCAAAGAATCAGTTCTTCTTTTCTATTTAAGTGGGCTTTAGTTAAAATAGAAAAATTCTTACATTTAACCAGTTATACTTTAGGTTTACAAACTCCAACTATTATGTCTACTACTTCTCTAGCTCCTGTAGCTGGTTATTTAGATAGTCTAAGATTAACTTTAGCTAATACAGGTATTAGTGGCCAGACTGTCGTAAAAGTTCAAGTAAACGGGACTACTAAGATCTCACTAACTATCCCTGCTAGCCAGACTTCATATAGAACTCTCATCCAATTAGATAGTTCTTTAATTAGAATGGGAGATATTATTACACTACTAATTTCAGAAGTAGCTACAGATGTGAATAATCTAGATTTAAAAGTTTATCAGAGAACATTTGACTCTAAAATTAAAATTACTCATCTCTTTAATAGCGATGGTAGTAAAGAATACAAATCTTCTTATTACTTTATTCAGTCTAGTTATTGGGTAGCTTACTTAAGTCAACCAGTAAAAAGTGTTCAATCTTGTTACTTAATAACTAAAACTGGAGAACAATCATCTCTAACAGCTACTTTAGACTCTGATGATTCAAGTAAAGTCTTAATTACTCCCCCTGATACTATAGTTACTCAAGATGAATATCAAATTATTATTAACGGGATAGATTATTCAGATCAAGAATTTACTGCTACTAAGATGATTTATTGTCAAGATTCTTATAGCAAGTGTCCTCTATTTATGAAAGATATTACTTCGTTTATGACATATCTAACAAAAGGGTATTATCAATATTCTTGGGACGAGACTAATTGGGCTACTCTAACTAAAATTTCTAATGGCCAGATTACTGTAGACCCAGAAAACTCAGTAGCTGGGGGTAGTTCTATTGAAGGTCAAAGGACATTATATCTTAAATATAGACTAAAAAGAGATTTATATTTAGAAGAACAGTTCTCTGTTGGGTATTACTATACTGATTTAAAGATCCAAATTGACCCAGATCTACAGTTCTTTACATGGACTGACTTTACTCCTCTGTCAAAGATAGATATCTATGAGAATGATCAGCTAGTTAAGACAGAAACTCTCGTTGTCGGGATTCAAGGTTTTACAGACTTATCATTTAAAGATTTAGATACTTTAAATCCTAAATGTACCCTTTCTTCTGGGAAGATATCTTTTCAGACTCAAGTGTATTCTTTCGATACATCTGAATTATCAATTGATGTCTCAGATGCTGCAGCTCATTTAGATGAAGCCGCTTTTTACGCTGTTTGTTTTGATTCTTTAGATCAGAAATTAAAAGTGGTTCTTCTATCTTATAGTTCTGAATCAATTCTAGTATCTGACATCTCTACTAGTAGAACTCTAATTACTCTTTGGGTTTTCAGTCTACTAACTAATGATGAGGGAAATAGTGTAATAGGTTTCAGAGTTCGAGATAGTTACAAGATTAATCAGAACAGATTAGACCTAACTCAATATACTGGGGACATTAAGCTGATTTTCTCTGATTTATTGGGACGCTCTAAAACAATTAGTTACTCTTTCCTAACTGAGAGCCTTAAGTATGACTACGGATTAAAAGTTTATACTGATGATTCACGAACTACTGAAATAAAACAGGGAGAAATTCATTCAAACTCAAATTTATTCTACTATATAGAGTAAACTCAAAAGGAGATTGAGAAGTGAGACTTAACTCAGGTAGAATTACTACTGATCGAAGTCATGAATATAATACAGGGATAGTTTCTGTATCTATTTCTCTTCAGTCAAAAAGAACTCAAAAAGAACTTCAATTCCCTATCTATGATCTCTCAGCTGTAGATCTTGTTGATGAGTATACTTTTAACTACTTTGCTGAAGGGACTCGTGGCCCTACTATGTCTAGTGATTCACCTGTGACAGTCACTGGTCAAGTATGTCTTTCTTATGGTTTAAGTGAAGCTGAGTACCCTGCTGCTGGTAGTGGTCCTCAATTTCCTGATTCTATTGGTGGGAAATACGGGAAGATTTCTGGAGTAGAGTGGAAAGAGGAGTATAATCAGTATCAAGTTCACTACTATCAACCTCACTATCTGTTTGAAAGATGGACAGATGTAGAAATTAACTGGGGTGAACTTCTAGCTGGGATTAGATATTCATATCCCCCAGATCAATACTTTATAATGAGTATTAAAGCACCTACTAGTCTTCATTCAGATATAATGAATGCTTACTATGGTGGTGGGGGGATTGGTTTCTATTCAGGGAGAGATCTTGGGAATATCTGTTTCCCAGGGACTATAATTATCTATCTGGGAGCAGTCCCAGATCCTATAGAAGATCTTGGGGCACTGGCAGTTGATAATGAAGAAGAAGCTGGTGAAGACCCAGCTGACTCAGAAGTAGATAGAACCAAAGTAGACTCTACAGATGCTCCAGCTGGGTTTGGGTCCAGTGGAAGCTTTGGGGGTTATTCAGATAGTGGTTCTTATTCCTCTGGGTATAACCCAGTAAGTGTTTACTACAATAATGCAGTAATGAAATATGATAGTATATATATGAGTGAAGGTGAATACAGTCAGTTCGTAGAAGCTGGTGGAGGAATAGTTTGTGAAGAAGGGATTTACCCTAATTCATCTACTGTTTATATAGAAAAAATTTCTTTAAGTATTTCTGGGAGCTCTATGACTGTTATTCAAGTAGCTAAATTTGATGATACTCCTATTACTAATATAGGGAGTAAGATTTATGGGTATATTTTAAAAGAAAGTGGAGAAAAACAACCTACTTTTGCAGGGTATGTAGCTTCTATTTCTAGAAGATTAGGAGATAGTGGTCAGGAAATAGTTTATGAATGTAGAGATTTAAAGTTCTATTTAGATCAGATGTGTACTCCAATTAAGTATAAAGCTCCAAGATATTCAATAAAAACTATAGCAGATGAGGTTCTTAGAAAAGCTGGGATATTTCAGTTTAGTAACAATCTCCCAGATGTTAAGATTTCAGTAGATTATACTGCTGAATCTGTTAGGAGTGTTTTAGATTATTTATGTACAGTAGCTGGTTCTTTTAATTATTGGGTAGATAAGAATGGAATTTTACTACTAAAAGATGTAGCTACTGATTCAGTTATTAAAGAGTATAGAATCCCATCAGAGGGTGAAGCTGTTGGAACTCATCAGGTAATTTCATTTGATGGTTTAGTTGATCACTCTCTTTCTAGATCTCGTATTATTGCTATTGGGGACTATCCCTATAAGAAAACAACCCCTCTGAACTCTGATCAATATGGAGATAGTTCTTACATAGCTAGTCCTTGGCAAGAAACTAAATCTAATGGACTTCAATGGGATCCTCGATTAGTATGGTATGCCTACTCTACTAAGATGAGAGCGGGTTGGAATCATATTTATACAACCAGTCAAGTTCTTTATGTTTTTTACATGGCGACTGTCAATGGAGAAATTACAGGGTCTCCTCGAATGACTCCTATTATTAGGCGATATGGGTATGAATACCCTCTCTTACTCGAGTCTAGAGGGGTCTGGTTTCAACCCAGTAGGAATATTGTAATTTTTGGTCCTTGGAGACCTAGAAAAGTCTCTGGGATCTGGACTTTAGATCCTGATTATACTAAGTTTATTATTGATATTAGCTATCAACCATATACTACAGATACATCAGAGGCTGAAGAAACCTACAAGAAAATTCCTATATTCTATATTTATGATACAGGTAATCCAGGAGGAACTTATGTCTATAAGAATACAGCTTTTAAAAAGTTTGACAGTCAAGATCAAGCAACTGACGATACTGGCTTACTCGAAGTAGTAGCTAAGAAACTAGCTCAATACTTTAAGACTATTTATGGGGGAACTTTAGTTTTAGATGGCCTAGAAACTGATCTATATTTGGGAGGGAAATTATCACTAACCAATACCAGTCTCCCAAGTAATGAAGCTTCTAATTTGATTATATATGAGATTACTTATAATCTAGTTAATAGAACTACTACTGTTTCTTTATCTACTCGTACTTATCAAGGAGTTCCATATATAGACCCTGAAATTATAAAAGCAAATCAAGCTTGGTTTGAATCTACTATTCTTCAAGATACTACTCGTAGAGCTCTTGAGAATATAGTAGATACTGGATAATCTTTTTCAATTTCTTAAAAAAAAGAAAACCTGCTTTCTAAAAAGCAGGTTTTAGTCTTTTAATTGTATGTTGTAAAATTACATCCCTTCTGGCTTCATTTCTCTATCTTTCTCTATTTTTAAATCTTCTGTTAATTGATCTAATAGTGTTTTTGATGTATTGTCTTTCTTCAATTCTTCTGATTTGACTTCCTGTAACTGATCTGCTTCTTCTGTTGATAGAGGGGATAGTCCCAAAAACTGGGTCCTGGCCTCATTCGGAGTAATTACTCGAGCTCTTAATAATCTTTCAACTACTCTAACTCTTTCATAATCTAGTCTAGTAAAGACTCCAGGAGCTGTAATCTCTATATCCTGATAATCTAATCTAGTCTTTAGTAGAATCAAAGTTAGTAATTCACACTCATAAAGAACAATAGTGCTAATAAAGCTAGCAAATTCTTCTCTTTGTTCTCTAGCTGACATTGACCCTACCTGAGAAACAAACCCTAATTTAAAAGGTGGGATACTAAAGATGTTGTGCCTTTGAGCTACCCATTTTTGAAGATCTAATTCTTCACTCAAAGTTTTCTTAGAAAGTTCTATAGCATCAGCATCTGCATTTAGACCAGCTACTCTAATCCCTTTCTTATCTGCTAACATAGTAGTAACTTTTCGAATTACACTTTCTACAAATGAACTATTAGTTTTTGGGACAGTGATTATCACTGGATTAATATCCTGAATACCTGTCTGAAGTTGTCTAGCAGAGGTGGAATCAGCATTAAATTCTCGATAAGCAGAAGTAATTGGAGTAGTCCCATAGACTCTATCACTTAACTGATCAAACTTAAAATGAACTATAGCATGAAAAGGGTAAGTTATATCTAATTTATCCCCTGTTTCTGGGTCTAGAAAGTGATATGCTTTTTCTAGATTTAGATTCCCACGTTCATCAGCATTTACTCTAAGTAAATATCCTGGAGCTGAATACAGCTCTTTAATCTTACCTTTACTATCCCTTGGAGTAATTTCTACTACTCCATTCCCATAAAGTAACAAGTCTCTTAGATACTTTTCCCTAACTGAACTGAAAGGTTCTACTTTATTAGCCCATTTAAGTAAATCATTAATCTCTTTTACTCTCTCTTCAGATTCTGTTGTTCTATGATCAGGAATAATAACAGCTCTAAGAGGGTACTTGAGACAACCTCTAACTACTGTATCAACATACTTTCTTACCCAGGAATTAGTTAGATAGAAATTTTGGAGCTCTTCAGCAGAAAAACTATATGATTCTGGTTCAATTTCATCTGTTTGACCAGTAGCTACCCCAAATTCTGGTTTTTCCACCTTAGGAGCTTCAGTAGTTTTAGTAACTAGTGTTGGTTGTTTTCTCTTAAACCATTTGATTAGATTAAACATAATTCTCCCCCTTTAAATTGAAAACCCCTTAAAGAACCTGTCTAAATGACCTTCTGATGTTAGATCTTGAGACGTTATTATTGAGGGATTAGATTGAGCTCTATCTAAAGCAGCAGAAAGAATAGATGCTGCTAAAGCATCACTCACGTCCTTTGATCCTTTCTTATTTCCCTCATCTCTTAATCGTTCTAAACTCTCATTAGGGTGATCAATTTTACCATTTTGATCTCTCACTAATTCTTTTAATTCTCTAAGACAAATAGGGTGATAGTATAAATTTACTAAACCTTGATAGATTAAATCTTTTAGAGTTAAATAGGGTTGAGGGGTTCTATCACATGATACAATAGAAGTAGTAATTCCCTTCCCTCCCAGAATCTGCTCAAATTCAGCTGACTGATAAGTATCAAAAGTTACTTTAGCTATTGGAAATCCCATACTGACTAACTTGAAAATAAATTTTCTAATTTTCTCAAAGTTAATCTCACCTTCTCTGGGTCTAATCTGTAAGAGAAGATCAACATAGTAAGCTACTTGATCTGTAATGTATTTATAGGGATGTATTAGAGATAGACCAGCAAAATCTTGATGTCCTCTTGATAAATCTAAATGAAGATAGTAAGAACTATTAATATGACTTTCTTTTTCTAGTTCTATTTTCTTCTTCAATTCATCAGAGGGTTTCTCTCTATACTGTAATTCTAATTGGTAGATTTCATAAGTATAAAATGGTTTAAACCAGATTTGAAACTGTTCTGCTAGTAAGTCATCAGTCCACCAACCTTCATCCCTAATCAAAGGGACCCTTTCATAGTTACAACACTTCAATACTTTATTAAAGTCTCTGAAGAATCTTCTAGTCTGAGATTGAGGTAGTTTATTTTCATATCGTCTAGCTGCTTCTTCTGGGTCTTTTTTATAAGCTACTATATAATCTTCTTTATGTCTATCAAGTCGAACTTCCCAGACTGCTTTTCTACTAAAATATACTTTTGATTTCAAATCTTCAGGAAGTTCTTGAACTTCTTTATAGTGAATATGCATGAAATCATCTGAATCACGTAAATAAGAAATTAGAATAATTTTATAATGTTGAGGGAATCTAGATAAAGCAGTATTAGTAATATTCTCATATAATTTCTTAGCTTTATCAAATCTAAATTCTGCTATTTCATCAAATACTCCTATTAACATATTCTTACCTTCTGCTGTATATCTAACACTAGACATTGAATAAGCAGTAATATTTTTAGGGAATCGAACTTTGTTAATTAAGATACTTTTACCTTCTCTTAAACACATCCCTTGTTCTTCAAACCAATTCTTCCCAGTGCTGGGATTAGTTACTCTCTGAAGAACTGAACAGAACTGTCTAAAGAAAATATTTTTGGCATGTGATTCATTGAAACTACAATTTCCTACTGCTATAGGGTCCGAGGGAGTCATCCCAAAATAGCTCTGAGGTGATTTCAAACAGAGCAACCAGTAAATACAATAAACCAGTAATCTGACTACAGTAAAATCCTTCCCTGAGCCCTCCCCCCACATTAGAAGTAATTCATTTACATCAGTCGAGATATTTTTAAAATCAGGGGTAAAGATAACTTCTACTGCCTTTAGTTGTTCAGGGTATAGGGGTTGTTTTAACCAGATATCAAAGAATTCTTTAGGGGGAACTGGGACTTGGTCAAAAAGATTATTAGTCTCTACTAGAGCAGCCTGCTTCTCAAAAAATTCTTCCCAAGTCTTTCCTGGGGTCTTATGCTTTAGGTCTAGAGGGTTCTTCTGGTTGGACATCAATAATCTCTCCTAGATGTTTTAATCTATCAAAAGCATACTTAACTTTATCTTTTGGAACAAATTCATTGATTATCTCAGCTATTTTAGTCATTAGAACATTAACTTTATCTATATGAATATAATTTTTAACTATTACTTTAGTACTGTCAACTAGTCTTAGAATCTTAGATTCATGTTCTAGTTCTAGTAATAACGTTTTTAAAGCATTAACTTTATCGTGACCTTTGACTGAAGAATGTTCTAATTCCCATAGTTTTTTCTTTACCATCTGAAGTTGTTCTAGATGTTTAACAATAGCTTCCATCTGTCTATTCATCAAGTAAGGGTTCTTTCTAACCATTTCAGTATACATCTGACTAATTCTAGTCAGATCTTTTTGAATCGTTCCTGGAGAAACTTTTAGAGTCTCTGCTATATCATGAACTGAGTATCCCTTCAGATATAACTTTTTAACCTCTAACAGTCTTTTATATCTGTCAATAGCTCTTGTTCTTCCCATGTGTTTTTCTCCTTTTTGGGATATAGTAATCTTTGTAAATTTCTTTAATTCTTTCTATTATCTGAACTGTTTTAGAATATGGTAAGTTCATTGCTTTGCTTATCTTTCTCTTCCCATACCCATAAGTTAGAAAAGATAAGATTTGAACTCCTTCATCCCCAAGTTCCTTTTTTATGATTTGAACAAATAAGTTATAGTCTATTTCATCTAGATAGTCTCTTTGATTAGAACTCATTAGGCTCTCCTTTAAAGTCTTGAGTTAGATTAGGATCATATCCCAATTGTTCTCGAATGTAATCCCATTCTTTGTTAATGTGATTAATTCTACGTCTGTAACGAGTCATTAGTTCCCATTTGAATAGAATATAAAACCAGCCTGGTTTCATTCGTCTAGCTTTGGGGTTTTTTCGAATAGTTTCTAAGTATAATACATACAAGTCCTGAGCTAAGTCTTCTTTTTCAAAGAGATTATTCTTGCTGAAAGAGTAAGACAGATAAGAAATAATTTCATTTATTTTATCTGGAATCCCTTTGATCTTTTCTTTTTTTCTTGATTTTCTTTTTTTCTTTTGACTCTTTCCACTCCAAGTAAAGAATTAGTCCTAGAATAGCATAGTTACTAAGATCATAAAAATTATCTTAAACTGGATCATTCTGAATTTTTCCTTT
>Ga0180301_10004714_pt1 | contig 10516 bp, 7 predicted proteins | sample GuaBasSediGuay16_FD_121797 | JGI IMG/M metagenome (GOLD analysis project Ga0180301, IMG submission 121797) | Subseafloor sediment microbial communities from Guaymas Basin, Gulf of California, Mexico - Guay16, Core 4569-2, 12-15 cm | ecosystem: Environmental > Aquatic > Marine > Hydrothermal... | reverse complement strand
CTCCTATATAGACCATATCTCCAGGACTTACCTTACTCATAGCTTTCCTGAAATCATCCACATTTTTAATTTGCCTTCCGTTTATCTCCTTTATCACATCACCCTCCTCGAGTCCAACCATAGAGATAGGACTTCCTTCCTCTATATCGGTGATCACCACCCCTTCCTCTCCTTCCAGAAGTCTGTACTTTTTCCTCAAATCTGAGGTGATGTTGTGCACCTCTATTCCTAAAAGCTCGCTCCTGGCATAATTTTGCTCCATAAGACGCATTGTCTCTCTTTCCTTCTTCCTTTCAACCGTAGTCACAGGTATGTCTAACTCCTTCCCATTTCTCATCACGGTCAAGGTCACTGTTTCACCGACCTTCGCCTTAAGAATTTCCTCTCTTGCCTCAAACATAGACGTTACCCTCTTGCCATTTACCTTCACCAAAATGTCTCCGGGTTGAACCCCTGCCCTATCAGCTGGACCTCCCTCTTCCACCCCTACTATCTGTACCCCTCCTTCTATTCCTAACTTTTCGGAAAGCTCTGGAGTAAGCTCTTGCATAACAATTCCCACCCAGGGCCACCTCACCTCTCCATACCTTATTAGGCTTTCGAGCACTCTCTTTGCCTTATTTATGGGAATAGCAAATCCAATCCCTATGGAACCTCCCGAGGGGGTTAAGATGGCGGTGTTAATTCCGATAACCTCTCCCCAGATGTTCACCAAAGGTCCCCCACTGTTGCCCGGATTGATGGCAGCATCGGTCTGAATTAAATCGGTATACGTTCTTCTTTCCGCTCCTGCCTGCATGATCCTCCCCGTAGCACTGATCACCCCCACGGTCACCGTAGGCTCGTATTTTTTGCTCAGCTGAGAAAGGGCAAAGCCAAAGGGATTGCCTATGGCAATAGCCCATTGCCCCACCCTCAGGTTATCTGAATCACCCAGAGTCACCACGGGAAGATCGCCTCCCTTAATCTTTAGCACAGCTATATCTGATTCCTCGTCTGTTCCCACAATTTCCGCCTTGAAGGCTCGTCCATCGGGAAGAGTAACCTTAATCCTATCCCTGTCTGCTCCGTGGATCACGTGTTCATTAGTCAAGATGTAACCATCCCGGTTTATGATCATCCCTGAACCAAGTCCCCTCTGTTTGTATTCCCTCTGTGGATATTCCTCGAAAAAATGTTTAAAGAACTCATCAAAAGGAGACTCATCCCATCCTGGAAACTCAAAGCTTCTTGCCTTGACCGTTCTTTCCGTGCTGATGCTCACCACCGCCGGGCTTACCTTCTCCACCACCTTAATGATCTTTCCCTGGAGACTATCCGGATCAATGGGATGGGATCTTACGTTTTCCTGATATAGAGGGCCGCTTAACTGTCTTACTTCAGCAAAGGAGGGATAGTTTAAAGAAGCTATCCCTGAAAACATTAAAATCCCCGAGATGGCTAATCCGACAAAAAGAAAAAGGCTTTTGAGCCTGAGGGAACTTACCAAACCTTTCTTTCTCATCAAAACCTCCCCTTTTCAGAGGATACATAGCATCCTCTGAAGCTATTATTTTTGACAGTTTGGACAAAAATAGGTCCCACGCCCTGCTAAGGTTATCCTCCTTATCTTGGCTCCACACCTGGGACAACTTTGCCCTTCCCTTCCATATACGTTAAGGTGCTGCTCGTAGCTACCCTTTTTCCCCTCCAGATCCACGTAATTGTCCACCGATGAGCCCCGATATTTAATGGCCTCTTGCAAGATCTTCCTGAGGTTATTATATAAACTCCTTATCTCCTCGTCAAGTAACTTAGAGGGATTTCTTTCCGGATGAATCCCAGCTAAAAAAAGTGCCTCTTGAGAATACACATTGCCAACCCCGGCAATGAGGCTCTGATCCATCAAAAGAGGCTTGATCTTTCCCCTTTTTTTCTTTCTTAAGATATCCTTGAACCTTTCTAAGCTAAAGACATCTTCCAGAGGTTCCAGGCCTAAGCTGCCCAAAGAGGGAATCCTGTCAAAATCCTCATCCGGAATGAGCCAGATACTCCCGAAGCCGCGCACATCAGCAAAGCTAAGCTGACTCCTGTCATGGAAGACGAAGATCAGGCGAGTATAATCTATCATCTCTCCTTCTTTGGAGTAAATTAGCTGTCCGGTTAACTTAAGATGAATGACCAAGGTATCCAGGGAATCCAATCCTATGAGCAGAAATTTACCCCGTCGCTGGATTTTCTCGAATCTTTTTCCCTCTACTTTCCTGATAAACTCTTTGGAGGTAGGTTCCTTTATGCACTTTTCGTTCTTTATTATTACCCTTTTCACCCTCTTTCCCCTTACCTTGTCTTCCAGGTCACGTTTAATGGTCTCAACCTCCGGTAGTTCAGGCATCTTTTATCACCCCCTATTAGTTTCTTACCGGTATTGTCTTGCTTTCAAAAATTATATAAGATAAAGAAGAAAATGCAAATAAAACCTCCCCACTTCACTCTTCCCCCTTCACTCTTCACTCTTCACTCTTTACTCTTCCCCCTTCACTCTTCACTCTTCCCCCTTCACCCTTTACTCTTCACCCTTTACAAAAAAAGGGTATGTATTAAAATATAGGGAATTCAACTCAAGGGAAGGCAAATGAACAAATCTAATAAAAAGAGGGAAGAATTCAAGGCTTTATTCTCACTTATCTGGAGATACAAACATAGACTAATAATCGGCCTTTTAGCCATTTTTGTGGTCGACGGAACTCAGCTTATCCTTCCCCTTATAATCAGAAGGGCAGTGGACATTCTCGCTCTGGGAAAGGCTACCGGCCTGATTTTGGCCAAATACGCCTTTTATATGGTAGCCCTGGCGTTAGTAGCAGCTGCTTTACGTTTCGTCTGGCGTTACTTTATCATAGGAACTTCCCGAAAGATAGAGGAGTATCTTCGCAACAAGCTCTTCTCCCATGTTCAGACCCTGTCGGCAACCTTCTTCGGTCGCATCAGAACAGGGGACCTCATGGCCAGAGCTACCAATGACATAGAGGCAGTAAGAAGGGCAACTGCTATGGGAGTATTTATCTCGGTTGATTCCCTTATCCTCTTAATTTTTTCTCTTGGGGCAATGATCTCCATAAGCACCAGCCTTACCCTTTATGTGGCAGTTCCTTTTCCTATCCTTGCCTTGCTCCTGACAATTTTTGGCCGAAGGATTCATCAGCGATTCGAGAAAGTTCAGGCGGCCTTTTCGGACCTTACGGAAAGCGTAAGGGAAAGCCTGAGTGGGATAAGGGAGATCAAGGCCTTTGTTCAGGAAAGGGGAGAAATTGATAACTTCAAAAGAGTAAATGACGGATTTTTCAGAAAAAATATGGCTCTGGTAAAAATCTGGGGGATATTTGACCCCCTTCTTATGCTCTTGGGGGGTCTGACCACTGCCCTTGTTATCTTGTTCGGAGGAAGAAAGGCCATCTTAGGTGAGGTAAGCATTGGAGATTTAGTTGCCTTCACTATGTATCTGGGAATGTTGACCTGGCCTATGATGGCCATTGGATGGATGGTAAATCTCTTTCAGCGGGGAGCGGCCTCTATGGGGAGGATAAACAAGATCCTCCTGACAGAGCCGGAGATAAAGGATGAGAAGGATACCCTTGAGATAAAAGTTCGGGGAAAGATAGAATATCGCAACCTCTCCTTTACCTATCCCGGGGAAAGAGATGCTGCCTTGAAAAATATAAATCTCGTCATCCAGCCTGGAATGAGGCTGGGAATAGTGGGAAGGATTGGCTCAGGAAAGAGTACCCTGATTCACCTTCTTTGTCGAGTGTTTGATCCACCTGCAGGAACTCTTTTCCTCGACGGCGTGGATATAAGACAAATTCGCCTCTCCACCCTGAGAAAAAGCATAGGAGTGGTACCACAAGAAAGTTTCCTCTTTTCCACCTCCATCAGGGAAAATATAGCCTTCGGGAATCCCGGTGTCTCCGAAGAAGAAATCATAGAAGCGGCGAAGATATGCGAGATTTATTCCGAAATTATGGAGTTTCCCGCCGGACTTGACACCCTGGTGGGCGAGAGGGGAGTTTCTCTTTCCGGAGGTCAAAAACAGAGGATAGCCTTAGCCAGGGCAATCATTAGAAATCCTGAAATCCTGATCTTAGACGATGCTCTCTCCTCAGTAGACGCACAAACGGAGGAGCGCATCTTAAAAAACTTAAGAAAGGTTATGAAGAACCGTACCTCGATAGTCATCTCTCATCGAATTGTCGCCGTTGAAAACTGCGACCTCATCATTGTAATGGATGAGGGAAGAATAGTCGAGCAAGGAAGCCATGAGGAGCTTTTAAACCTCAACGGAATATACGCTACCTTTTATCAGGAGCAAAAACTATTGGAGTATGAAAAGGAGCACTTGAAGATATGATGGAAGATGATTATTTAGAGGAAAAAAAGTTAGGTGCAATTTACAGCTTCAAGCTATTGAAAAGGCTCCTGAAATACGTTAAGCGTTACAAGTTCCTTTTCCTTCTGGCGACGATAATCACCCTCTTTACGGCGATACTTGACATCTCTCTTCCCTACATCACCAAAATGGCCATCGATCAATGTTTAGTTCCCTCTTATGCTGAATTAGAATTTTCCGGGAAAAATGCCCTGTTTGAGAACTCCATCAAAAGAAGATACAAGGAATACCTTCATCCCCTAAAAGAAGACTTTTACTTCATAGATCTATCGCGGGTAAGAAAGGAGGATAAGGTCGACCTTGAGGCAAAAGGCTACCTTTCAAAGGAAAGGTTCTTAGGCATAGACCTTTCGAAGCTAACCGATGAAAAGAAGGAAAAAGTTTTAGCCATAATCAGAAAATACCCCTCTATCTTTACTCAAAAAAGTGGACAGCTTTTCTTCATCTCCTCGGAGAACATAAAGAAAATTGAAAGCAGTGACTTAAGGCTCCTTAGAGAAAAAGACCTTTCACGGCTAAAATTTCTCTGCCTTATCTTCTTTTCCATCCTCATCTTAAGCTTCTTCTTCAACTTCGCCCAGATTTACCTGCTCCAGTACAGCGGTCAGAGGATAATGTATGACATGCGAGTTCAGATCTTTTCCCATCTGCTCCTTCTTCCCATCTCCTTCTTTGACAAAAATCCCATAGGAAGGCTGGTCACCCGGGCTACCAACGACGTGGAGGCGGTCAACGAGATGTACACCACGGTCCTCGTCGCCGGCCTTAAGGACGTATTCTTGCTCGCTGGCATCCTGGTGGTCATGTTCAGGATGAACCCTGAGCTAACCCTGCTCTTTCTCCTCTTCAGCCCGCTGATGGCTTACATCAGCTTCGTCTTCCGTGTAAAGGCGAGAAAGGCCTTTCGGGAGGTGCGAAGAAAACTTGCCAAGCTTAACGCCTTCACCGCCGAAAGCATCTCCGGAATGAGAATAATTCAGCTGTTCACTCAGGAAAAGACAAACCTCGAGAACTTCAAGAGGATAAATCACGAAAAGTATATGGCCAGCATGCACCAGTTACTCGTCTTCGCCATATTTAGACCCCTCATAGAAATCATAGGTGCATCTGCTCTTGCGCTTATCATCTGGCAGGGAGGAAGCAGGGTGATCACTGAGGCCCTCACCTTAGGAGGTCTGACGGCATTCCTTTCCTATGCCGAGATGTTCTTCAGGCCAATCAGGGACATTGCGGAAAAGTTCAACATCCTTCAGTCAGCTATGGCCTCCTCTGAGAGAATCTTTCAGCTTTTAGACCAAAAAAGGGAAGACCGGGGCAAGGGCAAGAAAATCGCCAACCTGAAGGGAAAGATAGAATTTCAAAACGTATGGTTTTCCTATAAAGATGAGGAGTGGGTGCTAAAAGACGTCTCCTTCACCGTTATGCCGGGAGAAAAGGTAGCCTTGGTGGGTCATACTGGTGGAGGAAAGACATCAATTATAAGCCTTCTTCTTCGCTTCTATGAGTTCCAAAAGGGGAAAATTTTATTGGATGGAGTCGACATAAGGGATTTAGACCTTTCCTTCCTCAGATCTCAGATTGGCCTGGTTCTCCAGGACACCTTCCTCTTCTCAGGGGATATTAAAAGCAATATAAGGCTCAGAAATAGTAGCATCTCTGACGAGAAGTTGTGGGAGGCAGCAAGACATACAAATGCTCATATCTTTATCGAAAGACTTCCTGGAAAATATGAAGCAGAGGTGAGAGAAAGAGGAGCGGAGTTTTCACAGGGGCAGAGGCAGCTTTTAGCCTTCACCAGAGCTTTAGCCTTTGATCCTAAGATTCTCATCCTGGACGAGGCCACTGCCAACATTGACTCCGAGACAGAACTTCTCATCCAGCAAAGCTTGAAGAGACTCCTGCTTGGACGAACCTCCCTTATCATAGCCCACCGACTCTCCACGGTGAGGGATGCCGACAAAATCCTCGTAGTTCACAAGGGAAGAATTGTAGAGATGGGTACTCATCAGGAGCTTTTGAGAAAAAAGGGATATTATCACTACCTTTACAAGCTTCAATTTAAGCCTTTTGCCACCAGCAAAATGAATCGGTAAAACAAGGATTTATTTATGAGACAAGAGCAAATTTATCGAATAATAGATGTAAACCTCGATCGAGTTAGCGAAGGGCTGCGGGTGATTGAGGATGGAGTAAGGTTCATCTTAAATGATTCTCAACTTGCTCACAGAGCAAGGCAAATGCGCCACTCTCTTATAAAGATGAGGGAGAAAATCCCCGAGCTTGGACCCGAAGGACTCTTGAAATATCGTGACTCTCGAAAAGACGTAGGAGCCTCTTTTAAGGAGGAGAAAAGGAAAAACGTCAGGGAGTTGATCAGAGCTAACTTTAAGAGAGTCGAGGAGGCGGAAAGGAGCCTGGAAGAATTCAGCAAACTATTGGATGTTCCCTCCTTAGAGATGAAGTTTAAGGAGATTCGCTTTCAAACTTACACTTTAGAAAAAGAGACGGAGATAGCCTTTGCTAAGACTATCCCTGATCTTAGCCTATACGTCATAGCTGACTCCAACCTGTTAGGGAAAGAATTCGAGGAGAAGATAAGGAAGGTGATATCGGGCGGAGCTACGGTGATTCAGGTTCGAGAAAAGGCCTCCTCCACCCTCAGTTTTCTGAACAGGGCCATCAAGATGAGAAAGATCATCGGAAAAAGAGCTCTTTTCATCGTAAACGATAGGGTGGATATAGCCGTAGCCTCTGGAGCGGATGGCGTGCACTTAGGCCAGGAGGACCTACCCATAGCATTTGCCAGAAAGATAATGGGAGAGGATAAGATCATCGGCATCTCCACCCATTCCATCGAGCAGGCTCAAAAAGCAGAGAAGGAAGGTGCTGACTATGTCGCGGTCGGTCCCATATTTTCTACTCAAACCAAACCCAACTCCGGCCCTCCTAAGGGGGTGGAAATAATCAGTGAGGTTAAAAGAAAAGTAAATATCCCTGTGGTAGCCATAGGAGGCATAAACAGGGAAAATGTAGGAGAGGTTATAAGGGCAGGAGCAGATGGGGTGGCGGTGATAAGCGCTGTATTTAAGGAAAAAGATGTGGGATCGGCCACCTGTCAGCTTTACGAGAAAATCCAGGAGGCGAGAAGGAAAAAGATTGAACAAGATGCTATCCATAGTGACCAGGAATGCTGAGGAGACCCGCAAGTTGGGAAAGATGCTGGGAAAAGTCTTGCCTCCCTCATCCATTGTGGCTCTGATAGGGGAGTTGGGTAGCGGAAAAACTACCCTTGTCCAGGGAATAGCTCAGGGACTTGGAACTGTCTCCTCAGTCAGGAGTCCCTCCTATCTCATCATTCACGAGTACGATGGGCCCATTCCCCTTTATCATCTGGACCTTTATCGAATAAGAAGCAAGGAGGAGATCATATCCTTAGGATATGAGGAATACCTCCATCAAAAAAGGGGGGTGGTAGTAATTGAATGGGCAGACAGGATGAAGGACCTGCTGAAGGCATCCTACCTGAAGGTGAACTTAGAAATGATAGATCTCCTCCAGCGAAGGATCACCTTCCAGCCTCAGGGCACGCCTTATGAAGAAATAGTGGAGAAGATAAAGAAGATAACCTCATAATGGGAGGCGTAGGTTGTTTCTCTTAGGAATAGATACCTCGACGAGAAAAGGAATTCTGTGTCTGGGAAAGGATGGAAAGGTTATAGCCATCGAACCTCTTTCAGAGCGTCTAACCTCGGAACATATCCTGCCTGCCCTGGACAGCTTGCTGAAAAAAAACGGGTCAAAAGTTAAGGACTTAAAGGGAATTGTGGTAAGCTCAGGTCCTGGCTCCTTCACTGGCTTGAGAATTGGGGTGAGCCTGGCCAAATCCTTGACCTACGCCATGAAGATACCCTTAGTGGGGATTTCCACTTTGGACGTTTTGGCCCTTTCCCCTCCCTTGAAGGGAATCGTCTGTCCTCTTCTTAAAGCTTATGGAGATGAATATTACGCACAGTTTTATGAAAGAAGAGGGGAAAATTTTAAAAGATTGAGCGAGCCTCTTTTTCTCTCCCTGGAAAAGATCATCCGGGAAAGAGAAAATCTTACTCCGGAAAAGGTAACGTTCGTCCTCAAAGAAGAAGAGGCCGAGGAGCTCAAGAAGACAGGCGAGCCTCTTTTCATCCTCAGGGGGAGCCTGCCTGTGGCGTCTGCTTTGCTCAAATTAGGAGAAAAAAGAATTAAAGAGGGAAAGAAAGATTTACCCTCACATCTTGTTCCCCTGTACATCTCATCCCCAAGCTTTAAAAAGACCTCGGAGAGGATAAACATCCGTCAAATGAGGAAGGAGGACATAGCAGCGGTCAGCGAAATTGAAAGAGTTTCCTTTCCCAATCCCTGGCCTGTGCATGCCTTTCTTGTAGAGCTTGAAAAAAGGGATTTTGCCTATTATTGGGTAATGGAATATCAAAACAGGTTGGTAGGTTATGCTGGTTACTGGAGGATAGGTGATGAAGCCCACCTGGTAAACCTCGCCATACATCCCTCCTTCAGAAGAAAGGGACTGGGAGAAAGGCTGATGAGGTTCATCCTTGAACATATCCGAGATCAAGGACTGACCATGGTTACTCTGGAGGTCCGCCAATCCAACGTAGCCGCCCAGAAACTTTATGAAAAACTCGGATTTCAAAAGATAGCTATTCGTCCTCATTACTACAACACCGAGGATGCCATCATCTACTGGAAGAAAATGTAATTCATCCATTTCTTCAGAGCGATTTCCTCAACGTTTCACTGCTTCCCTATAATAAAAAACAAATCTTTATAGTTAACCTATTTTTATCCAATTTTATCCAATTTAATGTAACTTTCTTGACAAAAAAAGAAAATCTACTAATAATTACTAATGAAGTTAGATTTCTTACAAGAAAAGAAAAATAGGGCCAGAAGGAGGTGAAAGATTAAGATAACAGACCCATATCCTGGGGAGAAGGCGAAAAAGGAGGCAAAATAAATGAGGTTTAAAAAATTAAGCTCTTTGATGGCAGTAGTAGGTCTGGGAATAGCACTGTTAACAGGGCCGGCGATATCACAAGAAAAGGAGGAGCCCATAGTGATATATTTCTTCTGTGGAGGTCCTCCTGGAGGAACTTTCTCAACCGTGGTCTATAATGGTGCGAAAACTGCCGCAGAGATATTGGGAGATAGAGTGGATGTGAAGTACATATGGTCGGACTGGAACCCGCACAAGATGGTATCGCAATTTCAACAAGCCGTCGCAGTACACCCCGATGGAATAGCTATTATGGGTCATCCAGGGGTAGAAGCGCTCAAACCTTTTGTTGAAGAGGCTGAGAGGGTAGGAATTATCGTAACCAGCCAGAACGTGACCCTTCCTGAGCTCGAAGAGAAGTACAAGGTAAACGGCTTCGGCTACGTTGGCCAGGACCTATATGGATCTGGCTATATGTTAGGTAAGGCAGCTGTGGAAAGAGCAGGCTTAGGCAAAGGAAATAGGGCCTTAGTATGGGGACTTTTGAGAGAACCGACCCGTGGCCTGAGAACTAAAGGAGCTATAGATGCCCTTAAGGAAGCGGGGCTCACGGTCGACTATCTGGAGATCTCACCAGAGGTGGATAAGGATGCGTCTGCTGGCATTCCCATCATAGTGGGTTATCTTCAAAAGCATCCGGATTGCAAGCTGGTCATTACCGACCACGGACAGCTTACCGCTACACTGCCAGCATACTTTAGGGCCGCCCGTTTGGGGCCAGATGATGTATTTGGCGCGGGCTTTGACCTTGCCCCTCCAACGCTTGAGGGCATACGTAGTGGCTATGTGGATCTGGTGCACAGCCAACAACCATTCCTGCAAGGATTTTTGCCGATTTTCCAAATCTATCTGACAGTCAAATACAAAATTGCCGGTCTTCATATCGACACCGGAGTCGGGTTGATAGATAAGACAAATGTGGACTTTATTGCTCCGCTTGTCGAAAAGGGAATGGCAGGATGATCGAGAGATAGATGGAACGCGGACCCGCGGCTTTGGCGGGTCCGCATTTTTAATTATACAGAGGTCAGGCTTATGAGTAT
>Ga0180301_10004713_pt1 | contig 10517 bp, 22 predicted proteins | sample GuaBasSediGuay16_FD_121797 | JGI IMG/M metagenome (GOLD analysis project Ga0180301, IMG submission 121797) | Subseafloor sediment microbial communities from Guaymas Basin, Gulf of California, Mexico - Guay16, Core 4569-2, 12-15 cm | ecosystem: Environmental > Aquatic > Marine > Hydrothermal... | reverse complement strand
TTTTTATATTGCTCTGCTGTGGCTGCTGAGGCTGAGGGAACATAAACGTCATGAAGTTCTCTACTCTAGGCAGTATGTGCTTTTCGTACATCTCCAGAACTTTTCGGACTGTTTCGGCCTTTTTCCTTTCTATTTCTTTCAGCTCTTCACTCTTAGCCTTGATTCTCTTTAGTGCATCCTCAAAACCCTGTTCATACCTTATCTTTTCAATCGTCCTGAAAAGCAGATACGTTCTGACGGGATCCTCAAGGGTTTTGGAACCCATTGCTAGCTTTAATAGCTCATCCGTCTCGCTTAACGAAGTCCCACCTTCGCCCTGTACAACGTATCTATAAACGGCATCGATAAATTTGTTCATGTCCTTTACCTCGTTAACGCTAAGCCCTAGTTTCCTACCAATTTCAACACATTTTTTAAGCAGCTCATCACTCATATCTCCTCACCCTGCAACTTTTTAATCAGATAAAACAAACATTCGGCCGTTTTAACATCCTTCATAACCATTGTAACTATTACCTTGTTGTTCTCCCTGCCAACCTCTACCTCCTCAATAAGTTTTTCGTATCCTGGAGGGAACATCCGCATAGATTGCTGTTTCATGGCATCTATCATGGTTCTTGCAAGTTCCTCGTTCTCAAATACATATTCGTAAACTATTTTATTCCCTTCTCTACCCATAAAAACATCCTTTAATCCAATCATATCACTACTTTTATTCTTATATACAAAAGTCTTACTTTATGCAGTAAATTATTTAAATGTTGAAATGAATTAAATTACGTATGGTTGTGACACTTGAAGAGTTGCGTGAGCTTCTAGCGGAGGAAGCGGACAAATGGGGTAGAGAATGGGAGGAAGAGAAGGAATCGATGATTGAAGAGCTAAGCAAACCTGAAACTCAGAACAAGTGGAAGAAGAGAGTCACAGATCCAAAAGTTGCAGAGAAAAGAAAGAGGAGACTGAAAGAAGCTATCGATGCAGGGTTAATTGAAAAGGGGCTTGAAGAAGTTGATCCTGCCGATTGGGGAACTCAGGTAGTTTCAGGGATAAGAGATAAGACAATAACAGACGTTGACAAGAAGAAATGGGCCAAGAACTTCGCACCCTACAGATTGGTCATAGCGAATGCTAAAGAGGAATTTGAAAGACTTGGATTGGAGGGTAAAGCGGCATTAGATTGGTGGTATGAGAACGTTAGCGAAAAGTTGCACAATATGAAATTGGGTAAGGTTCCCAAGCCGGTTAAGGTTGAGGAGGTTGAAATAGTTATTTAAGGGGGTGATGTAGGTGGAGAGGGTTAGGCTGTGTCAGATTAGAACTACAACCGGAACGGTGGGAGTTGCACAGGTAAGGCCATATCCAGTAGGATTTTACCCGGCACAGTTCGACTGGACGCAGATGACGAACATGATGATGTCAATGCTGCAAATGGTGCTAATGATCGTCGTAATAATGATACCCATTAAGTTGCTACCAAGCCTCCTGGAGAGCATAAAGGCCTGATTTAAAACATTTTTAAAGGGGTGATAGAATTGGAGGAGAAGGTTAGAATACATCAGAAGACGTTAACCGTAAGTCAGATAGTTGCAGGAATTGCAGGAATCTGTTTTTATGATGAAGTAAACGATCTCTATTATCCGTTGCCAAAAGAATTTGTAGCTCTTGCAGAGGAACACTTACCAGGAACAAAAGAAGACAAGGACGTTAGCGTTACGGTTTTGGCAGGGGCCACAACTGGATCTAACAAAGTTTCGGCAGAATCGGGAACGGTATTCTACGTTGAAAAGATAATCGTTTCAGGATCTCCTCCAAGTGGAAAGTACACTATAAGGATCGGTGGCGTTGACGTTTTCAAAGATAGAGCATTAGCAGCGGAAACAGTTGACTTGGTTTCTGAGCTTGGAAAAAGGGTTAGAGGAGACAGCGTTGAGATTCTAGTAACTTTGGATTCGGCTCCTACATCTGATACGACTATTGACATAAAGGCAACGGTCATAACGAGGAAAGCTTTGGTATGACTTATGAGGTACAGGATACTAAAACTTCAAGGATGCCTGGAGTGTGTAAGAGGGCATGTAGAGGTTATTAAGGAGACTGGACTTTATCTTATAGTCGATTGTTCTCCGGAAGACATTGAATTTTTACAGGAAAGATTTGGGATAGTAGCGATTCCGGAAGAGAGAAAACCGATCAGGAAGCATCAGATATTCCAGGAAGGGGAAACTATAACAGTCGATGAGATTAAAACGCTTGTAGGCTTTGATAAACTAAAGGAACAGGGTTTGAGCGATGAAGGAATAGTCATAGCAATCCTTGGTACAGGAGTTAACTTGGATGTTCTTCCAGATGATATAAAAAACAGGGTTGAGGTAATAGACTATACTGGAGAGGGGCCACAGGACGACATTAATCATGGAACTCCTATAACTTATTTAATAGGATCCTTAACGGAAAAAGCTCAGATTAAACATCTGAAGGTAATTAAGAAGGATCTGAGCATTGAAGGCCGTGCTTTGCTAGATGCTTTTGAATACGCCTACTGGTTCTGCCACATCGCAAATGTCTCATGGGGCTTTGAAAACAATCCATGCGAGCATTACAAGATGTACAACGGCTTAATGCAGTTCGTAGCTTACGCTGATCCTCCTTTCTACTTTGTAGCTTCAGCGGGAAACAACAACGCTGAGCCTAATGCCATTGAATTTCCAGCTGCAAGTGAATACGCCATTGCAGTAGGAGCAATCGATAAAACGGGACTGTTAGCGGGTTTCAGCTCAATAGGGCCTTTTGAATGTCCGGAACTCGGCGTAAGAATTCCGAAACCAGATGTTACAACCTACGGAGTTAACCTTTTACTGTTAGATGCGAACGGCGAAGAGAAGGAGTTAAGCGGAACGAGTTTCGCAGCACCGATAGTTTCTAGTTTCATAGCATGGCTTTACAACGCTTATGCTCGCCAGAAAGGACTAGATATTTTAGTTGGCCATAGGATAAACCCACATTGCAACTGCGAAGGGTGGACTGAAGATTACGGCTACGGAATCCTTCAAGCTTTCGTCAACGCCCCATTGGGAACTGCTATAAACTATCAAGCATTGATAAACGCCTTTGGCTTGGGATTTATGCTTGTGTTGCCTGTAGTTGTTATAAAAGGCATTGAGGAGGCTTTGAGAAGATGATGTGGCATATAATTTACGAGGATCCTTCATATGGCGTAAAAATGGTAAAACCAGTAACTACTGAGGAGCTTATGATGGAAATAGAGCCTTTACAATGGTACATTCCCGTATTGCAGGGGCTTGTTTATGCTATAGCATTCATACTTGCATTGGCTTATGCTACTGAAAGTTTTACTTACGCCTTCGAGGTGTTGAAAGGTGAACGTTGAGCCTACATGGATTCAATGGATAGTAGGGATTGGAGCTGTAATAGCTGCATTGTACTTCCTATATCAAGTACTGCCCATAATACTCATTAGTTATGCATGTTTAAGTGTGATAAAGGCGTTAGGAGAAGTTATGAAGGAGTAGAAGGTAATGGAGGATTACAAATGCAGAACTGTACAGGTAACGCCTCCTGGAGTTGGAGTAGAGCCGATGGCTATGGTTTTCCTACTCACGGGCATGTATATACTCATAGATGTTTTAATGTGGCTTATAGAGGAGGTGGAACATGCAGGTCTTGAAAAGACCTGAGTTCAGAGAGGTAATAAAAAGGATTAGGCTTAATCAGGATTACGGACTTGTAAAATTAAAGGAGCTTGTAGTAGAAAGGGTTAATCTTCATGCCGTAGAGGATTCGGAATGCTACACTCAAACGGTTACACCTGCGGCTCCTGAAATAACGGTTTACGACGTATGGTTAGGGGATAGAGACGGTCATGAATATACGAGTATACAATGCGGGCAGAGCGGAGAACTATGGCTTTGGGCCGAATGCTGGTTCTGCTACGTTAACTACGTTGATTTCGAATGCTATGCAGGGCCTAGCACCGGCTGGGAGAACTTGATAAGGAGGATTGAAAATTTCCCCATAGGCTGCGGTAACGGTTGTTATGATTTCGTACTGATTGGTATGACCGTTCCGGAATCGGGAGATGTTGCCGAATTTTTACAAAAAGCCGGTTTGGATTGTAAGGCGAAAAAGGTTGTTGTATGCGGTAAGGTCATATACAAGAGTTAGAGGTGATGAGACGTGATTGAGTGCATACCTCCGGAGCAATTAACATATTTGGTTGGAACGTTTAGGATAGTATTCGGAGTAAATAACAAGTACGAGACGACTAAAACCTGCAAGATACTGGTTGCTAAATGCGATACTCCGGAATGCACGACTGGAACTGTTGTAGGAGAAAGTGAAACGTTTGACTTACCGCCGGGAATGCACAACATAGCGGTAGATCTAACAATCGAGCAGAGCGGTTATTACGCTATAATAATTTACAACGTTACGGATGAAAAGCAGGAATGCGGATTTGTAATAAGAGTTATGACGCAGATGGAGCAGATGATGGAGATGACAATGGGACTCATGCCCATGATGATTGCAATTCCTCTTGTGGGCGGGATGATAAGTGCAGTTACGAAAACGGTTGAGGAGGTGGGTAAGTAATGCCCGACGGCATTCCAGTTCAGATAATTCCAACGCCGAAGATAGAGGAAGTTGTTAAAACTCAGTATATAGACGTAAAGGTTGAGGAAAACAAAGGAGGAAACGAATGGAGGGTTAAGGGAACCATATTCGAATTTGCGGTTAAGATTTTCAAGGATAACTTGGGGACTGAGCCAGCGAATTCGCAGATCAAGGTGATAAAGAGGACATGGCTTGACGAGAAAGGAGAATCAGCAATCGAGGAAGAGTTAGTTAATGGCGTGGATAACTCAGCGTTAGTCAAAGATGCTGATTACTTTGAGCATGAGTATGTTATCAGGATAGAAGAGGCTAATGTAGCGATTAAGGGGGTGATCAGAGTTGCTTAAGCGTGATTTCTCCGACATAGTGTATAGGGCTTTAGCGAACTACTTTGACGTTCAGGTGATAAACAGCAACATTAAAAGGCAAGGATTAAAGGTTTTGGAGATTAATTTAGAGCTAACTACAACGGTATTGGCAGGAGACAATGAGATAATAACTATTCAACCTCCACAGGGTAAAATATGGAAAGTAGCCAGATTAATCCAAATACATTGTCCAGCAATTTCAACTGCTACAAGTGGTGATCAAACTATTAGGTTCTACGATACGTGGATAAACTACGAGGGAGGGGGCATAGAGATGAAAAGTGCAACTACGGGTGAAATATGGTATGGTTATGGGCAACCTATTAGCTATGCAGACTATAAGCCTAACGACCTCAAAGCTTTCAATGAACTCGTAAGAAACTTTTACGCAGATTATGATCATCCCTTCACTATCAAATATTACAATAACACAGACGTAGATCAGACTGGAACAAGAAGGATAAAGTTCATAGTTATAGAGTTCGATAAACTAAGCTAAAACGGAGGGGGTTAAATGACTGAGCAAATAATAGAGTTTGAAGAGTTCGACGAGAAGACAGGGAAGATCATTAAACGCAAGTATAAGGTCATAGAGACAAGGAACGTTTACGGTGGAACCATAAAGATTCTTCAGCCTGTCGAATAACTTAAAATTATCGAACTATGAACGAGGAGGAAATCCTCAAGCTATTACAGGAAGATCCTAAAACTCAGGAGGAAAAGCTCGAATGGACTTTTAAAGCTACTAGATACCTTCTAATTTTACAACTGGAGCAGATAAAGTTCTTCAAAATTATTAAGAGGATAGTATTGGTTATTTTGGCCGGTATAGCTGCTAAATTTGGAATTGATTTGCATTCCTTGATATGAGCGAGCCTACTCTTGAGCAAATGCCTCTTTTGGAATACACCTTGAAGCGTTACGCTTACGGGTTAGCTAAGAGGTTAGGAGTTGCTACCGACATTGTAGATGAGAAATGGGACGTATGGGTTGATAAAAGGCTGACTTATCACGAGAACAAGGAAAGGGTAAAGAGAGAGCTAATGAGGTTAGGTAAAAAGGAGTTTACTAAGGAATTTGAGGCTGAGCTTAAAAGGCAGGAAGGCGAGGAAATTCACAGGCAACTAACTAATTTGCTTGAAACTCTTAAAAGCATACTATACGGTGAAACAGATCGTATCGAGTTCAAAATCGCTGAAGAAACTGGATTATTAGAGGAACCTATATCCAAATGGGTAGAAGAAATAGATAGGTGGAAGTACGTAACAATTAGGGAAAGTCTTACAAGGGAGCTGTCAACAATACTGGAGCCTCTGCTTAGCATTCAGCTCAAATTAGCCAAGTATAAAACAACTCATGGGGACGTTCCCATAAGTGAATTGGTAGGTAAAATGGATATTCTTAGTGAAGAGATTGTAAAGACGGACGTTGAAGTTGAAGAGGAGGAAGTACAGCTTAGACCCATAATAGTTCCAAAGAGGAGGAAGTTAAAACCATTAGAGATTGAAGAGGAGAAGCCTAGAGTCGAAAAGAAGATAGAGGAGATGACGGAAAGCGAGGTCATGGAATTAATAGATGACCTGTACAAAAGGATAAAAAGTTATACAAAGTTACCATTAAGGCAAAGATATGCTAAATTGAAGGAACTAAAACCACAAATAAAGCAGTTGTTGAAATTCGAAACTTTTGAAGTTAAGGCTTTGGCACATTACTACAAGCAGGCTGTTTATCCTCTAGCCGTATATTTTAAAGAGGAGGATGAGTTTAGGTTTTTAGCTTACGTAGAGCCTGTTATAAGGTGATAAAATGGAAGAGGATAAGAAGGAAGAGATAAAGGAGTTTATGAAGTTGCTTAAGAAGGATCTGGAGGCACGTTAACATGGTTAAGTTTATTAATTCAATATCCATAACAATTTATGGCATCCCTAGTTCGAGGAGTGATAGTATGAAGTGCCCAGATTGTGGTGAAAAGCTAAGACCTTACGGTTGGGGAATCTATAAGTGCCCAAATTGTGGCATTATGTCTATTAATTACGTGCTTAGAAAAAGAGACGATTTTAAAAATTTAATAAACCCCCCTACACCATAATATGGGACAAGTTAAAAAAGAAGAAAAACCCCGGAGGTGACGGAAATGGAAATCGGAATTGAGTTAATGGGTAATATAATAGGTGTGCTTAAAAAGGTTGTGGATGAAGAGGTTAAGTATGAGCAGGCTTTCCACCAAGGTAACGGATTTGAAGTAACGGCCATACGTTTTGTCACAGGTTACCATGACAAGGCTTACATATGGTATGAAATTGTATTCGTTTACCTAGATTTATTAGATAGGCAAAAGTATTTAGAAATAATTTCGGATCTACACGAAAGGAAATTCTTTAAGTATTACAGAGGATATGACGAGTTTTACGGTAGGCTGGTGTACATTGTGCCTAACAGGCTAAAGGGTAAGTTTGAACCCAAGCTGGTGGTAAAAAAGGTTGCACTAGGCCCCTGGTCGGTCAGGAAGTTTGAAAGGACTCTATACGTAGTTCTAAATCCTAAACTGCCTAAAGAAAAGGTTATAGCTAGTGCTCTAGCATACTTGGTTAATTACTTTGCAAACAGAGCCAACAGGTTGGAAGCAACGCTTACCAATAGCACAGCCAGAAGAGTTAACGTGTGGAGAAGGGTACGCATGATATTCAATGGCAAGGTGCCCAGCCTCTCACGTTCACTTTCTTTACTCTATAATAGTATATATTATAGAGTAGAAGACTTGGAAGAACAGGGCCGGATCAGCGACCTGGTTGCTAAAACCCTCAAGTTACTTACAAACTTATTCTTTACATTTGCAAAGGCATTTGATAAGTATGGTGCCAAGATATATGCCATGGTGGTAACAAAACATCTTTATAAAATTATAAAGGAAAGGGTAGGATTTAGCAACGTTCCCACATTTGCAAAAAACGTTATAGCGTACTGGAACATGGTAAATAAATGGCTCCTGTCCACCGAAGTTAGTAAAATACTGCGGGCACAACCGGTAGAATCATAGTATCCTGTTTTTTAATATAGTCTCTGGATCAAATTAAATATAGCAATATTTAAATATCGTAATATCGAGTTATCGGTATGATTGAAAACCTGGTCGATTTAGAGAATTATGCAAGGAGGAACAAAAATACCAGATTACTAGGGCTTGTACTAAAAGCAAAGTACGGAAATTTGGAACAACAGTTTTTAGCAATAGCTTCAATTCTAAAAACCCTTAGAAGGAAAAACATAAGCTTCTCTCAGCATTTGTTGAATGAGTTTTTGTTATGCGTTTGTAGGAGGGGTGGAAATGGGTTGGTTGAAGGTTAAGTATCAGGAGACTGACCTATTGATCCCGATAGAAAGAATAGTTGCCGTAGAAGTTACAAAGAATCGCATGGTACTTTATTGCGACGCAAAAACGTACTTTTCGAGAATTTCAATAGAATGCGACGGTAAAAAAGTCGATATGCTTGTTAAACTAATGGACATGGCAAGAAATAGGCCAGCGGTAATAGACATCAGTCAGATTTTGGAAGAGAGGGAGAAGAAAGAGGAGAGGAGGGATAAAAAATGAACTATGAGAAGTTAGCTGAGAGGATTAGGGGTAAGAAAGTGATTGTTTACGGGGCTGCATGGAGCGGAAAGACTACGTTAGTTCTTCATCTACTACCGCATTTAGGGACGACTCTGTACATAGATTCAGATATGAACTATCCCATTGAGAGTACAATAAGAAGGCTAAAGGCTAGTGCCTTTGTAAGGAGAATAAACAATTTCCCATTGGCTATAAAAGCTATGGAAGAGTTTACGGGAGATACTGTAGTCGTGGATAGTCTTGCAGGCCTTATTTCTCAATTATACGAAAGAGAGACGGTAGGGAGTCCTAGAATCAACTTATTATCTGCACAGTATCAGGAAAAATTGATCAGAACGGCGGGGAAGTTCAAAACGGCGGTAATAATAACGCATGTAGGTGCAGACTTCAAAACAGGAGCTGAGAGGATAAGGATAAATCAGGCCCTGCTGAGGTACATAGATATGATAATAAAAGTTGACGTAGAAAACGAAAGAAGGATACTGAGAATAAGGGAAAGGAAACCTGTAGAAAGTCCGGAATTTAAATGGTGATAACATGAATCTACATTTTATACTTCCGAGCGGAAGGGTTGTAACGATTTCTGAAAGGAAGGTTAAATCGATTGTAACTACAAGGCTATCAAATCTATTTTATTGGAGGTTCATGGATGATATAAGAAGGGATGACATAATGAGCTTCTTTGATAGGAAGGCAAACTTCAATACGGTTAAAAAGATCTGCTGGTATATTTTATTCTATGCGGAGAACTTAGTCTTTTCGGTTTACTTGATGCTCAGAGGAGATAAAGGAAAACTGGAGGCTGAGAGGTATTTATCAAATCATAAGCCATTGCTTGAGAGGTTAAGGGAACTATACAAAAATGTTAACAGAGATAACTATTACGACGTCGCCGGCAAAATGATAGATGAATGTCTTAAATATGGAATAGATCCATTCTAAACTGAAAAAATAACCTTTTCTATTTCTTTTACAACTTTTTTATATTCCCTTGTTGCCCTTTTTACGTTTTCAAGATAGTGAACTTCAAGGATCCCTCCAGTCGCATGTCCTATTATGAATCTGAGACTCATGGGATCTACTCCACAATCTAACGCTTTATTTATGAACCATTTTCTAGTGAATTTAGCCGACATCCTGATGTCAACCTTTGGAACCCATTTTCTTGGGTTTAGACGTTCCTTGTAGCTTACATCCATGATATTATTGTCCAGGGGTTCTAGGATTTGGGCCAACCTGGTAGGCAAAAATGCCTGATATACCTTTTTTGTTGAAGTTTCTAAGAATCTTAGTGGTATTCGGCTAACACTCCCTTCTCTTATTATCTCTAGCTCATTTAACATCGCCAAACACTTGTAACTATGAGTAAACCTAAGTCCTGTGGCCAATAAGAATCTTGCAAGATTAAGCGTTTTACTGTCCCATTTCTGAGAAATGGCCTTTAACCATTTAACAACGGTTTCATCGGTCGGATAGTATTCCACACTACCTGACTTTTTGATTTTTAAATGTCTAAGCCATGATCCTATTGGGAACCCTAATACCGTTCCAATAAATTTCCTCTCCTCTAGGAACCTTAGGAACAATCTAAGTCCGATTGTCAGGTACTTGCTCTTATCCTTGAGAACATCCAGGTCGATAGGACTATGTATGTCATAATTTAACATGACCTCCTGTAAACCCTTGACACATCTTCGCACATACTGGTAATCACGTTCCCGGGAAAACACCCATTCAAGGAACTCTCCATAATGGTATTTTATAATATCGTTCAAAGTTTCTCCTTCTGTTTCAGTTTGTTTAGCGAATTCTAAAGAAGGTTCTTGAACTGTTATGACTTGTTCTATTGGGTTTTCTTTCATTCGGACTTATTCGTTACTTAGTTCTACAATATTTTTCTTTTC
>Ga0180301_10004712_pt1 | contig 10518 bp, 9 predicted proteins | sample GuaBasSediGuay16_FD_121797 | JGI IMG/M metagenome (GOLD analysis project Ga0180301, IMG submission 121797) | Subseafloor sediment microbial communities from Guaymas Basin, Gulf of California, Mexico - Guay16, Core 4569-2, 12-15 cm | ecosystem: Environmental > Aquatic > Marine > Hydrothermal... | reverse complement strand
TAGAGTTTACAACTGCACCCCTCGATGACATCAAGCTCGCATTCTCTGATGATACCAAGTTAAATCAGGAGATAAAGAGAGTCGATGTGAAACATTACAATATAACAATCACAAACAAGGGAGAAACGGGAGATAACATCACTCTCAGTTTGGTCCTCTATGATAAGGATTACTATCAGTGGCCATCCGGCTGGCGGGCGGTAATAAAGCTTCCAAACGGCACAGAAGAAGAAGTCTACTCGGACTGGGATGGAGAGATGTACATATATGGGAAGGATAGTGAAGAAATATCTATTGATATATACCCGTCTCCGGACTCTGAGGATGGTATGGAAATCACTTTCATATTCTCAGCATCTGGAGAGTACAGGGGAGCAGATGTGATTCATGACACCATCAAATTATCCGTGGGCGAAATCGGCATAGTTTTTGTCGAGGAGCCAGAGAACAGGGAGGTTGCACTTGGAAAAACCTGCACATACACTTTCAGGGTGAAAAATACCGGAAATGACGTGGACGATTTCTTGGTAAATGTCACATCCGAACACAACTGGTTAGTCAGCAACAGCGAGTTTGTGATAGACAATCTGTACCCGGGAAATGAAAGCGAGTTCAACATCACGGTAAAAATACCCGATAGCCTTCCCCATCTGCCTCTTGACGATGACCTCAAAGTGGTTGTGACATCATTAACGGACCCATCCAAAATGGATACAGCATGGGTGATTACGACAGCTGTTGAGCCAACCGTCATAGAGAAAATAAATGCCTTCTTTGGAAGTGTATACAGTGGTCTGGAGGAGAAATTCGGAGGAAACGCGATATACGTAGTGGCTGGTGTAATTGTTTTAATCATCTCCATTTTTGCTGTACTGCTTTACATTCTCAGGAAAAAAGATATTCTTGTAATATGTACCGAGAGAATAAAAGAACTCACTCCAAACGAGGAAGGAAGATTTGATATTTTAGTAAAAAATATAACCAAGAAAAAAGTTTTTTATAAAATAGATACAAAAAAATCCTATATTCCAGAAGGATGGGAAATAGAGGTACAGGAAGAGCAGATTGAACTCAACCCTGGAGAGGAAAGGATGCTGTCCATAAATGTAAAAGCAACCCCACGCATCAATCCCGATGAATGGGCTGAAATCAATATCTGCTTTATCCCTGAGAAAGGAAGGAGAAGTTATAAGATGACACTGCTGGCTCTGCCCAAGGATGCAAAAATTGATTTAAAGATGGAAAACGTCACTCACTCCCCCAAGACATTCAAATCCGGAGACACAGTAACAACAAAGTTTAATATTGTCAACAGCGGAAATGTAAGCGCAAAGAACATAAAGGTTTCCCTGCATCTCAATGGGGTAAAGATGAATGAGGTTAACATCCCCGAGATCCCGCCAGGCGGATGCGCAAAGGTCGAAATCCCCTGGTTGGCATATCCTGGTAAGAATGACGTTCATATCACTGCAGAGATGTGAAAGCCATGATGGAGAAAGTGGATAGAGGGGAATTGATAAAGGCTGAGAAAAAGTACCAGATGATGATAGAGAAAAGAAACGAACTCAACGAGATTGCGAGAGTACTCAGAGAAGAAAGAAAACTCCTTGTTGAAAGAAAGAAACAGTTGCTGGAAGAGATGAAAAAAGCCAAGGAACTCAGGGACAAAACTGTTCAGGAGATGAAAAAGCACAAGGAAATGAGAAACAAACTGCAACAGGAAGCAAAGAGATTGATAGAGGAGAGAAGAAAGAACAGAAAACTCATGATAAAGAGCCTGCCACTCAGGGTGGAAGAGTTAAAAGCTGACATACAGATGCTGGAATACAGACAGGAAACCACACCCTTGACCAAGGAAGAAGAAGACAGAATTATTGAGGAGATAAGGAAGAAAAGAGAAGAGTATGAAAGGTTGAAAAAGGAACTGGAAAAGCAGGAGGCTATAGAGATAAAGTTGAGCGAGGCAGAGAAAGCTATAGATGAACTGTTCAAGAGAGCCAATCAAGAGCACGAGATGGTTGTCAAACTCTACGAAGAGAGCCAGAAATACCATGAGAAATACATCAAACTCGTTCACGAGGTGGCCGCTCTCATAAACGAGATCAAGAAAAAACAGGAAGAGTTTCTGGAGGTTAAGAAACAGGCTGATGAATATCACAGAAAGGCTGTGGAAATGAGAACGAAGATTATATCGATAAGGAAGGAGCTGAGAGGAAAGATTGATGAAGCCAAGAAGGCTATAGAGGAAATAAATGTCAAGGCGAAACAGGCTCTTTTTGATGAAAAGAAATTGGAGGAGCTTGCTGAAAAGGCGATAGAGAATCTCAAGAAGGGCGGGAAGATAAGCATCGGTTTATAATATTCGTAAATTGCCGAAATTCAAATCGACAATTTTAAATAAAATAGGAATTTTGCACCACCGATGCCCATGGAAGAGATTGGTATAGTGAGTTACGGTGCATACATACCGATGAACAGGATAAAGGTGGAAGAGATAGCATCAACATGGGGGAGAAATCCGGAGAACATAAAGAAAGGACTCAGGATATCAGAAAAATCCGTACCATCTCCAGATGAGGATGTTGCCACAATCAGTGTAACCGCAGCAAGACACGCTCTCTCCAGAGTTGATATAAATCCCGCAGATATTGGCGCGATATTCATAGGAAGTGAATCTCATCCCTATGCTGTAAAACCGACCAGTACCATTGTTGGAGAAGCCATAGGGGCAACTCCAGAGCTGATGGCTGCCGACTATGAGTTCGCATGTAAAGCAGGAACAGCAGCAATCCAGAACTGTATCGCTCTTGTGAGGGCAGGTATGATAAAGTACGGTCTTGCCATAGGCGCAGACACCGCCCAGTCGGCGCCAGGCGACGCACTGGAGTATACGGCATCTGCAGGTGGTGCGGCCTTTATTATAGGAAAGGATAACATCATCGCTAGGATAAATCACACATGCTCTTTTGCCACAGATACACCCGACTTCTGGAGGAGAGAGGCGAGAAAATACCCAAGACATGGGGGTAGATTCACAGGGATGCCCGCATATTTCAAGCACATAACAGAGGCTGCAAAGATGTTGATGACAAAGATGGGGACAAAACCAGAGGATTACGATTATGCTGTTTTTCATCAGCCTAACGGAAAATTCCCGCTGACTGTGGCAAAGATGCTCGGTTTCAGAGAGGAGCAGGTTCAGCAGGGACTGTTGACCCCTCTCATAGGAAATACCTACTCCGGAAGTTCACCACTTGGTCTCTGCTCGGTCCTGGATGTTGCAAAGCCAGGTGACAGGATAATAATGGTGAGTTATGGTTCAGGGGCAGGATCAGATGCATTTGATATAACCGTTACTGACAGCATGAAGAATTTCCAGAGAGAAAAAGCTCCAACTGTGAAGCAACTTATTGAGAGGAAGAGGTACATTAACTATGCGGTATATGCGAAATATAGAGACCTTCTCTACTGGGAGTGATTTGTATGAGGGATGTTGCCATTATTGGGGTTGGGATAACAAAATTTGGTGAGTTGTGGGACAAGTCCTTCAGAGCCCTGATTACTGAAGCCGGAACCAAAGCCATACTTGATGCTGGTATAGAGGGGAAGGATATAGATGCCCTCTTTGTTGGTTCGATGAGTCCAGGTAGATTCATTGGTCAGGAGCATATTGGTGCGCTGGTTGCTGATAGTTCAGGTTTGCATGTGATGAATATCCCCACAACAAGAGTAGAGAATGCATGTGCATCTGGAGGTCTCGCCCTGCGCCAGGCATATATCTCGGTTGCATCCGGAATACATGATATTGTCGTTGTTGGCGGTGTTGAGAAGATGACCGATGTTATAGGAGGGGAAGCCACAGATATTCTCGCGATGGCTGCGGATCAGGAATGGGAGGCATTCTTTGGTGTAACATTCCCCGCGCTGTATGCAATGATTGCGAGAAGGCACATGCACGAGTATGGCACAACAAGAGAGCAACTTGCAGAGGTTGCTGTTAAAAATCATGATAATGGTTTGCTCAATCCAAATGCTCACTTCCGCAGGAAGATAACAGTTGACAGCGTTCTGAATGCAACGATGGTTGCAGATCCTCTCACAGTTCTGGATTGCTCCCCGATAAGCGATGGCGCCGCCGCATTAGTGCTTGCTCCTCTTGATAAGGCAAAACAGTATACGGATAAGATAGTAAAGATATCTGGTTCTGGTCAGGCATCAGATTCCCTTGCTTTGCATGGTAGAGAGGATATATGCACTTTCAAGGCAACTGTAGAAGCAGCAAGGCAGGCGTACAAGCAGGCAGGTGTAGAGCCCAAAGATATCGATTTTGCGGAGGTTCATGACTGTTTCACGATTGCTGAGATTCTGGCTATAGAGGACCTTGGATTTGTCAAAAAGGGAGAGGGTGGAAAGGCTACGGAGGAGGGCAGAACGAGGATAGATGGTGATATACCGATAAATCCAAGTGGTGGTCTGAAGGCGAAGGGTCATCCTGTAGGTGCTACTGGTATAGCTCAGGCAGCAGAGGTTGTACTTCAGCTCAGAGGAGAAGCCGGTGAAAGACAGGTGAAGGATGCTGAGATAGGATTAACTCATAACATTGGAGGAAGCGGAGCCACATGTGTTGTTCACATACTGGAGGTGGTATGAGATGACCACAGTCCCGAGATTCTGGAGAGAAATTCCACAGAGATACAATCTCATAGGAACAAAATGTAAAGTCTGTGGTAGGGTCTATTTCCCACCGAGGGAGGTATGCCCTTATTGCAGAAGAAAAAGTCTGGAGAACATGGAAAAAATCAAATTGAGCGGAAAAGGTACGCTGTATTCCTACACCATAATCCATACTCCGCCTTCCAAATTCGAGGGTCAGGCGCCGTATGCTGTGGGAATAGTTGAACTTGAGGAGGGACCAAGAATCACATCTCAAATAGTCGATTGCGAACTTGACAAGATTAAAATAGGCATGAAGGTGGAAGCAGTATTCAGAAAGATACAGGAGGATGGGGATACAGGAGCTATATATTATGGTTTCAAATTCAAGCCGGTAGAAAATGAGAGTGAAAGATAATCTGGCTGAAAAGATAGCCGGTGAGATAACACTCAGTCCAGATCCAGGGAAGACGATAAGAAAATGGAGAGAGATATTTGAGATATCGCAGGTGGAGCTTGCGAAAGCTCTTGATATCTCTCCAAGCGTTCTCAGCGATTACGAATCTGGAAGAAGAAAATCTCCGAGAATAAAAAGTGTTAAGAAGATAGTGGAGGCACTCTTCAAAATCGATGAGGAGAGGGGCGGCAAGGTACTGCATAGATACGCCTCAATGATGAACCTGCCGGAGGGTATAATAGACATCATGGAATATCCCTACTCTATACCGGTGAAGGAGTTCATAGATGCCATAGAGGGCAAAATACTGAACTCTCCCAAGAATATTGACAGAATGACCATAAAAGGGTTCACGCTCGTTGATAGCATAAAAACGATAAAATCTCTCAACTCTTCTGATTTCATACATCTTTACGGGTGGAGTACAGAGAGAGCCATCATATTCACCGGCGTACAGTATGGGAGAAGCCCCATGATAGCTATAAAAGTTCATCCGGTGAAACCAACCGTGGTTGTATATCATAAGCCAAGTGCTGTTGACCCTCTTGCCATTAAACTTGCGGATGCTGAAAATATACCTTTAATTCTGACAGACGTGCCGCTGAAAGAATTAATAGAGAGAATGCGTTCCCTGAAAAGGAGATAAAATGGAACTTACTGGTCTGTGCAGCGTGTGTGGAAGACCCGGGGCAAGATATACATGTATGCTGTGCGGCAGGCTTGTGTGTGAGAGATGTTATGACCCAGTGCACAGAATCTGTGTGGTTTGTAAAGGATCAAAAACGCTGTAATCTGGAGAAACCTTGGTCAACATAGTTTGGATATCTGACCAGAGCACTCATCATGGTAAAAATAAAATCCATCAATCTTTATCACCCATTGTGTTTGTCAGTCACGAGTTCATAAAGCCGAGAACCATAGAGCACAGGAGTTATCAGGTATCCATAGCTCAATCCGCGCTGAATCAAAACACACTTATAGTGCTACCTACAGGTATGGGTAAGACGGTTATCGTTTTGCTTGTGATTGCTGAAATTCTGAAAAGAGGGAAGGGAAAGATTCTGTTTCTAGCACCAACAAAACCTCTCGTGATTCAACATTCAAAATTTCTGAAAGGGCATCTGCTCATAGATGAAGAGAGCATAGTATCATTCAGCGGAGAGATACCTCCAGCAAAGAGAGAAAATCTGTGGAAGAAAGGAAAAATTATTGTATCAACTCCACAGGTTATAGAGAATGACATCCTTTCGGGAAGAGTAGATCTCTCCGAGGTTGCTCTTGTCATATTTGATGAAGCCCACAGGGCAGTTGGGGCATATTCTTATGTATTTGTTGCTAAAAAATACAGAGAAAAAAATCCGGATGGTCTGATTATAGGTATGACAGCATCTCCTGGTAGCGAGATAGATAAGATAATGGAGATTTGCAGAAACCTCGACATAAAAAATATAGAGATAAGAACCAAGGATGACCCGGATGTTAAACCATACGTTCAGGAGATGAAAATCATATGGAAAAAGGTTGAACTCCCTCACGAGTTCTCAAGAATAATAAACATTCTGAAAGAAGCTATTTCTGAGAGGCTCAGGGCACTTAAAGAGGCAGGCGCCATAGAGAGTGCATCAGTATCAAAAATAAGCAGAAAAAAACTGCTTGAGATACAGGAGAAGGTCAGAAGGTCTATAGATGAAGGTAGAGTCAGTAACGTCCTGTTTACGATAGCGTCCCTTCAAAATGAGGCATTGAAGATATACCATGCTCTGGAACTTCTACAGACTCAGGGCTCCACAGCTCTGAAGAGGTTTTTTGAAAAACTTCAGGTTGAAGCAAGATCCAAGGGAGGTAGCAAAGCATCAAAGGTTCTCATGAAAGACCCCCTTATAATGGAAGCTATGGCATATGTTAAAGATCTGAAAATAGAGCATCCGAAGATAAGAGAGATTGTCGATATAGTCAGAGAAGAGATGGAAAAGAACCCGGATTCCAGAATAATAATATTTACGAATTACAGAGACACGGCCATAAAGGTGGAGGAAGCACTCAGGGAATTGCCCGATGTCAGACCCGTGAGATTCATAGGTCAGAGCTCCCGTGGAGAAGAAAAGGGCATGAGTCAGAAGAAGCAGGCAGAGATCCTGGAAAAATTCAGGGAAGGAACCTACAATGTCATGATAGCAACATCTGTCGCGGAGGAGGGCATAGATATACCCTCCATGGATATGGTGATATTTTACGAACCTATCCCCTCTGAGATAAGAACCATACAGAGGAGGGGCAGAACTGGGCGCCGGCAGGCTGGAAAGGTGGTTATACTGATGGCTAAAGGAACACCTGATGAGGGCTATTACTGGTCAGCTGTTAAGAAGGAAAAGAGGATGAGAAGAGAACTGGAGATTCTGAGGAAGAAACTGAAAAGGAAACTGAAAGAGGAGAACACAATCCTTCTGAATTCTCAAAAAAGATTGACAGATTATATGGGAAATGGGGGTTATGAGGAGGATAACGAGGATCATGAAAAAAAGGAAACAGAGGGTCTCAGTGTGGTTGCTGATACAAGAGAATGCAGGACAGAGGTGGTAAGGGAACTGGCAGATAGAGGGGTAAAGGTTATTCCCACACAGATAGAGGTTGGAGATTATGTTATATCTGACAGAATATGCATAGAGAGAAAGAGTTCAAGAGATTTTGTGGATTCGATGATAAATGGTAATCTTTTCAAACAGATTGCAAACCTCAAGAATGTCTATGAGGTACCGATTCTGATAGTGGAAGGTGGTGATATATTCACTTCCAGAAACGTGAATCCATCATCAATATACGGCTGTCTGGCATCCATAGTTGTGGATTATGGCGTACCCATTCTGCTTTCGAGGAGCCAGAGGGAAACGGCGAATATTATCATGGCGGTAGCAAAAAGAGAACAGTTCAGGATGAGGAAAGAAATACCGTTGAGGTCGGGCAAGAAACCCATGAACCTCAAAGAAAGGCAACAGTATATAGTTGAAGGCCTGCCAAATATCTCTTCAGTTCTTGCAAAGAGGTTGTTAAGGCATTTTAAAACGATAAAAAACATAGCGAATGCCAACGAAGAAGAATTGCATCTCGTGGATGGCATCGGAAAATCAATAGCAAAAGAAATTTTCCAGGTCTTCAACGAACCTTATGAGGAAGAATAAAACCTTCAACATATCTGTTTCCTTCCATGAAAAACGCATAACGTTTTTATAGAGATGTCATATAACATGCTCTGGGTTTTGGGAAGGTGATAACATGGAGGAGAAGGACAGCAATTTAATGGAACAGATTATTGGAAGTCTCGATATGTTAAATCAAGATACATCCATACCGAGAAACATAAGGAGAGGGGCAGAGGAAGCGAAAAAAATGCTCCTGGATGAGAAAAATCCACTCGATGTAAGGGTCGCATCGGTTACGTCACTTCTGGATGAGCTTGCGAACGACCCGAATATACCCATTCATGGTAGAACTCTTATATGGAATATTATAAGTAAACTGGAAGAACTTGTTTAGGAGGTTTGAATGATAAGGATTGGACCGGCTGGAATCCCCTTATCCTGTAAAGGGCGGACAAACAAGGATGGCATAATCTACGTTAAGAAAATTCTCGACCTGAATGCGATGGAGATACAGTTAATCAGAGGAATTCAGACGATGGATGACGAGGAGGCAGATTTTATAAGGAAATTTGCAGAGGAGAATGATATAGAACTTCACGTCCATGCTCCGTATTATACAAATCTGGCAGGTGATGATGAGGAAATAGAACTCAGCAAGAACAAAATCCTTTATTCCGGGAGACTTGCAAACAGATTGGGCGCAAAAATACTGGTAATCCATCCTGGTTTTTATGGAGAGAGGAGCAAAGAAGAAACAATGGAAAGGATAATCGAAAATGCGAAGGATATAGTATCGAGGTTCAAGGAGGAAAAAATAAAGGTGAAACTCGGAATAGAAACGATGGGTAAACAGAAAGTTTTTGGTTCCCTGGATGAGGTTATAGAAGTTTGTAAGAAGGTAAAAGGAACGGTTCCTGCTATAGATCTGGGACATATCCATGCAAGATGCAATGGCTGTCTCAAAACAAGAGAAGATTTCGAAAAGATATTTGAAAAACTCAAACCGCTGAAATTGAAGCACTATCTGATTCACATAACGGGCGTACTTTATGAAAACGGAAACGAATACTATCACATCCCTATAAAAAAGGGCGACATGCCGCTCGAACCACTTATTGACATAATACTGGACAACAAGTACAATGTGACACTCATCTCAGAGTCACCCCTTCTTGAGCATGACGCCATGTACATAAGATTGCAGATAGAGAGGGCCATACAGAAGAGGACAGGAGTAGAAAACCCGGATTATAGAGATTTATCTTTACTATGAACACCTTTAAAGAATCCATAGATTATATACTGCAAAAGGCGGAACAGATACTTTCGAGCATAGATGAGAAGCAGATAGAAGAGATTTGTGAGGTGTTTCTGAAAACGGAAAGAATATTCCTGTACGGCGCCGGCAGGAGCGGACTTGTTGCGAAAGCTTTTGCCATAAGACTTGTGCATCTCGGTTTTCAGACATATGTTATAGGTGAGACGATAACACCTCCGGTTAGAGAAAACGACCTGATAGTTGTTATATCTGGTTCCGGAGAGACGATACCCTCTGTCATGACTGCAGAGATTGCTAAGAAGATGGGTGCGAAACTAGTAGTCATAACATCCAGAGAGGATTCGAGAATAGCCAGATATGCAGATATAACGGTGGTACTCTCGGTCGAGTATGAGGAGGAGAAAAAGAAACGTCTTTCTCCGCTCGGAACACTCTTCGAGGCATCAGCATGGATTTTCACGGATGGACTTGTGGCTAAACTCATGGAGATGAAGGGAGAAAGCGAAGAGAAAATGAAAGAGCGACACGCGACCCTGCAGTGAGGGGTGGTGATAAATTTCTATTATCTTTTATTCTGGTCGGTAAACTGCTACAGTTACAAAAACTGTAATAAATCACTTCATCATAACCTGAAAACATGTTTCAGCGACCGAGAGGGACGAGAGATTTTCTTCCGGATGACATGCTCAAGAGGAGGTATCTGGAAAATAAACTGAGAGAGGTTTTTTTATCATACGGCTACAGGGAGGTTCAAACACCAACATTTGAGCATCTTGAACTCTTCACCGCAAAATCAGGTGAGGGTATTATAGAGGAGATGTACACCTTCAAAGACAAAAGCGGTAGAGATCTTGCTCTAAGACCGGAGCTTACTGCTCCTGTGATAAGAATGTATGTGGAAAAACTTCAGATGTCACCAAAACCCATAAAACTGTTCTATTTCGGAAATTGCTACAGATATGACAGGCCGCAGAAGGGAAGATACAGAGAGT